>Ga0105162_1001568_pt1 | contig 12944 bp, 12 predicted proteins | sample JNZ201metaG_FD_81532 | JGI IMG/M metagenome (GOLD analysis project Ga0105162, IMG submission 81532) | Hot spring microbial communities from Jinze hot spring, China to study Microbial Dark Matter (Phase II) - JNZ 20120812A | ecosystem: Environmental > Aquatic > Thermal springs > Hot (42-90C) >...
GTCTTAGGAGCGTTGCTGAGAGGGCGTACATGATAAGTATGGGGGACTATTTTCTCTTTGGGCGTTCAATAGGCAGGATTGCAGTGAACCTAGGAATACTGTTTGGGTCAGCGTTAGGGTATACTTTCTACCATCAGAAAAACCTGATCTGCCACTTTTTCTACGCGTTAGGATACCTTGCCCCCGCGCTTGCAGGTAGAGACCCTGTCTCCATCCTCGACCAGCTTCTCTCCGCGCTAAGTCGACTGGTGGGGGAATAACTTGGATCTGTTGACGGCGTTCTACATAGTTTTTTGTCTCTTCTACTTGCTCTTACCCTCAACATACTTAGCCACAGCCATAATGTCTCTAGCTAGGCGAAAACAACACTATACGGTAGACGGTGAGTTGCCTTCAGTAACTGTGCTTGTTCCCACGTTTAATGAAGGAAACTCGGTGAGAAGAATCATAAAGGGCTTGGAGACGATCGAATACCCAGAAGATAAACTCGAAATAGTGTTTATAGATGACTCTGATGATTCCACGTCAGAAATAATAAATGAGTTCGCCTCCCGGAAGAGTAATGTGCGCGTTTTGAAGAGGGGAGGACGCCTCGGCAAGCCTTCCGCTCTTAACGATGGCTTAGCAGCGTCAAGGGGAGAGGTCGTGGTGGTGTATGACGCTGACTCTGCGCCTCATCCTTCCTCCCTAAAGAAGCTGGTGTCCTCTTTGGGTGGGGATGTAGTGGCTGCTCAAGGCGGCTACGAAGTTGAAGTGAGGAACACGCTCAACAAAATCGTTGACCTTGAATACACCCTGTGGCAAGGAAGTCAGCTTGTCGCGGTCCCAGTAATAGTAGGCTACAATTACGCGGTTAAGAGAAGCTACTTGGAAGAGATTGGAGGATGGGACGGGAATGCGCTTGCAGAGGACCACGTCTTGTGGTACAGAATATACTCTGACGAGAAGAGGATAAGGTACGTGGAGGACGCGAAGGTCAAGGTTCTAGAGCCGCTCACGCTTAAAGAGCTTGAAAAGCAGAGGGTTAGGTGGAGCAAAGGTTCTATTCAAGCAACAGAAAAGATCATTAGAAGAGCTAAGAGGCGCTTGATGCCTAAACCTCATCTGCTTAACTTCTTGGCTTATACCTCACGCTATTCCGCTCCATCGCAGGCAGCCTTTTCGCTTGTAGCATTGGCCTTGATCTTAACTTTTTCGCTCATCTTTCCGCAAACCAAAGAACTGCTCTATCCTCTCATCTACATTTTTCTCTCAGCAGTAGTGGCCACCTTCGTCGCGAGCCTTCTTTTCTGCGTGCGGATGGGAAAGGTGTCACGTTGGCTTTACTTCGTACCCCTTTCTTTCTTAGTTATGTACCAGAACATTCTCTTCTTTCTGGTTAGAAGGAAAGAGGTTTCTTGGGAAAAAGTTCAAAAGTAAACTGGCTCAATAATCCATGTTGGTTCACTCCTGTTTAGGAGGGTTTTCTTGTCTAGGGTCGGAGTTTTCAGAGTTGAAAGAGGAAACGTTGAGGAGGCAGTGAGGAGGGCTATAGATGCTGTTGGGGGAGTTGACGTTGATCGAGGAGAAGAAGTCATCGTTAAGCCCAACATAGCATTCCACAAGGATCCCTATGGAGCGATAAACACAGACCCCCTAATTCTAGATGCAGTATTGAAAATTTTGAGAGAACATACTAGCAGAGTTGTTGTTGTAGAGAGCGACAGCACTTCGAACTATGCTGAGGTGAGGGCTGAGCAGAGCGGCATCATGGAGGTTGTCCGCAGAAATGATGCGAAGTTCGTGAACCTCAGCAAGGACGAGATAGTCCACGTAACGGTGGCAGGACGCACGCTCCGCCTTCCGAGAACAGTCGTTGAGGCACAATATCTCGTGAATGTGCCTAAACTTAAAACGCATGAGGACACCGTCATAACGGTCGCACTAAAGAACATGTTTGGTGTTCTGCCGGAGAAGAATAAGGCAGTCTTCTATCACCCCATTTTGGAAGAGGTAATACCTTTAGTTAACGCGGCTTGCAAGCAGAACCTTATAGTCGTAGATGGATTAACGGCTATGGAAGGCAGAGGACCTATTGCAGGCTCCCCGGTCACCATGAATCTGGTTATGAGTGGACGCGACCCTGTGACCGTGGACGCCGTAGCCGCTCATATAATGGGGTTTAACCCTAAAAAGATCAAGATAATAACGAAGACATATGACCTAGGTATAGGCGAGATAGACCTCGAAAAAATAGAGATTGTAGGGGAGCCCGTTGAGCGCGTAGCTAGAAAATTCAGGGCTCCAAGGGCGGTGACGGGAGTTATAGCTGATGGAACAATGGCTCTCAGGGTACTCTTCCTTAACACGGCAACACCGCAGCCAGTAGGCAAGAAAGTTAGAGTAGGAGTGATAGGTTGCGGAAAAATAGCGGAGTATCTTCACCTCCCCGGATATAACGGGTTGACTAATGTTGAGATCGCAGCGGTAGCTGACCTAAACGAGGAACGGTTAGAATATGTGAAGCGCAAGTTTGGAGTCACCCGCACATATACCGACTACACTTGTCTTTTAGAAGACAAACAGATAGATGCCATTTCAATATGTACCCCTCCGCATCTCCACAAACAAATGACTGTAGAAGCTGTTGAGCACGGGAAACATGTGCTCTGCGAAAAGCCGTTGGCTACAAGCACAAAGGAAGCATACGAACTCCTTAATGAAGTCGGTAATAGCAAGTTCTTTGTGATGCCCGCATTTAACTATAGATTCACTCCAAGCGTCAGAATGGTTAACGAAATAATTTCTCGCGGAAAAATAGGGAAAGTGAAGAGCGCAATGGTGACTTTCAAGAGCGACCAGAGAGTCTGGAACGCTGTCACGCCATTCAGGTTCATCGAGAAGAGCGGTGTACTCTCAGACCTAGGACCACACGTCATAGACATGCTCCACTACTTTTTGGGAGACGTCGACAAAGTAAACGACATTAAAGCGAGGGCAGAAAGATACGGAGTATACGATAGAGTCAACATTGACTTAACTATGCAGAACGAAGCGGAAGTTAAGGTGGGACTACACTGGTTCTCTGACAGCATAATACCATCATTTCAATGGAAAATAGAGGGGACAAAAGGCACCATAAAGTTTGACGTCCTCCGGTCACCTTACGCCGTTAACATAAGCTGGGATGGAAAAAGATGGCAACGCTACGCTGTGGAACATATACTTAAGGATATAACGGATAAGGTCGTTATGGCCGTGAAGAGAACCCACTACTCATACTCGGCGGAGATAAACTACTTCGTCCAGTGCGTGGCAAACAAAACGCCACCCTCACCAACACTACTCGACGGAGTTAAGTGTGTGGAAACCATGGAGCGCATAAGCCAGAAAATCTAAGGAAAATAGCGATAAAGAAGATCCTATGTTACGTTTATTTTTCTTGTCCTAGGTTTCTCGTGATAATGTCTCTAATTACGCTAACTGGCTTAAACCCGAAAATAACCTCTTTCCCCGCTATAACAAGGGCAGGCACTCCTTTAATGCCATACTGGTCTGCGAGCCTCTTTGCCTTCGGATCATAGATGTTGTGCACACGCCACTCGACCGAGTCGCTTAGCTCACGCATAAGGGGGTTAATCACAAGTTTCATGAAGTTTCTGCACTCCTCGCTTGTGGGGCTGAAAAAATAGTCAACCACTATTCTTGTCAATGCTCAGCCTCCACGGAACACTTTTAACGCGTACAAAGTGAGGCGATTTAGACCTTTCAACCTCAACAAGCCCAGCCTCCTCCAATTCCTTAATATACTTTATTAGCTTCGCCTTGGAAAAGCCCAGTTTCTCGGATAGTTCACTATAGCTTCCCCCTCCAGCCTCATCCAAAGTAGCCAGAACCCTGTACTTCTCATCCTTAGCTAGGAGCTCTCTCAAGCGAGTTCCATGTTCCCTTATTTCTTTCTCAAGTTCTTCCACCACCGCCTCAAGCTCCCTTATCCTCTGCATCGCCTTATAACGCTCTGCCGGATCTCTAACCGACCTAAAGAGCTCCTCAGACACCTCATCCAACTTTCGGACATCTTTTACTTCGCCCAATAAGAGTTGCATGTGCTTTAGCGCGGTAACAATCACCTTATCAGATAACTCTTCAATAAGCTCATTAACGAACCCCTCAATTTTGATCAGAAGCTTGTTGAGCTCAGCTCTCCCGAACACTTCGTCTCGTCCGCCAAGCAATTCTTTAGCAAGCTTGTCGAAAAAGACGCTGGTATACTTTTTCAGTTCCCCCTTAAAGCCGCTCATTTCAGCGGTAAACCTCAACGCGACACCATGCAGCGAGCCACCGTACTCGCTCATTCACAACACCCTTTCCCTTTCCAAGCAATCTTATAACAACTCTAATTAATATATTTCCGAAAAATGGGGGTGAAAATAATTGAAGAAGATCCTTGTAACAGGACCGCCTGGGTCTGGGAAAAGTTTTCTCGCCGCTAAGGTCATTGAGAGAGCACATAGCAAAGGACTAACGGTAGGAGGGATCGTCACACCCGAGGTAAGAGAGGGAGGGACGAGAAAAGGGTTTTTGATTGTGGACTTGCTCACAGGCGAAAAGGCGGTGATGGCTAAGATCGGGGAGGGCTCACCTAGAGTGGGAAAGTATGTTGTAGACACTAACTCCATCGCAACCTTAGGGGTTAAGGCGCTGAGAAGAGCCATCGAAGAAGCTGACGTTATCGTAATAGATGAGATAGGTAAAATGGAGTTGCTGGTGGAAGGCTTCGCGCATGCTGTCCGAGACGCCGTGAACTGCGGCAAGCTATTTCTAGGAACAATCGGGATGAAGCTTGAGCATCCGCTGGCCCGAGAGCTTAAAGCGAGAAAAGACGTGGAATTAGTCTTCTTAAGCCGTGAAAAATGGCAGGAAAAGTACGAGTACATTTTGAGGGAGCTCGAAATATAGTAAAAGTTCAAGACAATAATGGAAGAGGGAATTAGTGATTTACGGTTTGCCTGACGTATTTTACGTTAGTTTAGAGTAGTTTGAGGCTTCAGCCTCGAATGAGCAGATTAAGCCTATGTTCGAGTTAAGTTCTAGGAGGAAAGTATTAAGTTTGAAAACTGGAATTACGGGAACACCTTTGTGTATCCCTTCTTGTGTTAATGTAATGATGAGGGGGACGACTTTAACATGCCCCCAGCCTGACACTCCCACGTCAAGGGTTAAGCTGGGAATAGACTTCGCTAGCGCCTTCGCTCTTTCAACGTGTCTCTCTATGCTCTGCTTGCTGGGCATAGTGGTTCTCGGCTTCTTGTAGTGTTTGCACTCAACGCAAAGTAACAATGGTTTCTTTAGGGCTAGGAGGTCCACCTCAAACCTGCGTCCGCCTTGAGAAAACCTAAAGTTTCTCAGCGAAGAGTAACCATGCCTAGCGAAGACCTCATCAGAGAAAGCTTCGAAGTCCCTCCACGTGAAAAGGCTGGCCAAGTATTCTACAGTAAAACCGCGGGAGAGAAGAGCCTCTAATAGGGCGATCTTATCTAGAACGGCTAGACCGTCTTTTTCTCTACGCAAAAAACCATTTTCAAAAAGCGAATATACTAGTTCTCTTAGTTCTTCATTGGATCTCTGAAGGTCCTCTTCCCTGATAAAACCCCGAATAAGTTTTCCCATGAGCTCCAATAATGCCACCAAGAAGGCTTATGAAGGCGTTGACATTAATTTTTCTCAGTCTTGTACGTCTTTGGAGGCGAGCGAAGATGATACCGATCAACAAGCCTATCCTAGGAAGGGAAGAGGAGGAAAATGTTCTCAGTGTTTTACGCTCCGGAAACCTCACGGGGAGAGTAAGTGAGAGCGGGATGGTTATGGAGTTCGAGAGGCTCTTCTCGAGTTTTCTAGGGGTAAAATACGCTGTAGCTGTTAGTTCGGGTACTGCGGCACTCCACGCGTCTTTGCTCGCCATAGATGTTAGGCCGGGCGATGAAGTCATAGTTCCTTCCTTCACGTTCTCAGCCACCTGTAACGTCGTGCTACATGTTGGAGCGAAACCTGTTTTCGTAGACATAGACCTTGACACGTACACCATGAACCCCGACGAAGTTAAGAAGACGCTAACCCCCAAAACCAAGGCAATCATACCGGTGCACCTTTACGGTCACCCTGCAGATATGAAGCCCATAATGGAAGTGGCGGAGGAAGAAAAAATATACGTGATTGAGGACGCCGCTCAGGCTCATGGCGCGGAATATAATGGTGTTAAGGTTGGAGGAATAGGGCACTTAGGCTGTTTCAGCTTCTACCCTACAAAAATAATAACTACTGGGGAGGGAGGAATGGTCGCTACGAACGACGAGGAACTTGCAGAAAAAATCAGGATGATAAGAAATCAGGGAGAGAGAGGCGACTACGTAACAACGCTGCTAGGACACAACTGGAGGCTTCCAGAGATGAACGCCGCAATTGGAGTTGCTCAGATGAGAAGAATCAATGAGTTTCTAGCTAAAAGGCGGAGGAACGCAAACCGCCTAACAGAGCTCCTGAGAGAAGTTAAAGAGCTTGTTCTCCCCTTCGAAAAGGGAAAGGCGAGGCATGCTTGGAACATATACACTGTGAGACTGAGAGACGAACGAGTAAGAAGAGATGATGTTGTTTCTTTTCTCAGAAAGCGTGGAGTAGGAGCTACAGTTTACTATCCGGTGCCAGTTCACCGGACAAAGCTCTACATAGAAAGGGGTTATTCTAATGTTTTTCTCCCGGGTACGGAGTTAGCCTCAAAAACCGTTTTTTCTCTTCCAGTTCACCCTTCCATGACGGAGGAGGATGTTGAAACTGTTGCTTCAGCTGTCAAGCAGTCCTTAGGGGCTTCAGCACTTTCTCCATGACGATTCCATCCTTATCACCGTAATAACGTCTAATAACACCCAACCTGTGATACCCCATCTTAGAGTAGAGCTGGAGTGCAGGAATGTTTCCTTCCATAACCTCAAGGCGACATTTCACAGCACCTTGCCTAGCAAGCTCTTCCTCCAATTTTTCGAGAAGTAACCTCCCAATACCCCTCCTGCGGAAATCAGGTAGAACGCCGATCGTGTAAATTCGGCTTTCATTTTCATCTTCTATGACACCTATAGTGAAACCCACTATTCTACTGGAGATCATTGCGACGATGGCTACAGATGACGGGTATTCTAGCAGAAGACGGATAAAGTACTTTGAGAAGTGATGGCGCGGAAAGCATACTTTGTCTATCATGTAAAGCGCATCCAAGTCCTCATCTCTAGCCCTTCTCAGGACAACGCCATTCATGAGCGCGCCACCTCAACACAACGATCACCTAAAAAGGAAAGAGCGCCGTAAACGTTTTTTCTCGAAAGTTACGAGTGCCAAGACATCCTTATTAAATCGGGGAGAATTAAATGTTCCCGGGTGATTTTTCCACGTTTATCTATCTGGGTGAACTATTAGTGGTCTACTAAGAAAGTTACGCCTCCCCAGCGAAGAAATTCAGAATAGGAAAGGTTCATAAGTTATTTTTTTGTTGCTATGCTTGATGACGTGTTAGGCTGATTTGTGGGGAGGACCTCGTTGCTGGCGCTCGAAATAAGGGACCTAGTTGTCGAAATCGATGGGAGAAGGGTGCTTGACGGGTTAAACCTTGAGGTGCCTAAAGGAGAGTTACATGTGCTTTTTGGCCCGAATGGATCAGGTAAAACAAGTCTCATACTCACCATATTAGGTTTCCCGCAGTACAAAGTATTACGTGGGCGAATAATTCTTAATGGTGAAGATATAACATCTCTTCCAATAAACGAGAGGATTAAAAGGGGGATTGGCGTTCTCTTCCAGAACCCTCCGCAGATAAGGGGGGTTCGTCTTGGGGACATCTTAGGTAAGCTAGCGAAGGACGAGTCGCCAATGGAGATAGCTAGGAGAGTTAACTTTCCAGCGTTTTACTTGGATAGGGAGTTGAACTGCGGGTTTTCTGGAGGGGAAATAAGGAGGTGCGAGTTAACTCAACTTATGGCTCAAAAGCCGAGCTTCCTCCTTCTAGACGAGCCTGACTCCGGGGTTGACGTTGAAAACCTAGAGCTTGTAGGCTCAATTATAAACGAGCTGGCGAGGGGACGCTCAGGCATCCTGATAACGCATCTAGGCTATATTTTGAGATACGTGGAGACGCATAGGGCACATGTCATTTTAAAGGGGAAAATCGCGTGCTCAGGAAGGCCCATAGAGATCTTAGACCACATACTAAAGGAAGGCTACTGGTGGTGCGATAAATGCAAGGAAATGCGAGGTGACTAAGATGAGTGAAGCGTGGGATGAAGAGATAAGGAATCGTGCTTTAAAAGCACTAGATAAGAGGGCAGATTATGGGCCAGACATAAATATATCAGATTTTGTAAGAAGTCCCGGGGGGCTGGAGGCGAAAAGCGTAGAGGAGTTGCCATCAAGCATTAAAGAACAAGCGGTCATGGTAGGTGTCAGGCCTGACATGAAGGAGAGAGCTGGCACTTACTTCCAGTTAGACCACTCAGTAGTCTTCAGCGGAGTTAGCAAGTACTTTGATGGAGGAGTCGAGTTTACCAGCACTATAGAGGCAAAGAAAAAGTATGACTGGCTTAATAAGTATCTCTGGAGAGCTGTGCCAGTAGATGCTGACAAATATACAGCCCTTGCGGCGTTAGAGTGGGATCATGGATATTTCCTCAGAGTCGCAGCCGGAAAGAATGTGACTGTACCTCTGCAATCCTGTCTTTACATTTCACGTAACAAACTCGACCAGAACGTCCATAACTTGATCCTAATGGAGCCGAACTCGGAGGCCCAGATTATAACAGGATGCGTAGTTCATCCCAACGTTTCAAAGGCACTTCACGTAGGCATAACAGAGATATACCTCATGAAGGGGGCTAAGCTTACCTTCACCATGATCCATAACTGGGCTGAGGGAGTGGACGTGCGTCCCAGAACCGGGATCATGCTAGAGGAGGGGGCCATCTTCATCAACAACTACATTAATCTTAAGCCCGTAGGCAGCATCCAAACCTACCCTACAGCTTATTGTAATGGGAAAAATACAACAGCGGTCTTTAACTCCCTGATATACGGTGACAGGAAATCAGTCATAGATGTTGGCGGAAGAATAATTTTAGGAGGAAAAGAGAGCAGAGGAGAAGTGAAGTCAAGGGTGATAGCTACTGGAAACGCCGAAGTGTACTCCCGGGGGTTACTTGTTGGTAAAGAGGAGAAAACACGCGGCCACCTTGAATGCAGAGGCCTGCTTCTTTCAGATGAAGCATTCATTCACGCTGTCCCTGAACTTCGAGGAGAAAACGGTAAAACAGAGCTAAGCCATGAAGCAGCAGTCGGAAAAATAGCTGAGGAGGCGATATACTACCTTATGGCGCGGGGATTTAGCGAAGAAGAAGCGGTATCAATGATAGTGCGAGGCTTCTTAGATACGAGAATATTTGGGCTACCCGAACTACTCAAAAAAGAAGTGGACCACGCAATAGACATGGTTCTCTCTTCATCTCTTTAAGACAAAGAGATAAGACAAAGAGACTCTTCAATTAAAAAGCATTCTAGGAAGGTAGGTATGCTACTCCAAATCAGAATCATTAGTAATTAGTTCATAAGTCGAAACAAGACGAAGGAGAATTTAACGCCAGAAGACTGAAAGAAGCACTGTATGAGTTGATCAATAATGAGGTAGGTTTTTCACGAGCTCCATTAAGGATTCTCCGAGTTTTTTCCATTTTTTCTTCCCCTTCTCGGGGAGGGGGATCTTTACTAATTTAACCCCTTTTCTTCCACACACTTCTTCTATTCTAGCGTCTTTTTGGTCGTTCTCGATGGGGATTACCACTATTTTGTAGTCGTGCTTTTCAATGAAGTTGCAGATTACATTTATCACGTGTTCCTTAGCGTGTAGAGGATCTGGAACTCCTAAGTGCTGTGAAAGAGGGTAAACGTCTTCTACTTCCTCGGGGATAATGCCGAAGAAACTGGATTTGAGGACGAACTGTATTTTTCTTTTTATGGGTTCTGGAAGGTTTAGATTTTGCTCTAGAATCTTTCTTTCTCTCGACCTGTAGAATGGACGTGATGATGGCTCAGGTAAGATGACAAGTACATCTACTTCTTCAGGCTTTGATAGTGTATCGAGTTTTTTTAGGTGAAATGATACTTCCGGCCTCCTGAGTGATTCTGGACTGGAAAAAATAATGGCCCTCTTTTTAATAGAGGGAGTGAATCTCGCGATGAAGTGTGAGTACTCACACAGCCTTCTTAAGCCTTTGAGAAGAGCAGGGTGGCTTTTGCTTCTCGCCTCTAAGAGTTCCCATAGTCTTCCGTCTACGATTGCCTGTCTTATCGCTTGAACCTCGCTGAGCGACACGTAAAGGTTATGCGTAGCCAGCAGTTTCTCTCTTTCATCTTCAGGCTCCTTGAGGAGCTTCTGAGGGGTATACTCTAAGCATATGGGGCAGCTGCAGGGAAAGAACTTCAACTCAGAGAGGCTCAGCGTTCCGTGGGGTGTCATATACCTTCCTTCTCTCGCGTATAGCGCGTAAGCAGCCGAGTCAAACAAGTCTATTCCCATTGCTACCGCGAGCGAGAACATCATAGGATGCCCTGCACCGAAAAGGTGAACCGGCTTCTCTAAAGGAAGGTTTTGTTTGGCCGCCATAACCACATCTACTAAAGCATCAAAGGAGTAACTTTCCATTAATTGAACCACGCTTCCGACAGCATAAACATTAAAGGGCATCTTTCCGATCTTAGCTGCGCACATCCCCGCTAAATCAGGGTAAGGGCTTCCTTGAACGGGGCCGACCCAGAGAATGTCGCTCCTCCTCCTCTGGCTGATACTTTTCTCAGCGTTAAAGAGAGTTTCCTTGACGGCTTCTTCGGCCTCCGCTCTGTTTCTCGTGCCACCCGAAGGAACGTCAAGAATTACTGCTAAGTCGCTTCCTATTTCCTCCTGAAACTCTATTATCTCCTCTTGATTAACTTCCAGTTTTCCGTAAACCATAAGTTGGTAGGCTCCCGAGTCAGTCATGACTACTCCGTCAAATCCCAGAGTGGCATGTATACCCTTCGACCTCGCCTCGTCCGGAATGTGCTTGAGCGTTATCATCGCGTTGGTTATTACACATTCGCAGTTCATCCTTCTAATGGAGGATGGAGGCACTACTAGCCGCGTTGGGTTAATAACGGGGAGAAGGGCAGGTGTGGTAATCCGCCCACTTTTAGTCTCCAGAAAACCTATTCTCCCCATAAGGTCCTTCTCATGAACTTCAAAGCTCATTGCATCCCTTTCCCCCAGCCTATACCGCGATAGATGAAGCCGGACTCGGCTGCCTTAGCTGGATCAATAATTCTTCTCCCATCTACCAGTAGGGGGATTCTCATCAATTTCTTAGCTTCCTCAAGGGGGAGCTCAGCGTATTCTTTCCACTCAGTCACAATTATGCAGCAATCTGCTCCCCTTAACGCATTCAGCGATGTTTCAGCGTAAACAACAGTTTCCCCGAAGATCCCCTTCGCCTTCTCCATGGCTTTAGGGTCATGAACAACTACTTTTGCCCCCCGCTCCAGCAGGGCGTGAATTATCTTTATTGACGGAGCTTCTCTCATGTCGTCGGTTTCCGGCTTAAACGCAAGACCAAGAACGGCAATTCTTCTCCCACGTAACTCTCCAAGAACACTTTCAGCCAGTTCAACCACTCTTAGAGGTTGCCTGTTGTTAACCGTTAAAGCAGCTTCCAAAAGCACTGGGTTGTAATTTTTATTTCTTGCAACCGAGATAAGCGCCCTCAAATCCTTAGGTAAGCAGGATCCTCCAAAGCCGCAACCAGCTCTCAGGAACTCAGGATTAATTCTAAAGTCAAGACCTATAGCATAGGCAACCTGCTTCACATCGACACCGAAAAGCTCGCATATGTTCGCCACCTCATTTATGAATGAAATCTTCATAGCTAGGAAGGCGTTATTGGCGTACTTTATCATTTCTGCTGTCCGAAGATCCGTCTTCACAAGGATGCTTTTAATACCGCTGAAGAGCTCCTCAACAACCTTACACGCTCTTTCGTCCCGATAACCTATCACGATCCTATCAGGATTCATAAAGTCACGTATGGCGTTTCCCTCACGGAGAAACTCAGGGTTCACGCAAACGCCGAAATCTTTCCCTTCAACTTTACCGGACGCAGCTTCTATTGTAGGTATGACCAGTTCCTCGGTCGTTCCAGGTATAACCGTGCTCTTAACCACCACCACATGGTAATCGTTTTTTTCAGCTATGCCCGCACCTATATCCTCAGCGGCACCTTTAACTCCGCTCAGGTCTACTTCTCCGTTCACGTTTGGGGTTCCAACCGTTATAAAGGATACAGAGGACTTAGCGACAGCTTCAATGGTGTTGGTTGTTGCTTCCAAGCTCCCTGTACTCCTATGCTTAACAAGCTTTTCGTTTACCCCAGGCTCATAAATAGGTGCTACGCCTCGCCTTACCAACTCAACCTTGTTAGCGTCTAAGTCAGCTAGAAAAACCCTAAAACCTAAATCCGCAAGGCAAATCCCAGTAACCAAACCAACGTAACCAAGACCGACAACTGTTATATTTCTATTCAAACTATCACCTTAAAGAAAAACTTTGATTGAACTTTCTCCTTTTTAACTCCAATGTAAACTTTAAAACCTTAACGCACCTTTAATGACGAACAAAAAATTTTTCACAAGGTAAAACACATCAACGTATTTTTCCATTGCGAAGTATATCTCTGAAACCATCTGCCCGGCATTTTCTGAGGATCTCCAAAAGACGCTCTAAACGTCTAAATTTATTCCAAAATGGTGCTTTGAACTCGCTTTTTTAAAAAAAGATAAACAAAGAACGAAAACTGAATAGTTCTTTAAAAAGTCCCGGTCATTCTTAAAAATTCTTCCTTGGGAGATCA
>Ga0105162_1001574_pt1 | contig 12921 bp, 15 predicted proteins | sample JNZ201metaG_FD_81532 | JGI IMG/M metagenome (GOLD analysis project Ga0105162, IMG submission 81532) | Hot spring microbial communities from Jinze hot spring, China to study Microbial Dark Matter (Phase II) - JNZ 20120812A | ecosystem: Environmental > Aquatic > Thermal springs > Hot (42-90C) >...
GCATCATATAACTTCTAGAGGAAGTTTAGGTAGTCTTACACCTCTTTGTCTCTGATATTTACCACTATACGGTCTTTCTATAGGACTAGCAACTTTAGAGAAAACTACATGGAGAAATCGTGTATTGGCTTTAAGTTTGATTGGAAAGGTAGATCCATGCAACTCAATAGTGATTTGACCTTCAAAACCACCATCGATGATCGTGGGTGGTATGGATAGACCTAATCTAGCAAAAGTGGATCTGAGCTCTACAAATGCCATGAGTTCAGGGGGCACCTTCACATACTCAGTTGTTGCCAATAGGTATATACCAAGAGGTTTAATCACGACCTCCTCAAACTTCCAACACCTATAATATCTATTTAGATCAACTTCTTTAAATGGGTCCAGAACTTCGTTAAGTTGAAGTAATTCACAGATTTCATCGCTAAGTCTAAGATCTAAACCATTTTCACGGATTATTACCTCTTCAAACGGTTCTACAACAAGTCTTCCGCTCCTTATATAGTTTCTTAAGTCAAAGTCGGACAATATCATATTTCATACCAGCTACTCTACCTATTATTATAAAATACAAACTTTAAAATCCCTTTAAAGAATATTACCACATTTTTTGGTGAATTCATCAACGAGGTTCCTCATCTTTATGGTACCATTAGGAGCCTCTTCATAGAATACTACAGCTTCATAAACATATATCTTCGTTTTACGATCTAACCAGCAATCCGGTTCTAAACCAGCTTTAATGCAACCTTCAGCTAAGAACGTTTCAGCATCCCAGCAGTATTCTATAGGTACTTGTGGTAGTAGTGTTCCGCTATTCCAGCCTCTATGAATTATAATTCCGTGTTTACCTACAGTAACATCACTAGCTTCCTTTATAGGTGTAGGTAGGGAGAGTACCGAAACCTCTATAACTATTTTATCAAGTTCTTCTTCAGTTAATGGTGGAAACCTCGGATCTTCTGTTGCAGCTGCTATTGCAGCATTTATTACAGTGTTTATGAGTGTGGAAACTGGTTGAAGGAATCCTATGCAACCTCTCAACTCTCTAGCATTTTCCAATATTCTATCGATTGTTACAAAGGCCATTCCAGGTTTAAGTAATTTACTAGGCGTTTCTTCTGGTGGATTTATTGTTTTGTTATGCTTGATATAGTACTCGATGGCTTTTCTAGCAGTTTGCACCAATAAAATACCATCATCTAATGAGATTTCAGAAGGGCTTATAACATCTTTGAATTTATTGTAGGTGTCCACTATGCGATGCACCTTCACTAGGAATTTTTCTTTCCAGTGGTTTTATTTTGGAGAGAATTTTTAGTTTTTCTTGACGTGCTTCCTCAAGTACAGATGATATTGTCCTCCAGTGGTTTCCTTGCCAATAGATTTTCGAGCATGAAGGGCAGATCCAAAACTCTCTATATTTCAATGCTATATCTTTGTTTACTTTTACAGATATTTCCGTAATTGATGTTGTGTATTTTAATCGAGTGTTACATTCTGGACACAGAGTATTATCCTTATTGAACTCTAATGAAATGCTGTATTTTACTGATATAAACGCTAGAACCTTTTCTATAGATGGGTCTTCGATAAATAGAGCTCTTATACCATACCTTCGTGCTCTTCTAAAAAGACCCAAATCTCTCGTTAGAAGTATTCTATCTTCCTCCTTTGCTATTTTTAGCAATTTCCAGTCATTTATTGATTTATAATACAATGTATCATAACCCAATAATCGCAGCCATCTTGCCACGTGACCTAACATTGCATCGGCTATAAATCTTGGAATAGCAGACAATACTCACACCTACTGGAATTAGATCTTTAGATATTGTCTGGCAACATATAGGATAGAGTTATACCTTAACAAATTTAAAAATCTACATTACTACTAGCATGAATACGAATAAGAACTATGGCGATTCGCATTGAATTCAAGATTATAACTGGGACAGCATCCTTCTTACCGTTCGCCAAGATTTTCTGACTATTGGAGGAATCTCGCCATATTTCCTTAAATATCGTTCAACCCATTGAATAGTCCTATAATCACTTGGGTAACCACTTCCAATCTCGCCATAAATTCTCTTTAAAATAGCTATATAATTGTCTCTAAGAATTTTAGCAACTATGCTTGCAGCACCAACTATTAGAAATTCGCTATCTGCGTTGTACTTGATAACTAAGTTATGTTCTGGTGTGTTACAAGTTCTACTAATCACATTTTTCAATTCATTAGGATTGCTAAAGGCATCCATATAAATGGTGTTGATGGTATAAAACCTAGATACGGTTTTAATTAGTTTACAGGCCATTCTTAATTCAATAACATTGAGATTTTCATTATCTATTTGTTGGGGGGTAGCCCTGGCAGCTGATACAATGAGTGAATTTGACAGTATATAAGGAAATATTCTCTCCCTCTGATTTTTACTTAACTTTTTACTATCCTTGACGCCTAGTTCTCTAAGAAGGGGGAGTTTGTTCTCCTCCATAACTACTATAACCATGAACATATCTCCAATTAATGGACCTCTGCCAGCCTCATCGATTCCGGCAATAATATTCATTGCTAGAGACCTAAATAATATTTAGAATCTCTAAGGCTTTCATAACTCCGCTCAATGGTTTTTCAAGAGATTGTAATGCTATAAGAGAGTCATTCTTATATTTTTCAGCATCTCTGATACTCTCCTTTATCCTCCCTATAATTTCCTCAAATGATGAGGCATGCATTATTGGGAAACCTTTTCTTTCGAGACACGCATCGACATAAAGTTCCTGGGGGAATAGGGAGATACCCAATGTTCCAATCAACGCAGCTTCTCTAGCCATGGTACCTCCACCGGATATCGAAGCAATAGCATAATAGAGAAGTTGCGAACCTTTTACACCTAATTCCCTGGCTGGTATGATAAAATTCCTTGTGTTACTAAATTTTGATGCAATTATATCATCGTTGTATCTAGGCAGGTATACTATAGATAGATCTTGTTTAATAAGGTATTGGATCAACTTCTCGACTAATTCAATAATTGAAAAACCATTTCTATAGTAGGAAGCTCTAATCTCGGGTGGTCGTATAACTACATAGCTGTATTCCTTTAAATCCAGTAATTTTAAATATGTTTGGTCAGGTTTAAAATCTCTGAGCCACTGAACTTCGTCGACACCATTAAATTGAATTATATGAGTCTTTTCTTTATATATGTACTGTTCGATTGATTTCTTAGGAATACATGATGAAATAACAATAGCTAGGGCTAGGGGTAGCGATAACCTAGATGGAATCTCACTATGCGGGCTATCAGTTAGAGCTATATAGGGTTTTTGAAGACCGAATGCTATTCTAGCCGCAGCAGGGTTTGGATACGCAATTAGTACATCAAAAGATTCTACAATGTCGAGAAGCAATAGCATTCTTTTTAATTCTTCTACAAGCTTATTCCTTAGATCATAGCCGTATCCACCGACAGCTGTAAACTTTACATCAAGTTGTCTAAGAGTTGCAATAGTATAATCATAGTCTCTAGCAGTCAATAATACGTTGTAACCTTGTAGCACCAAATCCCTATACATGGAACCGAATAACATAGCCTGTTTAGGAGTTAGTGCATCTAGCCATATCTTTATAGCCATATCCACCCTTGACAGCCTTATAGTTGTATTATCCCATAGGTATAAATTTCTAATTTTATTAATTATTTTATCGGCATTAAATACACTCTTAAGAGGATGGTCAGATGACTAGTAACGTAGAGCGAAAACTATTTGGAACAGATGGAGTTAGATGGATTGTAGATAGAGAGTCGCCAGATTTTGTGTTAAGGTTAGCTATGGCTATAGCTAGCTATTTTCCGAGGGGGTCTAGAGTACTTGTTGGTAAGGATGGAAGGGTAGGAAATCCAGCTATATATGGTACAGTGCTAAGTGGTTTAACAGCAGCTGGATCAAAAGTTTATGATGCAGGCTTTATACCGACACCTGCACTTCAATTGTGTGTCAGAGAATATGGGTTTGATTATGGGGTAGTCGTCACTGCAAGCCATAATCCACCTGAATGGGTTGGTATAAAACTAGTTCTAAATGATGGAATAGAGGCACCTCCGCAAGTAGAAGTAGAGGTGGAGGAAATACTTTTTGGATCGAAATTCCGAATGGTTTCCTGGAGCGATGTAAAATCTATTGAAAGATTTGATATAGCCATAGAACACTATATAGGTAGTGTTAAAAGAAATGCTGATGTAGAAAAATTGAAAAGAAAGGGATTGAAAGTCGTTATCGATTGTGCAAATAGTGTCTCAGCTTTAACAACACCAAGAGTTTTAAGAGAGCTCGGTCTAAAAGTTATAACAATAAATGCTGACATAGATAGGCCGTACAGATTGTACGAACCTACCCCTGAGACCCTAATAGACTTAATGAGTATAGTAAAGGCTGTTAATGCAGATTTTGGTGTGGCACACGATGGTGATGGTGATAGAGCGGTATTTATAGATAATACTGGACAATTCATTGCCGGCGATATATCTGCAATAATACTCTCTAACTATATTGCTATTAAAAGACCTGAACTTCCAAAAAGGATTGTAACAGCCATATCTACAAGCAATTTTTTAGTTGATAAACATCTAATAAGTAAGGGTATAGATGTTGTATGGACTCGCGTAGGATTCTTAAACATAGCTAGAAAAATAGTAGAATTAGGAGGGGCGATCTCGGGATTTGAAGACAATGGTGGATTCGCATACGTACCCCATCAACCAGTAAGAGATGGTACAATGACAGCAGTTCTGATGGCTGAGTTATTAGCTGAAGAGAATCGCACCTTAGCTGATATTGTTAATTCGGTTGAGAAACCAGTTATAATTAGAACAAAGATTCCTATAAAGAATAAGGAAGAGGGAATGGAGATTGTAGATAAAATCAGAGGGTATTATAAGGGGTGCAGAATAATTGATATAGATGGTATTAGAGTGCTGGACAGGGATTATTCATTTCTTGTGAGACCTAGTGGTACAGAACCATTACTGAGAATAGCTATCGAGTCATGGGATAGAGAGGTGGCTGAAAAGGTATTGAAAGAGATTCTCAATGTTATTCAATTGAGGTGGTAATTATAATGAAATATAGATTATTGAATTACCTAGCTTGCCCCTACTGTAAGGATAAGGGATTTCCGCTGGTGTTGATAGTTTTTGAACTAAATAAGTATGAAAATAGAAGTCTACCTCAAGATATGAGAAGACCACTATGTGATTTATACTGTGCATATATAAGTAGATATGTAAAGGATTTGAATGATACACCGTGTGATGAATGTATAAAGTATGAGGTAAAGGTTGGGGTTCTCTACTGTAACAACTGTAATCGATGGTATCCTATAATAGATGAAATACCTAGAATCTTACCAGATAATTATAGAAAGAAGGAGGAGGAAATACAATTTCTTAGACTATATCAAGATAAATTGAGCGAAAACATAAAATTGCATGGAAAACCGTATAATTTAGTTGAAAATTCTGATGAAAAACCTTTAACTTAAAAATCTTTTAACACATACTGAATACAGTAAGGTGGATAGAAATGTCGTCATTATATGATAGCTTAACACAATGGATTGAAATGCAAAAGAAAATAAAAGAATGGTTTGACAGCGTATATGAGAATGTCAATAAAGGTGATAGACTCGAATTGATACTATATACAAGAATGGCATTTCAACATATAATGAGAACGTTGAAAGCGTTTGATAATTGGTTACAAGACCCCTTTATAATAAGTAATATGCCTAAAGAACAGCTAGAAGATGTATGGAGAACAGTATTTGCACTATTAAAGCAGCTATTAGAGCTTGACGTTAGACATACAGAAGGTTTTAGAGACCATATAATATCGCTTGAAAAGGAGGGAAAGCTAAACCCGATGCTGGTCGAGATCTTTAGTGAAGGAGCTAGGAGGAGAAGGGGAGAAAGGGAAAGGGAAGGGATAACATTATCTATATAGTATATAACCATTATTTATTCTGTATAGAAGTAGATATTATCGAAATGAAACTATTAGTTAAGCAAAAGCTAAATCAATAGGTGATTAAGGATTAGTATTGATATATAATAAAATAGTATTAGGCTCTTCTACCGCTAATATTCATGGAAATCAGTGAGATTTCCTCATCTATTGCTATTATTTTATTTCGATATTCTTCAACTAGTTGCAATAACTGTTCCACATCCTTGTCGATTATCTTTGTATTCTCTAGGAATTCCTGACCGCTACTTGTAAGTCTTAGCTTCTTAGATTTTGGATCCATCTCTACAATACCTACGTAAAGGAGTAGCTTGATGTCATCGTTTAATTCTTTTACAATAATTTTATTCCCTATTTTAATGATATTATATCCTAAATCTATTTTCTTTTCCTCTTTTAGATAATTGATTAGATATGTCAACCCTTTTTCGCTAACCTCTTTCAATGATTTTATCATGTATATCAATATTAATTTCCGTTTATCATTTCTTATCTGGTCTAATGTTACAATTTGAACAGAAAATGTTTTTAATTCCTTAGTTTTTTGTTGTTGGGATGGAGCTTTATCAGGCATTTAAATATACACCATCACGATCTTTTTAACCTCTCGTTTTGGATAACTCTTCTATATACTTAATAAGCTCATAGGCTTCGTTACCATATATTTTTTCATAATCTTTTACAAGATTTTGTGCACTACTACTTATTTTCTTCATTTCAATCCTGCTTATCTTAGACAGAATGCTTTCCACAATTTGACCAAAATTAAGAAATGCAAGAATGGCGCTCTTATATGTTCTAATTATGTAAAAGATCACATTAACTGATATAAAGAGGATGCAACCAGTAGAGAATATCAATGCAAGTGCAAGTATGTAGTTGTCTACGCGCTCTCTAGTTAGAATTATTGTTAGCTGAATTAATGGGATTAACGGAATTGAAGGTATTAAGAATAATGTGGATAGAAAACGTAAAGAAAATCCAACAAGTACGATACTTCCTATGGCCATGGATAAAATTGTAAGAATTAGTGATTGTACACCCAAGTAGTATACGAAGCTATACGATATAATGATGTTGACTATAGTTAAGAGAAGTATTGTTAATGACATCAATACATCCATTCTCAGCTTGCTCTTAGCTATATTTGTAACCATATAATGGATCCTATTTTCGAGATTTTTAACGCATTTATCGATAAGCTGTATATTGTACTCATCTATTACCTTATCCATATACTTCAGATCATCATTTAGATCCGTAAAGAATTGTACTATAGCTTTAGTATATAGATGTATATCTTCTATGAGCTTTAGTTTCTCAAGGGCACCTCTAAGACCCTTGACATCGATACTTAGACTATCTATGCCATCTGCTAATTTGGCTAGTAGTATTCTCATCTGTGATACTAAAGACAATCTAGTCACCTAAACACGGATATTATAGCATTCCAGAGATGTGTAAGTACTTCTTTCCAAGCATTTAAAGTTAAAGCAATATTTTCTCTATTGAGATACTCATATAGTTGAATCACCAAGAAGATATAGATAGGAGCTGTTAATTGAATAGCATAGAAGCTATATTGAGTTCTAGATCCGGCCATCCATAGAATGGTATAGCCTATGAATAGTCCTAACGGCATATACCAGGCATCTCTCGAGATAGTATTATACTTTCTATATGGTAATGTAAAAAATAATAGTACGAAACTTATTGCATAAGCTGGTACGAAGCCCATAGCGTATAGTGCCTTTCCGTGACTATCTATATATAGAGGAAATGAATTCAAACCGAAAAACCAGTCCCAGGGTGCTGAAGCTATGGGACACTCAGCACCTATGCATTTAGTTGATAGATGCCATGATATTGCTTTAAAAACACTTTCATTAAACCATGCATCAATTCCTATCTTAATTATTATTGGAACTGAAAGCAGTATTTGAAAGAATACGAAGGATAAAATGGTTAGAATTAAATATTCTAAGGAAGCAGATAGTATGTCAAGAAATCGTGTAGTCCGTTTTGTAAGATTTCTAATGTATATAAATAGGAGTGGAATGAAAGCAATGAGAGCTGTAAACTTAAATGTTGAAGCAAGGCCTAGTAAAAGGGCAGCCTCTTTTAACCTATTTTTTAAGGCTAAATACAGCGCTATGAGTGTGAAGGCTGCAACATATATATCCAGAATTGCTATAGAGGATAAATATCTAGTCATGGGGTCTACAGCTACAAGGGCCGAGGCTATCAAACCAGCCTCTTTTGATTTCGATATGACATACACTATGAGATACGTCATTAAAGTAACTATAGCACCCATAATTATTGATGGTATTCTCCAGAAAAGTGGTCTATCTCCAAGTGCAAGTAGCATTAAGGCAATTAGGTATTTAGCTGTTGGTGGATGTTCGTAGTTCATATACTTATTGATATCACTACTATCACCGATTATCCATCCGAATATTGTATCAATAGCACCTGTTTGCTTTGCGAAGAGCTCTATACTATTACGGTTGGTTGCTTCTACGTATAGTGCATTTATTTTAATAAAAGAGTCGTATACTATATTAACACCATATAACGAAGCCATCGACTTAGCTTTTTGTAAATCCTCCTTTTGAACATAAATCAGAGTAGCTTTAGGTACATCCATCCGTGGTATGCATCCAAAAACATTCCGTAGAATATTTCTTGCAGAATTTACATACCACACCTCATCAGAAACGTATCCCTTTGCATGAGGAAACCTACTGATTTCTTCTTGTTCGAGAAAGAGTGCATTAGATATTGAAAACAATATATTAATAGACACAACTACGGTGAGCAGTAGCATTGGAACTACTTTTTCATTCAGCTTCATATCCTACGCCATTTCCTATCTACGTTAGGTAGATCATAGATTTTAGAAATAAAAATTATTTTGAAAATTAAAACTGTTAAAGGAATAGGACTCAAAAATTGTTAGAAACAATGCAGCAATCTCAATAGCGGTAATGACTCTAGGCTTAACGGCTCTTACATACATATCAGTATCACCGGCAGAATAAATGCGATTATAGAAATATACTTAAAGGTAGTATTTACCTAGAATTCTATTTTTCAATATATCAATTGAATTAGAATCTTGAAAATATTGATGTAAAGTATTTAAGTCAAGTTGTGCTAACAATAATATGTATTAAACATTGGTATGGACTGTATATGGGGTGGTAATATTGAGTATGATTAGAGAGATTAGAGATGAGAGTAAGAGAGAGGTACTTAAGAGAATTAGTGCACACAGTCACATAAGGGGGCTTGGTCTAGATGATAGGGGTGAGCCGATACAAGTAGCAGATGGATTTGTAGGACAAGTGGAAGCGAGGAAATCTGCTGGTATAGTTGTGAAAATGATTAAGGATGGTAGGCTTGCAGGCAGAGCGATTCTCTTTGTAGGACCCCCAGGTTCAGGTAAAACTGCTTTAGCTATAGCTATTGCAAGAGAATTGGGCGAGGATACACCATTTGTAATGTTAAATGGAGCAGAACTGTATTCAGCAGAGATGAAGAAGACTGAAATATTGATGAGAGCAGTAAGAAGAGCCATAGGTATAAGGTTTAGAGAGGTTAGAAGGGTATATGAAGGAGTTGTAAAGGAGATAAAGTTTGCATTAGCCCCACATCCATTCAATCCATATACTAAGATCCCAAGATCTGCTAAGATAACCCTCGCAACTAAAGATGATGAAAAAACGCTGGAAGTGGATCAATCAATAGCTATGCAACTAGTACAATTTAGTATAAGGAAAGGTGATCTAATAAGTATTGATGCTGATAGTGGTGAAGTATTTAAACTGGGAAGAGTTAAAGGTATTGAAAAAGCTAGGTATTACGATGTAGAAACATATAGAGTTCTCGATGAAATGCCAAAGGGCAAGATATTTAAAGAGAAAGAGATTGTAAGAACAGTAACACTACACGACCTTGATGAAGCTTATGCAGTACAGAGAAAGGCGACGATAATATCTCTCATAGGCATAGGTAGTGAAGAGAAAGAAATAGATCCTGAGATAAGAAAAGCTGTAGATGAACAAGTTAGAAAGATTTTAAGTGAGGGAAAGGTCACATTAGTACCTGGGGTTCTATTTATAGACGATGTCCACATGCTTGATATAGAGTCGTTTAGCTTCCTAACAAGAGTTATGGAAAGCGAATTCTCACCAATAATAATAATGGCTACTAACAGAGGTATAACTAAAGTTAGGGGAACGGATATAGAATCGCCACATGGAATACCTCTGGATCTACTGGATCGGTTGCTCATTATACCGGTAAGGCCGTATACCCCTGAAGAAATGAGAGAAATAATAATGATACGGGCAGACGAAGAAGGCATTAAACTCTCTAAAGATGCAATAGATATACTTGTTAAAATAGCTAGCGAAAGAAGTTTAAGATACTCTATACAACTTATGCATCCAGCTAAGGTCGTTGCCGAAAGAAAAGATAGAGATGAAGTTAGAGCAGAGGATATTGAAGAGGCAGCGAAATTATTTATAGATGTTATGCAAAGCGTAGAATTTGTTAAGGAATGGGAAAGGAAGCTAATCAAATAACCAATACAGATAGTTTTAGGTAATCAGGTATGGCTCTTGAGACCTCGTATATAACGCGGCTCGAAACGCTTATTTCATATACTGAAGCTCTTGATACGGCATCGGCATCCTCATTTACTATTGAAGAATTAGCCAAGCTTTGGGGTACCAATATGGATAAAACTAAAACGATTGTAAGAAAATTAAAAAGAGAGGGTTTTTTAAGACGAACTAGAAGAGGTAGATATAAGCTCACGTTAGCAGGGAAAATCCTAGTGAGATTATATAAAAGAATAAAGAAGTGAAAAGCTTTTAGCTTAGTTAAAGCAAGGATACCTAGTATGATGATCACGGCTGTAACTGAATATGATGAAAACCCGTGTTACTGAAGAAACATAAATTAAATGTAGTTAGATAATAATGTATAGTATATGAAGCATTATAGTACTTCAGTTTTCAATCGTCTTTTATGGTATCTCTCATAACATGTTTCTGAATAAGTTTCCTTTTACCCGTTTCCCTAATACTGTTCAAGTCTATCTCTTCTATTTTTCTACCAATTGAAATCTCTCTGTACAGATCCTCTTCAAGATCAAGCTCTGTATAGATATTTAGTGCATTCAAAATCTTCCTAGCTTCATCGATACTATCAGCATCGTATATATATCTAGCTACACTATCTCTTGCGACGACAGAAGCCTGTAATATGAAAACAATAAGTGACAAGGGTGAAATAAAGGCCTTACGGCTTCCAGAACGAATATATGGTGTGCTGTATTCACCCCTAAATGCTTTTAATGCAGCCATGCTGGCTTCAGAGACAACATCCTTAGCTAGTATGTTCAGTAATTCAATATCTTTGTATCCTATAACATATCCTCCAACAAGGCCATCAAATTTCGTAAATCTTGCAATACGGGTGAGTATATAATCTACATCAAGTTCGCCATCAGCACCAGGGCTAGCTAGTGCTAAATATGAATTGTTTAAATGGGCTAGTGCAGCAACGCCTATTGCATCTGCTAGTGGGCTCCATAAAGATTCTTCAAATCCTGTGGCGATTGAATCGCCACCTACATCAACACCTATAATGTAGTCTACTCCTTTCCGTTCGACGAAGTCTTTAAGTATTGTGGCTAGCATTTTTGGTCCGCCAGATATGTCGAAAACATACATTCCTCTATTGATAGCCTTGGACACTCTAACAATTTGCGGTATGACAATATTTTTATTTCTAATGGCATAGCTTTCAGAGTTTACTATACCATAGCCGTAGTGTTCTATATCGATATTCTTGAACTCGGATAAGCGAATCGGACCTGGAAATGGATCAACAATGTATCTTTCCCAAACGATTCCTCCAATAAATGCTGCACCGCCACATCTCTCATAAGATAATGCAAGAATTGTAGTCAGAACAATGTCGCCCCCGCCACCTATTGCAAAAAACAATACCTTTTTACTATTTGGTATGTATAGGCATAGATCCTTCATATTCTCAGACCACAAGTATTCAACATTATCATTTCAGACCGTGGTCCCATCATCATTGCCGTCACTTTTAGTTAATACATTTAGGATTTCACTACCTTATCTTATATAGATTTAGTGTTATTAAATATAGAAAAAGTTTATACTAGTGATAAAATTATAAGAGTCGATGGCGAGTCTGGATGGAAAACGAATTAAATATAGTTAATCTACTGTATTCATGGAGAATAGCTGAGGCTAAGAAGCGTTTAGAGGGAAAACTTAGTAATGAAATTTACGCTACGGATCTCATCTACTGTCCATTGAAGTATAGATATCAAAGAACATATAGTGAGCTGGCCCTTGGGACAGCATTTAATCCAGTAACCCTATACGGTGAAATTATTCACCAAGGATTAGAAAAACTCTTATCAATACTCTTTGGAGAGGATAATGTTAGAGTCGAAGTTGAATATGAAAAGAGCGTTCAGTTAGACTTGGATAAGAATACATATGCATATGTTATCAAAGGACGTATAGACGCTATTGTTGGAGACTATATTATTGAAATCAAGTCTGGTAGCTCTGATAGAAATCTTCCTTACGAACAGCATATTATCCAAGCAAGAATATATATGTGGCTTTCAAATCTTGATAAAGCAATACTACTATATGTTACACCCAATAGAATAGTGGAATATCAGATAACGGGGACGATGAGTGATAAAGAGATTACAGAATTAGTTAAGAGTATTATTACAGGTCAACCAGCACCACGATATATATGGGAATGCAAATACTGTATCTACTCAATTCTTTGTCCGTTCAAAAGAACCTTAACCTAGCC
>Ga0105162_1001576_pt1 | contig 12917 bp, 9 predicted proteins | sample JNZ201metaG_FD_81532 | JGI IMG/M metagenome (GOLD analysis project Ga0105162, IMG submission 81532) | Hot spring microbial communities from Jinze hot spring, China to study Microbial Dark Matter (Phase II) - JNZ 20120812A | ecosystem: Environmental > Aquatic > Thermal springs > Hot (42-90C) >...
AGGATTCATAATAACAGAACAACCACAAATACAAATACAAAACATAGTAGCATCAATAGACCTACACGGAAAAATAGACCTCGAACAAGCAGCACAAAAACTAGAAGACACCATGTACGAACCTGAGCAGTTCCCCGGTTTGATTTTCAGAATGTCCGCTCCGAAAGTCGTAATTTTAATGTTTGCAAGTGGGAAACTCGTATGTACTGGTGCGAAAACCGAAAAAGAAGTTTACGATGCTGTCTACAAACTTAAACGTATACTAGAAGAAAATCAACTGATAACTTACGTCGCTCCTAGATAGTTTAGTTACTTATTAATTGTCAATAATGAATCGTACACAACATTATTAGGATTGACCATTGTCATAAGGTAAGGTGGTATGCCAAAATGTGAAAAGAAGCGCTATATATTTCTCACGCTATGAAGACATTTTTGACTTTAAATACCTAAAATAACTTTCTTTAAAATATTTAATTTTTCTCCTACGTCTAAATTCTTTGAGAAAGTTTTCCAAAGAAAATGACTTAATTCACTAATTAAATGATTCAAGGACAACTACTGTTTTTGGTTACTTCATAAGTTGAGACTTAATAAGACAATAAATCGATACTTTACTGTGCAGTAAAGTATCGATTTTAAATAGGTCCGTAGCTTTATCTATTAGTGACAGTATGTTAATTAGAGAAAGTAAATTTGCTTATTTTACGTTGTCCGGCGACCTAGATTCAGCTGGTGTTGCCCTTTATACGAAAATGCAACTTAAGCCTGAAATTTTGAAGGCATTATTTATTTCCCGTTTAATGAAAGATACCATGGTTCATAAAGCATATGTTAAAGAAAATCTATATGCAAAAAAGCATGCCAAAGAGCTCGGCATTTCTGACAAACGTTTTCTAGAAATTCTTTAACATATGCTTTTCATGATATGCTTACTTTAGGCGACGATAAAGTGATATATCTCTATGGTAGGAATTTAATCTACGTACCTATTGCCGTCTCATTTATAGCTATGGACGTGAAATGTATGGGCTCTCAGTAGGTAGCTTACATGGTGCTTGGATTTAACAAGGATTATAATCATGATATCAAAGAAGACTTCGTAAAAGTCATGCAAGGAGCCATAAAACTTGGAGTTTATAGAGAATTAATAAATGAATTAATAAATCATGAATTAATCGATCTCTACATTTCCTTTATAGATTGGCATAAGTCAGAAATACTAAAGTGGGCAAAAGAAAACGGTCTTGATTGGATTTTTAAGGATAGTTAGGTTGTTATCATGGTGGTGAAAAAAAGCGTTGTGGTAGCTGTGATGGATATGAGAATAGAAAAAAGCATTTAAAGATGCTGGAGAGTCTGAGCTCACAAACTACGAGTTTTGACACTCTAAAATTTAAGATTCGATAAAAGACGAAGTATCTAAAAATTATTTAATCCTAGCAAACTTTTTAATTTAGTCTGTGCACTTATATAGGAAAAGCAAGATGTCATCAGATCTTATATCAGAACCGTTGTTGTGGATTGGTGAACAGGCTATCCCTTTGAAGAAGAATCGATTAATGGATCATGTTACAGATTCTGTAATCAATTATTATTACAAATTTGATGAGCCTAGACTAGGTTATGAACCAGGAACATTATTACTTGATAGTGGTGCCTTCACAGCTTCTATGCGAGGGTTGAAGCTTTCTCGTGAAAAAGTTGCTATTATTCAAGAAAAACTTAACCCAGACTTAGCTATACCGCTTGATTATCCATTAAAGCCTGGAATGTCCCTGAGGGCTATGCAGCAGGCATGGGAGAAAACAAAAGAAAATATCCTCTATTGGCAGTATAATACAAAACTTTCTAATAGACTCGTTCCCACACTTCATAGTTGGGATAATTTTTCATTAAAGGAGAATCTTCACTGGATTTATAAACATGTAGATGCTGAATATATCGCCTTAGGCGTAATTGTTGATTCTTCTTTCATTAATTTTTCTGGATTCTTTAAGGATAGGCAACCCACTCCTAAAATATTAAAAAGCATTTACAATGCTATCATGCTGATAAAAAAAGAGACAGATTTTAAGATTCACATAATGGGGATGGGTTCCTCACCGTTAATGCTCCACATGGCATATTTTATAGGAGCAGACAGTACCGATTCTGCCGGCTATAGAAGAAAAGCAGCGTTCGGAAAAATAATTTTACCAGGAATGGGAGAACGTTACGTTTGTAATAGAATAGGTAGTTTCAGTCGTCGAAAATTATCTTTACGTGAATTAGAAATATTAAAGAAATGCAATTGTGAAATCTGTAGGAAAAATCAGGAATCACTTTACACTGATTGGCGTGCGAGAGCACTCCATAATGAATTTGTCATAAAAGAAGAAGCAAAAAAGGCTAAAGAACTGCTAACTAAAGGTCGTGATGTTTATGAAATATATCTTGATAAAATTTTCTCGGACTCAAAATATGGTTTACAGTATTTATGGAAATATGTAAAAATCCTAGTAAAGTATCATCCAATAATCTAAGGTGATGCTTGATGAATGATAAGGAAAAGATGTATTTACCCAATATTTTTCAAAAGTTTTTGCAAGTCTTAGGTACGATAAATCATAAATGTATGATGAAGATCAGTAGAAGAGGATTAGAGTTTATAAGTATTGATGATAACAATATGTGTTTAGCCAATGCATTTATTTCTCGGAAAGTCTTCCATAAGTGGAAAGTGTTTAAAGAATCATATGCTAGTATAAATTTAGATTTCCTAAAGAAGATATTTTCATCAGACACTTTGATTGAGGAGATAAAACAGAATAATGAGTCCGAAATAGAAATATTTGTTAAAAAACCTTTGGAAATGTTTCTTCTCATACAAAGTAGACTTGAATATGAAAATGTTAACACTCAAATTAAACACATTATAGGAGGTGCTACATTTTTCGAAGCAACATTACCTTCAAAAGACCTAATGATTTTACTTAAGAAAATTAGACAGGCATGTGACGAAATATCATTTTACATAAATAATGGGAAAATCCTCTGCCTAGCTAATTTCTTGAATTTCAGCGTATTAAAGACTCTAACTGGTGATGTTACAACTGTTAAGTTTAAAAATTTAAAATTCAGCATTCCTATGAAATATTTTTCTGCAATACTTCCAGCGCTTAGTTTATCAAGCAAGTTAAAGATTTCACTTACTGAGCAGGGAGTTATGAAAGCATTATTGTTACTAAATGGTGGAAAGTATAAATTAAGCTTATTTATTTCATCAAGGATTGAACATGATGAATAAACATTATATAGTTCAAGATAAAGAGCTGATCTTCAGAAATCCATTAGAAGTATATAGGGGATTGATTCTAAATAAGAAAATACAAAAATGGCATGAGTTTATATCTAATCAATATCTCCCACCATATGGAAAATCCTTAATATTGTTCTACCCATGTTCAGCAGTTAAACCATATACCTTATCAAGGACTTATCGCACACTCTTTAGGACACTATCTAATTTTGGTGAAAAACGAAAATTAATTCATGTAATTACTGTTTCTGAGCCCTTCGCATTAGTTCCAGAAGAGTATTATAATAGAAAAACAGAGTGGTATGATTGGGAAAATGATTGGTATGAATGCCCAGGACTTTTTGAATGGTGGTGTAGAAGGAACAAAACGAATTATGACAAAAAGTACGCTGATATGTGTATAGATATCTTATCGAATGTTATTGCGAGATTTTTGAAGAGAGTTAAATTAAATGAAGAATTTAAGAGCCTGCGGTTGATGGGGTTTGTTAGAACCTATTCTTCTTCACTTAAAGTAACATATAACAATACTCATAGAATATTATTAGAAGAAGCCTCAAAAAAGTCGCAAGTCAAATTATTATTATTACCTACAAGAAAATTCATTGCCAATTTGATTAGAAAGAGAGGACGGGCTGCATGGGATTTTTATGGGATATCTCATCCACTCATGCAACAATATCTTTTCGTGAAAATAAAGCAATTACTTTAAGCAAGTTTGTTCCAATGAAAGCATTTGTTTTTATCTATTTTTTCTTTTTATGAGTCAGTAGATAAGTTCTTTTTAGATAGTTTTTAGTATATCTAAAAAAGGCTTTAAAGAACATTCCATTTCGGAAACCCAAAAGATAGTACAATTAGAATACGTGTTCAGATAATAAAAAAATTATTGATGCATAACATAAAATTTTTCTTTTACGAAATCTAATAATAAGTTGAATGACATACGATAATCCGATTGGAATAATACTTTCTGAAGCCACTACCACCAGGGCATTATGTCAGCTTTATGAGGATTTTGAGGGAAAAGTAAACGAGGGCGAGCTATACGTTATTGAATATACACATGGAAATAAGAGGGTTTTATGTAGAGTAGATAAAATTACACCTTATTCAGAGTTCTATGAGGCAGGAGATGCATGGTCAGAAGCTAGAAGAAAAAGGGCTATAATTCCTTCAGAGATATCAAGAAAGTATGTGATAGTCGAACTTGAACTATTGGGTGAGATAAGAAAAGGAAAACTTAGTGAAGTGACGATACCGCCTTCTCCTGGAGATAAATTATATAGGTTCACAGATCCTAAAGAGATAAGAAATATGATAGTTTCTAGTGAAGAAGATTCCATATTTATTGAGTTTGGAAAAATGTTAGGATATGAACACGTATTTGCCGTATTAGATTTAGATGCTCTTCCAATGCATGTAGGAGTTTTAGGTGTTACAGGAAGTGGTAAATCTTATACAGTAGGATACTTTTTAGAAAAAGTAAGTGATATAACACTTCCTAATGGGAAAAAGACAGCACTTTCAGTTATATGTATTGATGCAAATGGAGATTATCTAGATTTTCACCGTGAATATAATCTTAAGGGAAAAATAGGTCATTGGCGAAAAGTATTGCGATTTGTCTTTAAAAAATCAGGTGTATTAATCATGGGAGAAAGAAATGTTAAACCTATATCATTTGACCTAGATCAAGCATTTGAACCAAGAGAAGTTGCGGAGCTTGTCATCACATATTACACAGGAGGAAAATTAAATGAATTACAAGTTGCTGGTTTAGAATACGTACTTAAAGAGCTTAAAGAAGAAAGTGTTTCTATGACTTCTATATTTATAAATGAAGATGACTTTAATAGGTTAAAAACGAATTTAGCTCAGGCTACAAAAAAAGATGTAATACATGATCAAACATACAAGGCAATATTAAGAGCCATCGACAAATTTAGACGTGACATTGTTGAGGAATATGAATTATTAACATACTCTGCAAAAGCGACAATTAGTGACAACTTTATAGATGAAATAACACAAAGAGAGAACCCAGCTCTTGTTCTTATTGATTTTTCAGCAGATGGCGCCCCCGGAGTATCACTTCAATTAAAACAGCTTATAGTTTCGTACATTACTAAGCTTTTGTTAAAGAAATTTACAGAATATAAGATTGAAGGGAAGGAGAGGATTTTACTGCTTGTAATAGAAGAAGCACAAAATTATTGTCCAAATCTAGAAGTTTATCCAATAGGATATAGTCTGGCTAGAGAGAATTTAGCTCAAATAGCGACTCAGGGAAGGAAATTTGGCTTAAGTTTATGTTTAGTGTCTCAACGTCCATCATTTGTTGATCGTGTAGTTTTATCTATGGTTAACACCTACATTATACATAGAATTTCTGCAGAAGATATTTCTTTCGTTAAACGCATAGCTGGAGGATTACCAAGAGTAATAGAAGATAAATTGGTAAACCTTGCGACGGGGAGGGCAATAATTGTGGGACAAATGAATAGATTTGGCTTTCCATTAATTATAGATATACCGGAAAGAACAATAAAACCCACAATAGGAAGAATTAGCGTATCAAAAATCCTTGGCGGCTCATAATATTTTCATGAAAACTCAAAAAATTTTTATCTAGATGATGCATATGTAATAATTGAATACGGAATGTTAATTGACGAAACTTATATTCCGAAATATTATAGATTACCTTCATTAACTGGTAGAGATATCATAGAGCTGGAGAAGTACGCTCAACTCCCAAGAACAAAAACTTACGAGAAGATACAATCGTTCATCAATACTGCTAGAATGACAAAAGAAGTTAATGTGCTTTTTATTAGGTCTGAATGGGGTGAGGGTAAAAGTAGTATTTACGAAGGGTTCTTGCGGAAACCAGAAGTCATTCAATCAGATTTAGTACTAAGAATTAATACAAGCAGATTAATATTAATCATAAAAGAAGATTATGAAAAATTCCTTGATACTAAATCTGTAGGAACACGACTTTTTTCCATTTTGATGTATGCAATTAGAGACTTACTTAACAATCTAACTGTTGATGTTGATTTAAGAATACGTAACATCAGGTTGCCTGACAAATTAGAAACTCGAAATTCGATTGAATTCATAAATGCATGTTTAGAAAAGATATTTAGTGCTGTATCTCTTGAATCAAGGTTGTTTATCTTTTTAGATGAATTTGAAGATATAGTTGATCAAGACAAGGACGTTCAGGAATTTATCATTCAAGGTTTAGTCTCAATTATTAACGGTGAGCCGGACATTTTGTGTGGGAAAGGTCCATATGCTGGAAAAATTCACTTAATGATAGCAATTACTCCACCTGCATACCAAACGCTCGTATCAAAAGTAACAACTTTTTCAAATATTGGACGATTGTTTGGTCAAAGAGCACGTGTCGTTGAATTAGAGAAAATTTCCCGTGAGGATGCATATCGATTTATTTTAGGATGCTTAAAATATTGTTGGAATGGTAATTTGACCTCATTACCTTTCACGGAAGTTGGCATGCTAAATGCGATTTATCTATTAGCGCTGGGCAACCCAAGAGGTATGGTAGAGCTTATTCGAAGACTTCTATCTTCGGCTGAAGTCGCAAGTAGGCAGGAGCAGCATATAAAGTTGATATCTCCGAATGATTTCATAGAGTATCTGTCAGGTGAGAAAATAACTATCCATGGTGGTGAAATTAAGATTTTTGACCAAGAAATAATAAATAAAGTTACCGAAGAAGTACGAAGACAAGCTAATGAGCAGAAATTAAATCCTGAAACTGCCTTGAAATTTCTAAAGCTTCTAATATCTTCCCCAGTTCCTCTTTCTAAGGAATACATAATTCGTACATTAGATCTGCCTGGTGATACCTCAGGATTATTTCATAAGTATCTAAATGTAATAGGAGCATCTCTTAATAGAGTAAGGAGAATTCATTACCCATTCTTGCGTTTTCGGAAGAGTATGCTTAATGGATTACCTGACAAATTAATTAACAAATTAAATACTCAGGAACAAAAAATACTAAATGCATTAACTTTTTATGAATTAAGTAATTCTAACTTTGAACTTATTTCCAAAATATTTATACCCTCAGATAATTTAAGAGAACTTTCTATGTTCAATCCTGAAGGGTTCCGACAGTATGTTGATTATATTTCCTCGTCGTTAGAGGAAATAATTGATGAAAATACTATTATTACCACAATAGATACAGTCATTAGATCTGAAATAGAGTTTTCAGAAGAAGATTATTATATGTTTTCACCAGCAGCGCTTAGTATGTTTTATACTTTACCATCGATATATTTCTTAGATTTTATAGAAAATATTGAGGATAGATTCAACATTGGAATGGAAATCCTCCGTAGAACATCTGAATATGAGAGTGAATTTCACAAAGGTATACTTCATTTACTAAGAGATGGACTTACGGATTCAGAAATAAGACTTGAAATTGAAAGTAGAGGATATTCATCTTTAGAAGTTTCTACATTTACATTAAAAGGTTTAGGAAATTGTCAGTTTAGAGCACACGTTTTTTCCATTCTCAATTGGGCTGAAGATTCTAGTAAGAGTATTCAAGAAAAGCTTGATTTACTTAAACAGTTTTCAGTACCACTAATAATTATCTTTGCATGGAACTTTATTCCGAATGATGTGAGAGCAGTTCTTGAATCTCATAAGTCTATAGAAAGATTAGTTTATAATATTTGTTTCATCCTTAAAACGCAACATGTATATCAGATAATTGCTAGAGCACTTGCCGAAAATAAAGGTCTTCAAATTATTGAATCAAGGTGGAGAGCTCGGGCATCACAAATTATTGAGGAGTTGAGAGTTAAGAATCAGATTATCGATTGGATTAAAAATGGTGAAAAGGAAGGCTATACTTTAACCCCCCTCTATTCTGCTGGGAAATCAGTTAGTGATTTAGTAAGGGCTTTTAGAACTTTCTTAATTACCAGTGGGAGCTGCGAGGAAAGATTTAAACAGATAAAGGATTTCGATAAGCTCAGAATTTTTGGTATGGAATTTCCTTTAAATCCATTAGATATTTCATCTGAAAAATCGTTGTTTGAATATGCTCAAATACTTTCCGGATGTGGTTTTCTTGATATCTCGGAAGGGGGGAAAATATCGATAGTTCTAACTAATATTGAAAACAGAATTTTACAAATACTTAGTTATTTTCAAACTGGTATAGATTTAAATGATTTAAGGAAAATGTTCGTTATATATGAAAAAGCAGATCTGATACCCTATATTAATGTATTGAAAGAACGTAAAAGAATAATTAAAGATAGAACTAATGTTTTAAAAATTCGTAACATTAATGATCTGGAAAGAGAATTAAACAATTTACGTAATATGATCTCTCATACAAGAGAGCATTATGAAATATTTGAATATGGATATCTAGTATCTATAAAACAAAGAGTTTACTCATTGATAAATGTACGGGAATGCATGGAGATGCTCGAAAAAATGCTTTCTGAACTCGAAAATTTAAAATACACTTCTTCAGAATTGTGGTTGCAAAAATTCATAATCTTTGAAAAATTGTCCGAACATTTTCTAAATAACATTTATCCTAAAGTAAGGGACTTTGTTAAGAGTTTAGAAACTATACGTAACAGAACAGTATCTATCAGCATGTTAGAAAGAAGAATTCAAAATTTGAAAAAAGATATCTCTCACACATTAGGGTTCTTAGAAGGAAGATTTCATCTTAAAGAAGAATCCATTCTTTCTAAATTGGAGAAAAAAATAGATGAAATTCGTAATCGTTCGTTTAACATTGATGAGATACGGGAGCTTCTACCTTCATTGGGACCAAAGTTACCACAAAAAGTAGAAAGAAATTTAGCTGTACGATTAAAAGGAGAATGTTATGTATTTGATATCAAAATATTACTTCTCGATGATTTATATCAAGAATTAGATAAGTTTGCGTCTCAAATAAATGAAAACATCCAAAAAGTTGAAAATAAGTTATCTGTTATTCATGAATTGCTTCAACAGATACGAGATCATAAACTTTTTACAGAAGATTCCGTCTTTGATGATATTAGGATTTCATATACGATGTTAAATATGTTTAGAGAGTTTTTCAAGAAAAGATATCCTGATTTGTTAAGCAATCAATATAATATAAGTATAAACGACAATATTGTAGAAATGAATTTGAACAATCTATTAGAAAATCTGGAAAGAATGGATAGAAAATTAAAAGAAATGAAAAACAGCTGTGATAGCAGTTACGAATTAATTAACGAAATTTCTTCATTGGAAAAAGATTTTATCTCATTAAAAAATAATTTATACGATGTAATAAATGCTTTCAAAGAATTTTATAATGATTATACCGAAATTCTCAACGAACTTTTTCTTGAAAATACAAAACTTGATAAAATTCAAGAAGACTATAATTTTACACTGAATGAAATTCAGAGACTAGTAGATGAATTCGAAAATATTGAAAAAATATCGAAAATTTGCAGTAATATTCGAAAATCTCTTGAAGATAAAATTAATAACCTCAAACAGATAAATAGAAAGCTTGACGAGATATTTGTCTATTCAAAAGATGTATTTAATTCGAAACTTAGATTGACAGCAAAAATGCTAGAGGCTCTTGAGAGAATCGTCACGCATTCGGATAAAGAAAGTGAAATATTAAGCCATTTAAGCTATCTAACTAAAGAACTTGAATCCTATAATGATTTTCCAAGAAGTAAAGAAGAAATCAGAAGAAGCAGGTCGGACAGGGCCTTTGTCAGATTATTAGATAGAATAGATAATTTAAGGCAAACCATTCGAAAGATATTCATAGAATATGATTTACTTAGTGATATCGAATTAGATGTTTTGGAAGTTTTTATTAATACTAATGTAGACCGAGTTAACATAAGTTTAGTTCTTCCAGACATTATGGAGAGAGTAACATCTGATTTTAAGCTAATAGGTGAGACTATACTAAGATTGGCGTCGTTAGGTTTAATAAACATAGAAGTATCTCTCTAGAGTAATAACTAAAGCTTATATTTCAAGTATGTTAAAAATTATAATGAAGAAAAGATGGCAAAACTGTCTGATGAGGAAATCAGGAGTATTCTTAGAAAACTTGAATTTGATAAAACTGAGCCAAAACTTTTGGTTCAACTTATTGATCAAGCAGTCCAACTTGGAGAAAATGAACGATATCGAATTAGCAGGATGAGAAGAAAAATCGAGCAATTGTCAAATTTTTTACAAGAAAATGGAATAATAATTGAGCTAATACCTGATGCGAATCTTCTCAACCAGCTTAAGAAGTCAGCAATAGGAGCTCTTGATGGAAGTTATCAACTGATATGCGGTTCTGAAGGGCAATGGTTTGGATTTTTTGGATTTTCAATGATTCTGTCTAAGGATGGTTTTTGTGTAAATCCTGAAATTGCTGTTGATGGTTCAATCAAAAATTTTAGAAGTGCTGATGAATTAGAAGCAAAAAGAAAATGTACGGAAATAATGATGTGGGGAGAAAGCAAATTATTACGATCTTTAGGTGAGAGATTAGGAGGTTTTGGAAAAGCATACATATTAATTGATGGACCTATTATTGATCCTCCGTTAGAGAGAAACCCTGAATATATTTCTCTTAGGACGTCTGCGATCAGATTTTGTATTAATAATGAAATTTCTATAATTGGCTTTGTTAAAAGAATTGCTGGAAGCGAGTTTATCAAATTCCTTAAATCCATATTTGAGGAGAAACTAGATTTATCTTCCTTTTTTAATGATGCAAATTTACTCTCAGGATCATTATACGTAGCATTTTCAAGGTTTAAGCGTCCAGTTTACACAAAACCTGTAAATCTTTTTGAATTTTTAGAGAAAAGTGACCCGATGTATACAGTGTATTCACTCTATAATGAACATGGTCTTGAGATTTATCATTCATACTATAAACCTACACTTAGAAGCAAAGTCTACAGAATTGAATTAGCATCAACTTCTAGGTTAACGGATGATGAACTTAATAATCATTTTAAAGAGATTCTCTCATTAATATGTTACATCTGGACATTACCCGGTATGAATGAACCATTACCTATAATTTTAGCACATGAAAAATGTAATATTCGACAGGGCGCAGCAGAAAAACTATATTATGAGATTATAACAAGAGGTTTAATGGAAGAAGCATATCTATGGTTGAGTTAATTACAATGTGTTCTAAAATTCTTATCATCCTATTAACCTTATTCTAATAGAACTCATAATACTAATTGTAACTGACGGTTATTATTGGAGTAAAAGTGTCAGAGAAGTATACTAAAATGAGTAGGTTTTATAAACGATGAAAAGATATCTAGAAAGAAGTAGCCGTTTACTTACAAAAATATAAATTACATCACATCGGATGGAGCAAACAAAGAGTTAGATGGTTGAGATGATTTGTGCATGAATTTGCATATTTAAGTAGGAGGATGAATGATCCAATTTATAGGGACATAAGAATATGAGCAGGTTAGTCGCATTTTTACTGGAGGAAAAGAATCAGTCTACTCTCTATTAAAGGTGAGGAAACTTAGATATGATGTCCAAGAATTGTTTTTTTCTGGAGAAGACGGGATTCTCGGCGCATAGGGCAAATCTGTTAGCCGTTAGAACTGTTGCTAAAATGCTTGGCTACGATCATAAAGACCGATAGTAAACTCGAGGCAGATAATGGCTTAATATCTTATCTTAGAAAGAGAAGAGGTGACGGAATAGATGGACTATTAATCGGTAATGTGAAGCTAGAGGAGACGCACAAAATTTATGAAGAATTGTGCAGAAAATTTAGACTCAAACTAGTTGAACCGCTAAGAGGTTCTGACACGCTAGAGCTAATGATAGAGTATTCCAGAGTAGGCTTACAATTCACGATAATAGGCATAAGAGATGAGAGGCTCGATGTCAAGTGGCTCGGCACAACAATCTCAAAGCAAAACATTGAGGAATTTCTAACGGACGTGTTATCAAGTGGCATAGATCCATGTGGAGAATATGGAGAATACCACAGTATCGTCACAGGCCTGAAACATTTAGGTACCAGGCTAGAATACTGCCTAACAACCATAAAAGAAGAGGATAAGATAAAGTACGTGATACTTCAAAATCCGCGGATAATTAAGGCACCAATTCATGAAAAATCGTGTCGAGAAAACTCTCTTTAAAGGCGGGAGTTGTTTAACATGGAAAATTTTTGATAAATATTCCAATAAAACATTTATTAGCAATAGATAACCGTCATAAGATATGGGTAAGCTTAAACCAGTGGAGCTATCTGAGCAGGCTTTGGAGGATTATATCGTGAATAATCCTAGTGATGTTGAGGAGGGTTTTGAGGTGATAGATAGGCAATGGCCCACTGATAGTGGTCCTTTGGATATTCTCGGAGTGGATGGTGAGGGCATTCTCGTCATCGTTGAACTGAAGGCTAAGGAGAATGATGGACAGTTATTGCAGGGTTTAAGGTACTATGATTACATTGCATCCAACATCGTAAGTATAGTAAAACACTTGGAGAGTAGGCGTATTTCTGTTCTAGAAGAGGAGCCTAGGCTTATGC
>Ga0105162_1001578_pt1 | contig 12902 bp, 12 predicted proteins | sample JNZ201metaG_FD_81532 | JGI IMG/M metagenome (GOLD analysis project Ga0105162, IMG submission 81532) | Hot spring microbial communities from Jinze hot spring, China to study Microbial Dark Matter (Phase II) - JNZ 20120812A | ecosystem: Environmental > Aquatic > Thermal springs > Hot (42-90C) >...
AAGAAAAGGGAAGCGGAAAAGGATACGGGTTCACTTTAAACTTTCCAATGCCAGCTGGGTCAAACGATGAAGATTATTTGAAAATATTTGGGAATGAAGTCTCCCCTGCCCTTGAAAAGTTTCAACCTGAATTTATAATAATTTCCGCTGGCTTTGACGCCCATCAAGATGACCCCCTCGCTGGGATGAAACTCACCGAGGAAGCATTTAAAATGATGACTAAATTAACAAATGAAATCGCATTAAAATTTTCACAGGGTAAAATTTTATCCGTTCTTGAGGGAGGTTATAATCTTGAGGCGCTTGCGAGATCAGTAGAAAATCATTTAATGGCATTCGTTGAAATGTGATTCAAATCACTTCACTAACTTAAAAATTTTGCTTAACTTAAATCGTAAACATAAAACAAATTTACTGGAGCAAAAATGCGAGGTATAATTTTTCTTTCCACTTTAATAACCTTTCTTATTTTTTTATATGGCTGTTTTGAAAAGCCATCAGAACCTGTTCTGCCAACTTGGGATGTTGATTTAACAATTCCAATTCTTGATAAAACATTTACGCTTGGTGATCTTGTTGAAAAAGATACGACACATTTTAAAACAATGAGCAATAATCAAATTTATTACTCCGTAACAAACGAACTTGAAGCAACAACTGTTGGTGACAATTTAAAAATCTCGGATATTTCAGCCTCGGCACAAACACAACTTGGAAATTTTGAGATCAAAAACCCAGGGACAATAAGCGCAAATATTAAAGCATATGAAATCTTCCCTGCTTTATCTTCAAATTTACCACCAGGGAATTATATTATCCCTTCCAACGCACCGGGTCAAACAATTTCAACAAATTTCAGCGCATTTGATAATTTTCAATCACTAACTTTTGATGGCGGTGTTTTAAAAATTACAGTGACCAACGGGCTTCCAGTAAAACTGATATTTCCAGGGGGGCTTAAAATTTACGCTCAAAGCAATCCCTCAACTCCAATTATCACTTTATTTGAAAATGACACTGTAGACGCAAATTCAACCAAAACAGCTGAGGCAAATTTAGCTGGGAAAACTTTGCCATCAAATCTTGGTTTTACAGCTACAATCTTTTCGCCAGGTAGTGAGGGGACGCCTGTTTATCTTGATATAAACCAAATGTTTCTTATCGTTTCTGGCTCGCTTGAAAATTTGAGCATCGCCCAAGCCACCGCACGAATTCCAACCCAAACAGAACCCGTTGTGATTGACACCTCGTTTGTCCTTGAGCCAAACGAACCTCAGCCGAATTTGATAGACCAACTCGTATTCAAAAGTGGACAAATGAAAATCAAAATTACGAACAACATTGATCTTGGTTTAAACGGAAGCCTTACACTTTATAATTTTAAAAGAAAGTCGGACAACTCACCATTACAAATCTCGCTTAACATCGGGAGGAAAAATTCGCCCAATAATATCGTTGAACAAAATATAAACCTTGGCGATTATAAACTTATTGGCAATCTCTCAAATAAAATTTCATATCGTGTTGAGGTTCTTACTGAAGATACAAGGGATGAGTTCAGAACGATAACAAAGAATGATGGTCTTTCAGCAGAGATAAGTTTATCAAATCTCGTCATTGAATCAATCTCAGGTAAAGTTAAACCAACAGAAATTAATTTTGAAGAGCAAAAAGTAAATCTTGCCGGACTTAAGGATTATAGAGAGAAATTTAAAGGTAGTTTGAGGCTTGACGATATTCGGGTTGAGCTGAATTTAGTAAAAACGGCACAGTTTACATTTGATATGAATTTAAAGGTAAAAGCCAAGAATACAAAAACTGGAAAAGTTGACTCACTTGAAATCCCAATTGACCAGCGAAGATTTTCTGGAACATCACACAGAATAATTCTTGACAAAAATAATAGCAATATAGTAAATTTCATCAACTCATTTACGAGCGGAGATGGAGAACTTCCAGATTCTCTTTTCGTAACTGGTTTTGCTTTTCTTAATCCAAATTATGAAGCTGGTCAAGTTTCATCAAAAGATTCAATCTATGGCTCAATAACAATAAGTTTTCCGGCTAGCTTTGGTATTTCAAATGCTGAACTTAGAGATACAAGCGAAGTTGAAGAACTTTCAGATGAAACGAAAAAAGAACTTGATAAGATGAATTATGGAAAGTTGTTCGTTGAGGTTGAGAATGGGCTTGGAGTTGAATTAAAATTTAGAGCGACAATTCTCGGCTTTGTTATGGATTCGCTTATTGCAATTCCAAAGACCAACAATTTTACAATTCCATCAGCACCCATTGGTAACGATGGTTTTTCAGTGGGAACATCAAAATTCACAAATGTTATAGAACTTGAAAAAGATGAAATTCAAAAGTTGAAAAATATGAAGTTTATTCGCTCACTTATTTTGCTTGCAACAGCTGAAAATGGAAGGGTGGTTAAATTCAGAACAACCGACTCAATCAAAGTCAAAATCTACGGCAGATTAAACTATAAAGTTGAAATTTCAAACAAATAAAAAAGGATAGAAAATGAGGTTTAGAACATTAATTTTATTGCTGGCACTCTTTTTTACAATCGCACATAGCGGGGATGATAAGTCAAACGTTCGTGGTCTTGGAATGGCTGGAGCAACAACTGCAACAAGCAGAACAATTGATGCAATTGGGATAAACCCAGCTTTGCTCGCTTATATGGGAATTGCAAAGGGATCAGAGATCAAAGGTAGAATTATTGATGCAGAAACAAAACAGCCAGTTCCAGGGGCACAAATCACCATTAAAAAGCTAAACTTAACATCAAGGGCAAATTTTAGTGGTGAATTTTCAATTAAAAATGTCCCCCCGGGAAATTATGTGGTTATCGTGACCCAAAAAGGATATGAAACACTTGTGATAAATAAATTTAGAGTTAATGCAAACTCTGTAATCAGCGGGACAATTAAAATTTCAAGAAAAGAAACGAAAGAAGAAAAAACAATTGATTTTAGTGAGATCGGTTTTGATATCAAAGAACAAAAACCGATAATCTATAACGACAACAGTGGATTTACCTTGAGCTTAATTCCACAAATTGGAGTTGGCGTTGGGATGAACTTTTTGAGTTATAATCTTTATCTTGACTATTTTACTGGGGTTGACAGCGCTGGGGAAAAAGTGCCAAAACATTTGACAGACGCTGACAAGAGGAAAATACTTGACTCTTTTAGAGAAAATCCAGGCACTTTGATGTCGCAAGTTGATGTTAAGATATTAAGCATTGCATTTAGCATCAAAAGGATCGGGGTAGCCCTTGGAATGAGAGAAAGAATTATATCAAAATTTGGTATACCGAGAGAATTTATGGAGTTTGCACTATATGGAAATCCCCCGGGTTCGGTCTACTCATATAACCTTGGAATCAACGGGACATGGATGAGAGAATTTTCAGCTTCATTTGGAACAAAACTTCCTGTTGATCTAATTGCTGTTAAAAATATAAATGTTGGGATCGGCGTAAAATATATTCAAGGTTTTGGTTATGTCGGAACGGATAAACTTAACTTCACATTTGAAACGGCTGATTCCTCAAGGGGCTATGAAATTACGGCTAAAATGAGTGGACTTATTAAAAGAGCAGGCGTTGATTTCCTTGACCCAGACAAAGAAGCTAATTTTAAACCTTTCCCAACCCCTGCTGGGACAGGAATTGGATTTGATATCGGAGCAAGCGCAGAAATCCTTGGGCTGTTCACCGCCGGGATAAGCATAACCGATATTGGCTCGGTTAATTGGACAAAAAATGCAGTTATAACTTCAGGGGATACCATGTTTAAATTTACAGGCTATACAACTCAGGAAAAGTTAGACAGTTTAAGAGAAAGTTTTGAAAATTATGTTAAGAGCCCTGATAGGAAAAAATATGAAAGTTTCTCAACTGGTTTGCCAACAGCGATAAGATTTGGTGTGGCAACAGATTTAAAGATATTCCTTCCATTTTTCCCAGGAAGAATGCTCATTTCAGCTGATTATTTCCAACCGATTGGAAATGAACAAATAAGTTTCAAAAGCCCCAAATTTGCACTTGGGCTTGAATGGAGATTAATCAATCTACTGCCATTAAGAGCTGGAATATCGCTTGGTGGATTTGAGGGATTTGCTCTTTCAGTTGGGACAGGTATAAATCTTCCATTTTTGGAATTTAATATAGCAACAGGGCATTTAAATGAAGTTATGGCTGGGGGTGATTTAAGACATTTCTCGGTTGCAACCGAGCTAAGATTAAAGTTTTAAATGAAGCTGACGCAGGCATCAATGCCTGTGTCTTTTTTATAATTTTAAAATCCTTCTAATTTCTCGCTCAACGAGAAAAGGGTTTTCATCAATGAAGTGTCTTGAAAATTGTCTTGACCTTTTTATTGTGTTAAAATCAATCTCTGCAAAAATTAAATCTTCTTCAAAAAATTTTGCCACTGAGACAACCTCACCATCTGAGTTCACAACTTCTGAACCTCCCCAGAAATTAACGCCATCTTCATATCCAACCCGATTACTGAAAAGAAGATAAAGGCTTAGCAAACGTGCATAGGTTTTGTGATGTTCTGAGTTGATTTTGTAGTTTGAAAGTTCTTCGGAATCCCCAGATATACGAGTTGGGCTTGCAGCAAGCCCTGCTATCACGGTTGCTCCATCAATCGCAAGTAAATAAGGAAGTGAAATATGCCACAAGTCCTCACATATCAAAACACCAAGCCGTCCAATTTTGGTATCAAAAGCACGAACTTCGTTCCCATTTGAAAAATATCGCATTTCTTCAAACATCCCATAAGTCGGAGGATAAATTTTCCTGTGAATGTGCTTTATCTCGCCATCTTCAAAAACGAACGCAGAGTTATAAATGCCATAATTTTCCCCTTCTTCAACACCCCCAGCAATTATGATTATCTCCTTGCTTAATTTCTTTAAATCATCAAGTGCATTGGATTTAAATGGATTAACAGCAATTTCAACATTTATGTCACGTAAGGTATAACCTGTTAAGCTGAGTTCGGGAAATAAAATTAACTTAGCGTTTTCTTTCACCGCTTGCTGAATATAATAGATATGTTTTTCAATGTTTCTTTTCAGATCCCCAAGAACACAGTCAATTTGTGCAACCGCCACAGTATGCTTCATTTAAAGAATTAACTTTGTTTTTGTTTAATTTAAAAAATCTGCCAACTAATTCCCATTTTAACTTTCACCTCGTTTCAAAATTCTACCACCTGTTTTTCCCGTCAGCTCCTCATTATCAATTGTTAAAACCCCATTGACCCATAAATAAACAACACCTTCAGAGTATTGGTGTGGATTTTCAAATGTTGCTTTATCTTTAAACTTTTTATAATCAAAGACAACAATATCAGCGTAATAACCCGGTCTTATTAAACCTCTTTTAAAAAGCTTCAACCTCAACGCTGGTAGAGAAGTCATCTTTCTTATAGCTTCTTCAAGAGTTAACAGACCAAGCTCTCTAACATATTTTGAAATAACTCTTGGAAATGTCCCATATGTTCTCGGGTGTGGAAATCCCATTCCTGGCTTTGCAACGCCACCATCTGTTGCAATCATCGTCCATGGAAACCGCATAATCCTTTGTAAATCTTCTTCATTAAGGGAATGATAAATTGCCGTTGAACCACCATTTTCAACTATTTCAATTACAAGCTCACTTGCGTTTTCAAAGTTCGGTTCAAGATTTTTCTCTTTTAAAATTTGAGCAAGTGTTTTGCCCTGATATTCAGGTTTCCATCTACAACTTCCAATTTGAATGTTTGCTGGGTCACCACTTCCCCGATCGCTTTTCATATTTTCAATTATGCCTTGTTTGATTAATTGTCTCAACTCTGGATTTTTCAGCCTCTCAAGAAGTTTCTCATTTCCACCTTCCATCGCCCACCCTGGGATCAACACAGTTATCCCTGTGTGTGTTGCTGTATAGGGATATTGATCAAGAGTTATATCAATCCCTTCTTCCCTTGCTCTTTCAATCCTTAACAAGGTTCTTAAACTCATTCCCCAATTTGCACGACCAACTATTTTGTGATGGGTAATTTGAACAGGAATTTTTGCCTCTTTACCAATTTTTATCGCCTCCTCAATTGCATCAAGTATTTTATTTGATTCATTTCTCATATGGGTTATGTAAATTCCGCCAAATTCTGAAGCAACTTTTGCAAGCTCAATTATTTCGTCAGTATCTCCAAAAGAACCCGGTGGATAGATGAGCCCTGTTGACAATCCGAAAGCACCTTCCTTCATCGCTTCTTCAACAAGTTTCTTCATCTTGTTAAGTTCCTCCTTTGTCGGTTTCCTGTTTTCCCACCCCATGATTGAATCCCTCACTGTTCCATGCCCGATGAAAAAGCCAATGTTTGCTCCAAGAGGTAACTTTCCAAATTCCTCAAATGCAATTCTTAAAGGCAAAGGCGAAGAGCCATCATTTCCTTCAATTACGGTTGTGATCCCCTGCCTAAGTAAATTCTCCATTGTCGGCTCAAACATCAACCCACCCCTTGCGTGTGAGTGAATATCAATAAATCCCGGAGCAAGATATAAACCATCAGCGTTTATAACCCTCTTTGCCTTGTTTTTATCAAGTTTAAAACCAACATCAACAATTTTATCATCCTTTATTCCAACATCCCCAACAAACCACGGTGCACCCGTTCCGTCAATTATCCTCGCCCCCTGAATAAGATAATCATACTCAAACCCCTGTGAAAAAAGATAAACACTTAAAGTGAGAAGATAAAGTATAAGTCGCATAAACATACGGCGAGATCACTTTTTTATTAAATTTAAATATAGGTTTGAACAAAAATCAAGCCTGAAAAATTAACCTTCGCACATTAAATTTTGTCTTGCATAGATTTCATCAACGATAAATCTTGCTTTTTCCCTCCAAAACATATCACTTTTTATCGTTTCCCTCTGCCTTTTTACAAAATTTTCATCCTTCGCAAGTTCAACCCCCATATCAAGATATTTTAAAAACTCCATCTCATCACCAGCGATAAAAACGGAATCAACCAGCCTGCTTTGTATGCTTATCTTCGTCGCAACGATAGGTTTACCCAAATATATGTACTCGTAAATTTTCATCGGGTCATTTGAAAGTGTGAATTCGTTGACTTTGTGGGGGACAATGCAAACATCAAATGAACCTATATAGCGTGAAAGATCACTGTAATGTTTATCACCAATGAAATAAATGTTTTGATTTCTTTTCAATTTTCTGATCATCCTGCTGACATTGCCATACTTACCGCCAACAAATATAAAGTTGTAATTTTTTCTTTCCTTTGCTATACGCTCTACAAGTTCAAAGTCAATTCTATCTGAAATGACGCCAACATAGCCAATTCTTGGATTTTTAATTTTTCTAATATCTTCAGGGATGACCCCATCAAAGTTTAAATTTTCATCAACCCCATTTGGCAAAACGAAAATTTTCCCATTTGAGAGCGGATAATTCTCAAGAAAAAAATTTTTTATATTCTCATTCACACAAAAAATTAAATCCGACTTTGACGAAATCCATTCAAAACTTTCAAAGATGTATTTGTTCAAATTTTTAAATTCGGGATGAAAACAAAAGTTATCCATAACATCAAAAGCGAAAACCTTTGGTTTTATCGCCTCAACAAATTTATTAGCGAATGGATTAAACGAAATAACCGAGAAATCTGCAAACCCAAGTTGCTTTAGCAAATCATGAAACTTTTCAATAAACTTTTCACTTCCATAAACTTTGTCAAACCACAGATGTTTCAACTTTACCTGCTCCAAACCAACAGTAAAAAATTCAAAAATAAAAATTTTCTCCCCTAAACCACTCACATTAACAACTGACTTTTCACCTCCACTAATTTTAAATTTCAATGCTTGAAAAAAATTCAACATTGAACGTGGTCGTTCAACAATGACAACCTTATCTATCCTTTCATCTTTTACGATTTCAAGAAACAAATGCTGATCTCTGCTTCTAAACCCGTAAATTCTCCCCTTCAAAAAATCGTTGTATGGAACTATGACAAGATTAATTTTTCTCATTTCTTAAGGTATGTCAATTTATAAACTAAAACTTCCTTTTCCGTAAGACAGTAAAGCAAAGAACCTTGACAAGCGATGTCATAAATTTCCTCATCGGAGCGAATTTTTCCTATGAACTTACCCCTTGTATCAAACACAAAAATATCATTCCCATCAGCGACATAAATCAACGAGTCAGCGAACAACCCGGTTGGATTTTTAAGGTATTCATTTCCGAACTTTCTCAAGAAATTTCCATAGTAGTCGTAGATTAAAACATAATTTTCATCAAGCACAGATATCAGATTTTGGGATGTGATTGCTATTTGAATTGGCTTTATAAGTTTACCGGCGCCAGCCTCAATGCCACCGAAAGTTTTTTCAATTTTATTAAATTTGTTAATTTTTACGCACCTTAAATTTTCTTCATCTATTATAAAAATTTCTCCAAATTTTGAAAGGGCTATGGATTTTGGAAAGCCAAAAAATCTCTCCCCATCTGACTCACCTTGCAAGGTTGCGATGAAATTTAAATTTTTATTAAACCTTTGAACCCTGTGGTTGTTGTAATCAGCCACATAAATCGCAATCCCACTTCCGGCGTCAACATCATATGGTTGATCAAATTCAAGCTCACCCCAACCATAACCTGATATTTCCCGGATTAACTTCCCATCCTTTGTAAATTTTTTCACCGAGTTATTACCTGTGTCAGCGATATAAACTTCACCCGTTGGGCTTAACGATATACCACGTGGATTATTCAGATTTCCAAATTTAAAAAGAAATTTCGCCTCAATTTGAATTTGCGTGATCAATTCCAGGATGAGAAATGAAAGAAAAAGTAGAAAATCCATTCTTAAAATCTGTAATGAAATTTTACTCTTCCAGGCAAAATTTGAATTGAGAGTTCGTCCCCGACATCAAAATTATAAAGATGTGCGTCAACATAGGCATCAACAATGTTTGCAAGGTAAAGCACAAAAATATATATTCCGAACAAATCACGCTGATCCCTGTAGAAATCTCTCAACCTTTTATACCTATAATCCCCGCCTGATGTTTGAACACTTTGCATGAAAAGATCACGATAATATCTGTAATTTTTATCATTTTCTCTCAACTCATACACAAAATAGCCAGCAAGTCCGTAAATAATTGGTATCTTCCAGTAAGATCCGTTGTAAAATTGCCCAAGCCCTGGGAGTATGGCGCTCATCAGCATTGCTTTTGTCGGGGACTTGACATTTGACTTTTTAAAATTTTTAAGCGTGTCGGTTTGAGAAAATCCGATTAGATTTACAAATAAAATCAAAATTAAAATTTTTAACCTCATTTTGACTGCCTTCTAACAGCTATTAAATCAATTTCTATTTTCACATCTCTTGGTAAACGGGAAACCTCAACCGTTGTTCTCGCTGGCGGAGAATTTTTGAAGTATTCTGAATAGATTTCATTCATAGCCGAAAACTCATTTAGATCTCTCATATAAACGGTAACTTTTACAACATCGTCAAATGTTGCACCCGATGCTTCAAGAACCGCTTTTAAATTCTCAAGCACTTGCTTTGTTTGTTCCTTTATATCCCCCTGAACAACTTGATTTGTTTTTGGATCAATTGGTATTTGTCCAGCGGTAAAAATAAAATCTCCAGCAATTACTGCCTGGCTGTAAGGTCCAACTGGCTTTGGCGCCTTTTCAGTATAAACTATTTTCTTTTCCACCTTCCCTCCCGATATTGTTATTAGTGAAAATAGAACACAAATGGCAAAAATTGTAAATGTTAACTTCATAAAACTTTACCTTGAATGTTTTTCTATTATCTCAAAAAGTTCAAGCAACCTTTCAAAATCATCACTTGAGTAAAATTCAATAACTATCTCACCCTTGCTATTCCCCGTTTGCTTAATTTTTACCTGTGTCCCAAAAATTCTTTTCAATTTTGCTTCAATATCCCTTAAACCTGCAGATGCGTGGGTTTTCTTTTTCTGGGCTCTTTCTTCAAGATCTTTACCTTTTAGCAAATCTCTAACTGCCTTTTCAACTTTCCTGACGGACCATCCCTGCTTCACAATTTTATTCCAGATTTCAATCTGAAGTTTTCTACTCGGAATATTTATCAGTGCTCTTGCATGCCCCATCGTTATCTCGCCTTTCTTCAAACTCTCCTGAATCTGTTCTGGAAGTTTCAGCAACCTTATAAAATTTGCTACGGTTGTCCTATCTTTGCCAATCTTTTTAGCGATTTCCTCCTGTGTATAACCAAGCTCTTCAATCAACCTTTGATATGCTTTAGCAATTTCAATCGGGTTTAGTTTCTCCCTTTGTATGTTTTCAATTAATGCAAGCTCAAGGAGTTCCTTTTCCGATTCAACTTCAATTATATACGCAGGGATATGTGTAAGCCCTGCCTCTGCAGATGCTTTTACTCTTCTTTCACCAGCGATAAGTTCATACATTCCCCCTGGCAATCTTCTGACAGTTATTGGCTGAATTACTCCTTTTTCAATTATTGATTGCTTCAATTCTTCAAGTGATGTTCTATCAAAACTTTCTCGCGGTTGATATGGATTTGGCTTTATCTTTGATATTTCAATTTTAGCAATTACGCCAACAGATTGCCCATCATCAAATCGCAAATCTTTTGAATCAATACTTATCTCCCGAGTTGCAGAACGAGGTATTAAAGCATCAAGCCCCCTGCCTAATCTTTGCTTGCTCATACCTGCCCCATTGTTTCTTGCCTTTTAAGTCCTTCTATTTTTTCTGTTTTTTCATTCCTTTTTATAATCTCTTCTGCTACCTTCGCATAAGAGATCGCCCCGGGTGATTTCGCATCATAAAGTAAAATCGGTTTCCCATGACTTGGGGCCTCGCTTAATTTTATGTTTCTTGGAATTTTTGCTTCAAAAACCCTATCCCTAAAATATCTTTTTATCTCGTCAGCGACCTCATTTGACAACCTTAATCTGCTATCATACATTGTCAAGAGAACACCTTCAATATCCAGTTTCGGATTTAACCTCTCCTTGACAATTTTAATTGTATTAAGAAGTTGACCAAGACCTTCAAGCGGTAAATACTCACATTGAACTGGAATTAGAACGGAATCAGCTGCGGTGAGCGCATTTAAGGTCAAAAGCCCAAGAGATGGTGGACAATCAATCAAAATATAATCATATCTGTTTCTCAACCTTTCAATCGCCTTTGCAAGGATTCTTTCCCTACCTTGAAATTCAATGAGTTCATATTCACTTCCAACCAGTTCTATTTTTGATGGGATCAGCTCAAGAAATTTTAAATACGGATCAGAAAAACTAACAATGGCATCTTCTGCTCTTATTTTGCCAAGTAAAACCTCATAAATTGTTTTTTCAAATTCAGGTTCAACACCAAGGGAACTTGTGGCATTTGATTGGGGATCAATATCAATTAAAAGTGTCAACTTTTCAAGTGCAGCAAGATATGCAGCGACATTTACAGCTGTTGTCGTTTTCCCAACACCGCCTTTTTGATTAGCAATTGCGATAACCTTTCCCATTGTGATTTCGGTTTACTTTTTCAGGTCAACACTTTTTAATCTAACAAATCCAAAACAAATCTTCAAATTGCATCTTCACCCGTTTCTTCTGTCCTTACCCTTATTACCTCCTCAACTGGGTAAATGAAAATCTTTCCATCCCCAACCTGTCCTGTTTTCGCTGCCTTTATTATGGTGCTGACAATTTTATCAACCATATTATCCGGGGCTACAATTTCAATTTTTATCTTTGGCAAGAAATCAATTTTATACTCAGCTCCCCTGTAAAGTTCAGTATGTCCCTTCTGTCTTCCGTATCCCTTAACCTCAGTTATAGTCATTCCACGAACCCCAATTTCCGAAAGCGCTTCTTTAACATCATCAAGTTTGAATGGTCTTATAATCGCCTCTATTTTTTTCATAGCTCAAATTGATTTATCTTCTAAATACACTTATAATTGCTGCGATTCCGCCAGCTGCAAGACCTATATCTCTTAAAATTGCAAGTATATCCTTTATCACATCAATTGAACCACCGGGGACAACCACAGTATCACCAGGCAAAAGCAACGGGCTTGGTTCCCCATCTTCAATAATTTTTTCAACATTGACTTTTATAACTTTTTCAACGATGGTGGTATCTTCACGAACGCTACGAACGATCTTAACATCCTTTAGCTTTGCTTCTTTTAAAGGACCACCACCGTAGGAAATTAATTGAACGAGGTCTGTTGAACTTGGAACCTCATATCTTCCAGGATTTCTCACGAATCCCCAGAGATTTACAGTGATAGTAAGTTCTCCTGTTTTGCCAACAAAATAATATGCACTTGAACCTCCGCCTGTTACAATTCTCGGGCTTTCAAAAAGCTGGGAAAATGAAGTCGTTACAAAAATTAAAGATAAAAAGATTATTTTTCTTAACATATCTTCGGCTCACCTCCGTTATTTTTATTTGACATTAAAAACACCCCAGTTGGATTTTGAACCAGCATTTTGTCCAAACTGAACTCTGTCAACTCGCCATTTGTATTGACGCCCGGATACAAGGTTTTCTCTTGCTCTTGAATCAATGTTAAATTTAACCCAGAAATCACTAAAACTTCCGTATCTATAAATCCAAACAATGCTATCCGTTTGAGCATTTTTTACCCTTATTACAAAATCACCGCCACCGTTAGGGTCATCCCACCTAAAAATAAGTGTATCCGCACTAACCTGTGAATTATTTCCGGGCGAGAGCAATCTCGGCTTATGATATAGTTCAAAAGAAATTGTATCGGATGGTTGACTTTCCACATTATCACGATTATATGCTCTGACATAGTAGTAATA
>Ga0105162_1001580_pt1 | contig 12897 bp, 13 predicted proteins | sample JNZ201metaG_FD_81532 | JGI IMG/M metagenome (GOLD analysis project Ga0105162, IMG submission 81532) | Hot spring microbial communities from Jinze hot spring, China to study Microbial Dark Matter (Phase II) - JNZ 20120812A | ecosystem: Environmental > Aquatic > Thermal springs > Hot (42-90C) >...
GGGCGTAACCATTTTAATCCATGCTCCAAAGGTGGAGGGCCTTGTTCCCATAAAAGCGACAACTACGCAGCCCCAGCCCCAACCGCAGCAAAAGATAATCGCCACGACTAAGAAAACATCCGAACCTAAAAAGGAGCAGAAAGAAGAACTCGAGTTCGTTGTCATTCCTCCAGAGCAGCAAACTCAGAAAGCAGAACAGCAGCCCTAGCAAAGCTGGTTCCAGCAGTTTTCTGGCGGTTGTTTGCGAGCGGATTTCCATGGATTTTTCAATTCGCATAGTAGGTGCAGCGTCAACGGTTCTCTGGATTTTCTTAGTGGCATTTTTCGTTTTGGCGGTTTACTCCGTCAAAGACCTGCATCTAAGCCTTGGAGAGCCCCGGTTAAACTTGACAGCCGATAGGTGTGTTGTAATCTCCGTTCCAATAAACATCGAAAACAAAGGCTACTACAACCTACGTGATTTCAATCTTACAACAAAAGTTACAGACTTGAATGGCACTAAAATCGCTGAAGGCTTCACCCTTCTAACCAACATAGGTAAAGGTTGCGAACTTATTGCATTTCACAACATGTCCTTCAGCATGGACGTGCTATTGGAAAGGGCCGCCTACTATCTGTTCAACGACTCCAGTTTCACAATAAACGCCGTGATCAGCGTTAAACTAGCCGAAATAATTCCAGTTAAGGCCTCGTCAAACTTTACTGTTCCGTGGGGCGCTCCATTTTACAACTTCCGGCTTGGGCGGCTAACCTATGAACCAGCAAACCAAACCCACTTAAAAGTGTTTGTACCCATAAGCTTTGAAAACCACGCTCCAGTCGAAATCAATGGTGAAATAAAATTTTTCATGTATAACGATGAGGGCACGCTTGCCGGTCAAGGCGAATCCTCAATTGCAGCGCCACGAGGAACATTGTATACAGGATTCATTGTGCTTTACGTTCAAGCGTCTAAAATTACTCAGAAAGTTTTCTTCAACGTTTATTTTTCGACGCAGTTCTTCTCTTATGGACCGTTGGTGATCCCATATGGTTGAAGAAGGCAGAATGCGAAATATTGCAAAAAGTATTATCTTTAAAGCGATAAAAGCTTCCTCGAGGAGTTTTATTTTTTACGTGTTGTACCTTTTCGTTTGGAGCTTTTTAGTTACGTTTGAAAGCTATGTTCCAAATTTACGTCAAACCGTTGAAAATTTCGTTACCGTTTACATCATGCTGGAAGTTTTTAGAGATTTTGCGTCCGACACAATTTTCCAGTATTTCTTCGATGTGGCAAAGGCGTTTTTCGTGATTGGATATTTAATTTTAGCCCTCAGCGGTGGAGTGGTCAACCTAACATATACGGGGGTAGCCTTAACAATAGACCTACGTCTTTTTTTGATGGCCGCCATAATGCTAAGTTTGCTTGGGCTTTCAAGATCCATCCTTCAAGCCATAAACTATGCAAACAAAAAGGCTGAGTTGGCTTGACCGTCCAGTCTTAGAGTTCTCTGCTCATTACGTAAGCGTCTTCGCCGTCCGAGTAATAGCCGCTGATGGTTCTCACAACTTTGAAACCCAGTTTCTTGTAAAGGCTTATGGCGGGCATATTGGAAACCCTAACTTCCAAAAAGGCTTGTTTTGCACTATAGAGGCGCATACCGTCGAGGGCTTTAGAAACTAACGCATAACCTATGCCCTTTCGCCTGTGTTCAGGCATTACGGCTATTGAAACAATATGTCCCTTTTTGATGAAACCGCCAAAGCCGAAGTTGGACAAGCCCAACTCAATACGGCACATGATATAGCCCACTATTTCACCGTCCACTTCAGCCACTATGAATGTTTCTGGAAAACGGTTGTACAAGTCCATGAAAAAGTAGTCAGCATAATTTTCTGGCAAGCAAACGCGGTTTATATACATTACACGTTGCAGGTCCTTGAGTGTGAAGTTGCGGAGGGTGAATGTTTGCTGCAAACTTTTCCACCGTGCAGGGCATGTTCGAGGCGTAAGTTAGGTTTGTAGCCAAACTTTAAAGGTTTTCCCATCAAATCATGCTGGACGCTTATTCGCTTGCCTTAACCTCTGGAAGAGTATAGTTTCCAAAAGGTATAGCCCAGACTTTGGCGTTTTCTCCGGCAACTTTGAATGCTTGGTTTAAGGCTTCGTTTACGGTTCTCGCTGTCTTCAACCTAAAAACGTTCATGGCATAGTAGTCCGGCATAGTCGACACTAGGATTATTTGAGCCCTTTGCAAAGCCTTCATTAAGTAGTAGGCTTTATGCCCGCCAAAAACAAAGTTGCGTTTAATCTCCCGCTCAACCGCTTTTAGATCCTTAAACTTAATCATCCACTCATAAAATGTTTGGTTTCCATAGCCCTCTGAGCACTCAGCAACTAAAACAACAACGCCGCCCCGTTTTACAACATCTAAGGCGCTGTCCAGACTTTTGCATGCTTGGAAAAGGTTCATGTCAGATGGATACCCGCCTGGGCTTACTACGACAATGTCTGCCCTTCGATCTACAGGCACACGGTACATTTCATCAACAAGCTTAACCCCCTCGTAGAAGGCTTTTTCCAAGTCACCCGCAAAGGCCTTTACAACCTCGCCTTTTGCGTTGACCACAACGTTTACAATGAAATCCACATTCGCCATTCTTGCGGCTTCAACCATGTCCTCGTGAACCGGATTTCCTTCTAAAACGCCTGTCCTCGCATTTGGATGCAAGAGCATGGCGTGATTAGCCTTAATAGTTTCTTCACCGGCAACTCCTGGCAAGACGCTTTTCCTTCCGCCACCATAACCGGCGTAATAATGAAAACAGACGTCTCCGGTCAAAATTTTCACGTCTGCCTCTGCAAAAACTCGGTTAAGGTAAACTTTTGTTCCACTCCTTGTTGTGCCGAGGTAAACCAAGTCTTGGGCTTTACAATCGTGGCTCACAACTTTAACACGTTTCACAACAGTTTCACCTAAAAGCCTAACAGCCTCCTCGCTGGAAACAGCCCTATGAGTGCCGCATCCAAAAATAACGGTTATGTCCTCGTCTTTAACGCCGGCACTGTTTAACTCGTCGAGAATTGGAGGCACCATAACGTGGCTTGGCGCGGGTCTCGTGGCGTCATCAACAACCACTGCAACCTTATTTCCCGATTTTGCAATTTCACAAAGCCTTCTGGTACCTATAGGCTCCCTTAAAGCCCTTTCAACCTCCGCCCTAGCGTCAGAAACACCGGTTTTCTCTTTAGGTTCTATAACGCCCAAAAAATTTCGGGTTGGGACCCTCAAACACGTTTCAGTCCTGCCATATGGAAGCCAAACGTCAACCATTCGGACACCACAGACACTTACGAGACGCTTGGAGCTTCAACTATTTTAAGTCTTTGTCCAAACGAACACAAGCTCTTTAAGGAAACAAACGCCTTAAATATAAACGACGTGGGGCGTCTGTATGGCGATCGAAAAAGTTCCTGGAAAAAATGAGATTCTGTTTGTGTGGTTTAACCGCTATGCTGGAGTAACCATAAAAACTCCCTCGAAAACCCTTGTTGTGGACCCCGTGGATGTTAAGGCTAAAAACTTTCAGAAAGCGGATGCTGTATTAATAACTCATGAACACTATGACCACTTGGATCCGGCGCTTGTAGCGGAGATTCATAGGCTTTCTAATTGCATGGTTATAGCCGATCCAACTTCTGCGAGAAGGCTCCGCAACACTGTTCCGGCAGAAAAGCTTCATGAGGTTCAGCCTGGTGTGGAGGTTAAGGTAGGCGAAGTTTCTGTCAAAGCTGAGAAATGCAATCATCCACCTGCGTCCACACCTGTTTCTTACATAATTACAAGCGAAGATGGAGTCAAGGTTTTCCATACGGCAGATAGCCTTCCATTTCCGGAGATGGCATCCATCGGTGAAAGAGAAAAATTCGATGTGGTTTTCTGCACTGTTGGGATTGCTCCCGGCGCTTCGCCTGAGACAGGCTTTGAAATAGCTAGGCTTACAAAGCCTAAAGTGGCTGTTCCATATCACACGGGCTCCAGCGCTGACTTGAAAAGGTTTGGCGAACTGTTGAGGAAGGAGCTGCCCAAAGCTACTTGTTTGATTCCAGAGATGGGCAAGGTTTACCAAGTTTCTAAAAAGGTGTAAAGCGAATGCTGCAAAGCGATGTGAAAGTTGAAGTCTGCAAGATTCTGAATAGGATCGGCGCGTTACAGTTTGGAACATTTAAGCTTACTAGTGGCAAAATAAGCCCATATTATATAGACCTCAGAGTAGTTCCAAGTTTTCCAGACGCTTTCAAGAGAATATGCGACATTTATACAGACTTCGTGAGGGAGCGAATAGGCGCAGAAAACTTCGAAAGAGTGGCCGGCACACCCATGGCTGGAATGCCCTTCGCCACCATAATCGCCTACAACATGAAAAAACCCTTCATATACATTCGGAAAGGAGTACGCCTCCATGGAAGACAAAGAAGGGTTGAAGGCGTGCTGGCGCCGGGCGATCGTGTTCTGCTTGTGGATGATCTAATTACAACCGGTTTGTCGCTTAGGCGGGCAGCTAGGACTGTGATTGCTGAAGGTGGAGTTGTGAATGACGCGGTGGTTCTTCTCGACAGGGAGGAAGGCGGTGAAGAAAAACTTAGAAAAGCCGGGATTAGGCTTCACTCGATAGTCAAGATCAGTGAGGCAGCCAGCATGCTTTACGAAACAGGGGCAATAAACGAGGAACAGTTTAAAACGATTCTAAAACAGGTTAAAAAGGGATAAAAAGCATAGATGTTAACGAACCTTACTCGTAAAATATTAGTTCTTTCTCCTCTAAAATCTCGTGAAGCTTATTGACAGCGTCATATACGTCCTGTTCCTTTTTCGCTCCTGTGCAGACAAGTTTACCGCTGGCGAAAAGCAGTATAACAACCTTAGGATTGTCCATGCGGTAAATCAGCCCCGGGAACTGTTCAGGCTCATACATGGTTTTTCCAAGAGTGTAGGCTGCTTTCTCCAAGTCTATCATTCCGCCCAAACTGGCGGAAGCCACAATGTTCTGGATTTTCAGTTCAGGCTTGCTAATGATTATGATGCCACCCTTCTTCAGCTCCTTGATGACTTTCATGACAGCTCTTTTGGCTTCCTTCTCAGATTTAGCTCCTGTACAAACCATTTTTCCAGAATTGAATATTAAAGTCGCCGTTTTAGGTCTCTTAAGCCTAAAAACAAGCCCCGGGAACTGTTCTGGGCGATATTCTACACCAGGATAGCTTTTAACCACGGCGTTTAAGTCCACTTTCTGGTTGAGAGTTGCGGAGGCAACAACGTTTTCTATGCTTATTACAGCTTTAACCTTAGGCATGAAACATCACTACATATGAAGTCCTTATATACCCTTTATAAGCCTTAGGTTGAAAGCTCAATGAAAAAGGTCGGGGATTTTAGTAATTTTTAAATCTGCTGGCTAGATCAAATGTTATTTCCTATGTAAAGGTGAGGATTTGGGAGACGCTCGCAGATCCAATTATGTGCTCGTGCCCTCTGCAATTTTTACAACAGTCCTTTTGGGCTTCTATCTATCCCATAACATTTTTCCTGGACCTGAACTTGTGTTTTTATGCCTATTTCTCTACGCTTCGTATATTGGAGGCGGCAACCGCTTCTTGAAGACTTTCTCTTTGTTCCTCATAACTTTCTTGTCTTATGAGGCTTTGAATAGGCTTATTGACAACATGCCTCGTAACATACATGTTCAGGAGCCTTTAACTGCGGATTTGTGGATGTTTAAGGTTATTCCAACACTCGCGCTTCAACAGTTTAGGACACCCTTATTAGACTCTGTTTGCGCTGTTTTTTACTCCATGCATTTCATAGCGCCGACCGTTTTTGCCTTTCTTTTATGGCGATATAAACCAGAAACCTATCAGAGGTATTTGCTTGCTTTCACAATTTGCACATATAGCGCCTTGTTAACTTTTCTGGTTTACCCAGTTGCTCCTCCATGGTACGGGGTTAATGCAACCCGCGTGTTATTCCAAGTAGACCGCTTTCTAGGTGTTCCAATGTTCAAAACCATTTACGACTACATCGGAGTGAATCCTTTCGCGGCTTTCCCAAGCCTCCATTCCGCCTTTCCATGCCTGATTGCTATCTTTGCTCTTAAAATATGGAAGAAGAAGGCCTTGCCTGTTTTAGTCCTGCCCACAATGATCTGGTTCAGCGCCGTTTATCTTGGAGAACATTATGTAATAGACGTTATAGGCGGAATTGCATATGCATCATTCGCCTCCATACTCGCCTGCAATAAAGAAAAAGTGTTCAACAACTTTACCGCAGCCATTCGAATGGCAAACCCATGTAAACAGTTCAGAAAAGATTAGACGCTTTGCATTTTCGCATTTAACGTGTCCTACTAGAGGGAGTTGTCTCCATCTTTTTCCTAACCTTCCAATTCTTCCAAAAGTCACGTATTTTCCAAGCGTTGTAGAGAATTAGGACAATGATGAAGAACGGGTACCATGCGAAGGTTGGAACACCTAAACGTGTTCCCCCAGTCATCTCGCAGTAAATTTGGTGTGTTAAGAAGCCTTGCGAAAGATGAGCCTTAACGCCTGGAAAACTTTCATGATATTGTACATCCCTGTACATGCCGAGGATGATTGCTCTCGGCGGAGTTGCGCCTGGTTGCCAGATAGTATATGAGCCCCATAAGCTGACAAATAATAGTCCAACAATTATTATGTTCGAAACAATATAGAAAACATGACTTAAATCTACCTTGAAATATCTCCTTTTTTCCGCGTTTTCGGTGGGTCTTCCTTTTTCGCCGGACGGCCACATCAGAATTATGAGAAGCATGATGAATATTAAGAGAAAGATGTACATGTTGCTTTCTGAACGAAGTAGTAGTGGAATGTTTCCGATGTATGGGATTCTAGCCACAACCCTGCCGATTAATAGAGATGAGTTCCATGGGGAGAATTGATCTTTGCTGCCGCCTGTTGCGTCGCCTGCTGTTGTGATCATGTAGTAGTTCCCCGCTGGTTGTATTTCAACTGCCCTGTGAACTATGAGGTCGTCTGGTTTGTAGGGGTTCCTAAAGACCACGATGTCTCCGTAAAATTTGCTAGCATTTATTTGGGCTGAGTCTATTTTTTGGACTATTATTAGGTCTCCAATGTTTAAGGTTGGACGCATGCTTTCAGAAGCCACTGCGAGGGCTGGGTACGGTGTTCCTAATGCTGCTTGGGCGCCATAGTATATACCTAAAACTACGAGGAATATTAGAGCCGCTGTCAATATCGTTTGGAAGTATTCATTTTTCCATAGTCTTTTAAGGGTTTCAATTGCCAATTTTTCGCCTTCTATGGGGCTGATTTTTCTTGTTGAATTATTCCTCCACGTTTTAAAACTTAACGCTTCACTTTGGGAAGAGTGGAAGAAAATAAAGAAGGGGGAGAAACTGTTTGGCTAGATTTCTATGCCTTCGGCGCCAAGTTTGACTTTGCTCACTATGCCCTTAAACTTCTTTCCGCATTTTGGGCATTCGTACATGCCGAAAACAGTCATGGTTATCCGCATCTTCTTATCCGGGAAGGGAGCGATAAGCTCCCATGTCTAATAGGGGTCTTTTACTTCTGTGCCGCATTCGGGGCAAACGTTTTGTTTTGTTTTCGGCATGTTAAAGCCAGCTTTTGAGCGAATCTAAACCTTTTTCTTGTTTAATACTACTCGGAAGGGTTTCTTGCATTTGGGGCAATCGAAAAGTCCTATTTCTAGCTGCATTCTTTTGCCGGACTTGTCTGGGCGCCCAGCCATCGTCCACTTCTTTTTAGGAGATGTGACATCCGTTCCACATTTTGGACATTTAGCCATTAACTTCTCCTCCAAACGTCCTCGATAACCATGGTTTTTTCATGATGATAGATAAATAATTTTCCATTCTCTTCGAGCATGATGTGGTTTTGACCATAGGAAAAATGGCTCCTGAGTGGTTAAAAATGGTGGTGCTGCAACTTTTCTGTTGGAAAATGGGTTTCTGAAAGGCGTTATTTTCTCTAGCCCCTCCCTCTCCAGTTTTCCGTCTTACGTTGCTACGAAGCAACTAAAAACGGGTTAATCGAGAAGCTTGCTGTACCATATGTAGGTTTGGCTTCGTTTAAAGCCGAGTTTCTCCACGAAACGTATGCCAGCCAAGTTTGTGCCTTCCACGTCCACTATAACCATGCGGGCACCCTTCTCTTTGAAGCGTCTCTCCAGCTCCCTGTAAAGCCTTCTGCCCACGCCTTGACGTTGCCTCATCCTTTTCACGCCTATCCAGAGAAAGTAGCCGTAGGTCCACGGACTGAAGGGTCGCTTTAAAATTGTGCCGAGGGCGAACCCAACAATCTTTTTCGATTTTACGTCTTCAGCCACTAGGCATAGTTCCGGATCTTCTTGGAAAAGTGAGAGCAACTCGTTAATGTTCCATGTGCGGTATGTGAACTGCAACTGTTCAGGCGTAAAAATTGTTTCGCTTAGACGCCACACTTCCGGCAGGTCTTCCAAGGTCATTTGTCTGACTTCAATTTCAACATGCTGTCTTTTGACGCGTTTACGCTTTAAAACGGTCTTTCCAGTCAATTCTGCACCTTCAAAGCTAACTTTGCCTATGCAGACCAATATAAAACATTCTGAAAATTCTAGAGGCGTACCCCGCAGTGGCTGTTTCCAGCTTCAAAAAATGTTTTTACCCGTGAATGCTTAGTGTTGACTGGTGAAACTTGTGCAGCTTTCGTCCTTAAGTGACGCCATAAAGCGGACGTGCAACATACTTAAGATTGGGGCTTCTATGCAGGTTTTGGATTACGAGCAGCGTTTCTCTTGCCTAAAACATTTCTACGAAAACTTTCTTTCAAGCCTTATTAAGACGGGCTTCAACGTGGAAGAGGCGTATAAAACAGCGTTGGATTTTTTCGGGTCTTCTTTCGTGCGTTTTGCGGGCATAGATGGAACCATGTATTCGCGTCCACTCTTTGACCTTGTGGTTTTCTTCGGCGGCGCCTACGCTTCAACGGGAACTGTAGCCTTTCACGAGGATAAGCCGCCCACAGTCAAGTATGATGAGCGGACAACCAAACATGGCGCCGGCATATCCAGCGTGGTGCCCATTTACGTCAACGAGATTCCAGACGTGGACCAAATTTTCTTTGAGGTTTCGCAGCCAGGCGAGGTTAGCCTTGGGAAGCCGCTTACTGAAGAATCCATCATAAGTAATGCAACTATCGCCAACTGGATAATGACCTTCGCTGAATATTATTTGGCTTATAAACTTGCAGCGGACCTCGAACAAAATTTTCGAATAATAATTTTGGACAGAAGCCTATCCATTGAGAGGGCAAGCCTCCTCTACGACACTTCGAAGCGCGCTTTGTGGGAGGTGAAAAGCAACATTTTGGGCTATGAAGTGGATGGGGAACCCATAGACGTCAACGAATTGACCATTGCTCGTCACCTTGTTTGTAACCAGCGTTTGGGCTTGCCTCCTCCGAGGGCGGACTACTTGCGTTACGCTATAGTAGACCTGCTTAGGCGGAGAGGGGCATTAACGAGGAAACAGATTCTCGCAGAGTTTGACATAAGGGATGAGAAGAGGGCTAGAAGGGTAGAAAGAGCCCTAAAAAACCTTGCGGAAAAAGGAATATTAACCGATAAAGGCGAAATCTACACCCTAAACCAGAAGTATGTTAGGACTTGGAAGCGCATCAAAAAGCTGGTCACAAGCATAGGTGACAAGTTCTTTTTCGCAGAAAACCCCGAAACCGGCAATCCCATGAAAATTGTTAAAGGCGGAAAGGAGCATTGGCTTACAACCCTCGACATAGCCTTTCTTACGCTTTTCACTCTGCACATGTTAATGGAGGAATGCTGGAATAGGCGAATCCTCCTAATAGGCGTCACGAAGGACACTGCTGCCAGAGACTTTAAGCGGCAGCTTATCCCAATAATGTGCAACAACGACTTGTTAGCAGCGGACGTTTCCCAAGAGGAGCTGGAAAAGCTGCCGAACACAGACCGCATGATCCTTCAGTCTGCAAGCATATTAAACGCGGACAAAATCACACCGCCATGGAGCCTCATAGAATATGATTCCGCCTTTAGGACCATGGTTTTGGACAAGCAGAACCGGAAGGGCTACGTTTCAGGCGCCATAAAAAACAAGATAGGCTTGGAGAAGGTTTTCCTTAAAACCTACGTGCAGCTGAGTCAAGCCAAAACGGATCCAATGCTACGGAGCAACGTTCTTCTTGTAGACCGCCTCGTCTATCCAGAGTACGACTATAAACCTGAAACCACTGTGGAGTTTTGGAACGAACTTAGCGATGGTACAAAAGAGCCCGTGGAGGTAATTCTCTTTGTGAACAAAAACGTGCCGAATCCGCTGCAAAACTTAACCATGAGCGTTTTGGTGGCCATGGCACCTTCCAACATTCCAGAAGCTTTTGGACATAACACGCCCTTGTTTATTGCGGACAAAATTGCAAAGTGGAATTACACTCAATTCAAGCGGGTTGTGGACACAACCGCCGAGTGGATTCTCAATAACCATAAATTGAGAAGGTTCATATTCTATATGAGCACGTTTAGAGAGAGGCGAGCAACCATTGAAGCTGCAAGAAGAGAACAAATTTAACCGCCTGTGCTTCACAGACTTCGACGGTCGGTTCCGAGCTAGGCTTGCAGCCGTTGTGCCTCGATTTTTCGGCGGGGCAGAAGAATCCAAGTTGGCGGGAACAAGCGCCCGCTACAGCTGCCGAATAAAAGTGGAGTATCAAAAAGACTTAATGGGCTTGCTGGAGGAAGGCATGCTCCTCGCCGTGAAAAACTTTAAGCAGGCGCTTCTAGGCGAGGAACGCTACACGCTTATGGAAATAAGCCGAGTTTGGCCCGAACATTTCGGGCTTAGAGGCTTGTCGGATCATGGCTATTATCCCATGCAGTTCGAGATCATCGAGCAGTCTGAAGCGGATTGGCTGACAGACGACCGCTCCACAATGATGATTCAAATAGATGCAGTGCCCATAAACTATGATTTGGTTATTGGTAAAAACTGCGACTACAAATTTGTGAAAGGCTTTTCTTATCCAGTGGTCGGCAGTCCCGTTTACATTCTAAACAGTGAAATGATAAACCGGATGTATAACCAGAAAATAACCGAAAAGCTTGGCGTAGATCCAACAAAAACCGTGGAAGACGCGCGGCTTGACCCGAGACTTGGCGTAGTGAAAATGTTTCAGACAAGCAATACGGTTATTCCCATATACGTGGATTTCGAGAAGCTTGTGCGCTACCACTTCGGCGTTTTCGCCTTCACAGGCGGAGGCAAAAGCAACCTAATGTCTAACATTCTGAGGCGCATTTTGCTCCACGCAGATGATATTAAAGTGGTTGTTTTTGATATAAGCTGCGAATACGTGTTTTTGCTGCTCGACTTGTTGGCAGACGAGAAAATCCCATCAAAGGTTATACTTGAACATCGAATAGACTCCCTGGAACAGTTCTTTAACTCCGTCGTCAAACCTAGGGAATATGAAACTGACGAACGGATAAAGTTTGGATTAAAACGCATAATGGAACAAGATAAACTCGGCTTTTACACGAGACCCAAACAGAAAATCCCAACATACGCTCAGTTCTTAGAAGAACTGAACGACCAGAGGAAAGGTATAACCGACAAACCCCACTACTTAAACGCCATCGATAGAATTCACGACGCCGTATTGGACTATATGGAGGCGCATGGTCTCAGCGAAAACCAAGAGGTAAGCGAAGACTTTATCAAATATATAGACGCCGTGTGCACAGCCACTATGGAGGAATTCAAAGTCCACGACAAAAGCGGCCTGTATGGTTGGGCAACAACAAGAACGACAATCCTTGACCAGATAAGAAAACGCCAAGAAGAAATAAAAAAGGAGACCGGCGGGCTTACAGCCGAAAAAATAAGGGAGTTGCTTGAAGGCGAAACAAGGCTTGTTTGCATTTCCATATCGGATCCAACAACAATAAAGGAGCTAGTCATAACGTTAACCAGCGACCTCCTTATTCGGAGAAAACGCATGTTCCAAGTTAAGCCTTATATCCTCCTAGTCTTCGATGAAGCTCAAGAATTTATCCCCGAGCTTTCAGGTGCGGCTGGCATAGACAAGAAATGCAGCAAACAAGTGGAAACGCTACTTAGGCAGGGCCGTAAATACGGTTTGGGTGTGTGCATAGCCACCCAACGCATCGCTTACTTAAACACAAACGCGCTTCAGCAGCTTCACACGTATTTTGTAGGGACGCTGCCCCGCCCATACGACCGCGCGTTAATAAGCGACACCTTTATGATAGACAAGGGCATACTGGAAAAGACGCTTGAATTTGCGCCGGGCGAGTGGCTCTTGTCCAGCTATATAGCTACAGGCATAGAGAATGTGCCCATATTTATTAGGGCGGATAATGCTGAAAACGAGATAGAAAAATTCCTTAGAAACGCGGTTTAAACGCGGTTATGTTGGAGTAGTCACTAAGCCGACTGCGTTAAACATGCTACAGCAATAACAATGGGCATGGGGTTAGAACTTTAAGGCTGAGCTATGCCGCATTTTTTGAGAAGTTTCTGCCATTTTAAGTCTGTTATTCGCTGAATCTCGTCTATCAATTTCTCGTATTTTGGTGTAAACAAGTGTCTGAAACGCCCTTGCACCGCCAAGTATTCCTTTACTGGCTTCTTCTTTTGCGGCGACATGGCTATGAGTTTGCTTGGCGCTGAAAGCTGGTATTCACCGTTCATGCATTCCCACAATGGGAAAACGCATGTTTCCACGGCTAAACGGGAAAGCTCTATAGATTTTGCAGGATCACTTCTCCAGCCGCGGGGGCAAGGCGCAAAAATATGTATAAA
>Ga0105162_1001581_pt1 | contig 12895 bp, 13 predicted proteins | sample JNZ201metaG_FD_81532 | JGI IMG/M metagenome (GOLD analysis project Ga0105162, IMG submission 81532) | Hot spring microbial communities from Jinze hot spring, China to study Microbial Dark Matter (Phase II) - JNZ 20120812A | ecosystem: Environmental > Aquatic > Thermal springs > Hot (42-90C) >...
AATACACTACATTATAGATTTGCTTAATTCAGCAATAATACTGTTGTGGTTTAGAGATGCTTATTTAAGAAGAGAACTGGCTTTTCTAGGTTTAAAACAAATTCACAATCCATTAAGTGTAGATTCACCTATTCAATGGATTGCACAATCTAGAAACATAGCTCTACTCATACATACATTTACATTAGCTAAACATACATTAAAACCAAATAACGGTTAAGAATATAAGATTAATGACTAAAATAATGAAAGAATGAAGCCGGGGTCGCCTAGCCTGGTAGGGCGCCGGCCTGCTAAGCCGGTGGGGAAAACCCCGCGCGGGTTCAAATCCCGCCCCCGGCGCTGAATCCACAAAATTTTATACCTTGTTCATTATCCCAGTTCTCGATGGAAGCATGGGACAAGAGAGTTCCTCCTGTGTTCTCGAGGAGTGGCAAGCTCGAGAGTTCCTCATGAGGTTGAACGAAGCTCTGTCCATTAGGAAGATCGCTCAGAGACTAGGTGTTAATATGTCAACTATTCACCGCTGGTTGGGGGGCGGGAGAATACCACCAGAGTGCTTGACGAGAATATGCGAGGTGTTTCCAGAGGAGGAGTTGCTTCCCGTTCTCAGAGCTGATCAGCTTCTTCAGCGTTACGGAGTGATAAGTAGAGCCGGACGTGTAAACAAACCACTAGTTCTAGCTCTTCTTAATGCAATGCTGAGAAACGATGTACTGAAAGAAGAGGTTTTAAACTACATTCTCAAGAACTACAAGGCTGAGCTTACTGAGAGACTTGGAGAAGCTATTCCAAGAATAGAACTGAAGTGAACACCCGAGTTCGAGAAATGGCTACTCAAGCAGAATGGAAGACCCGGTAAACCCATGTCCTATCGTACACTAATGGACTACAAGAGAATATGGAGTAACTGCTTGGAAGGTAAAGTTATTGGACGGCATCTCATCAAGCAACTTAGTGGTAAGCAAATGGATTGTAGAGACGGTAGGTATCATCCTACGGGTTGGGCTAGGCAAGTTGTAAGACACTACATTAAATACCTCTACTCTAAGGGTGTTAGTGGTCTTGACTGGGATACTTATACTAGGTTAATCTTTAGCTTGAACTTAATGCACTAAAGTTGTCTAGTCCACTTTCTCTGATATTAGATAAAGCTCCTCTCATAAGCAGTAGACTAATCATTCTAGATGATACACCAGATGTTGGAAAGAAAATTCGTGGATTTGCATACTACATTTAAGCGTGTTTCCTTTGATCACTGGCATTACTTTGACATGATAACGGGTGTAAAGCTTAGGTATGATGATGATCGTGAGACCTATGTTTCCCCATTACCAGCAATACAACGACACTGTATTAAGCCTCTTCGCGGTGTTATGGATATTCCGTTGATCATCCTACTGATACCTGACAAGTTCTCGAAGCAACGCGATGACATTGAAGTCTTTGCCAACCTAATGCGAAGGATTTACAAGCAATATAACATGGGGAACATATAAAGAGTTGAAGTAAAGTTCTACAGTGAGATACCGTCGATTAACGAACAAATAGCTGAGTTCGCGAGAGTTCTAGGCAATATTGTGAAAGAGTATTCGCCTAAAGACGCATTCGTATGTCCTGTCGTAAACTACAGATATTTATTCAAGATAGCTAAACATATCTGTTCCGAGAAATACTTCCACGCAAGAGTTATATGGATTGAGACTTTTATAAATCTACTAGATGGTGTAAGTAGATTCATACTAAAGGATAACCAGAGTTTTTCTCGATATTCAGATCATTAGTGAAACATGTGTTTTTGAACAACGTGTTTCAGTCAGCAGACTGATGTACGAGGCTTGGAAGATGCTCGTGGATTTCTCTAAGAATGTTTACCAGCCATAAGTCTAAGGGAGTTCGCTATTACCGATATATCGCTCAGGATCATCGCTAAAGCAGCCCACTCGGGCTTCAGGAGAATACCGTGGCTCAGGTAGAGTGCTCCAGCTGCTATTGGAATTAGTACTGCGTTGTATGCGAACGCCCACACGAGGTTCTCAAGCGCGATTCTGTTTACTCTTCTGCTCAGCTCGTAGATCTCGAGTAAACTCCTAAGGTCGTTTGATACAAGAACAATGTCTCCAGCGTTCTTCGCTATATCCGTTGCTTTACCCATGGCAACCCCTACGAATGCTACTCCCAACGCTGGTGCATCGTTAACTCCATCACCAACGAACACTACTTTTCCACCAATCATCTGGGTTTCACGAATGAGCTCAGCTTTATCTATTGGCTTAAGTTCTCCAACCGCAAAGTCCAAGCCGAGATCCTCCCTGATCCTCTGAACAGCTGATTCCACATCACCACTTGCAACCCCAACCCTGAAACCTAGTTCCTTGAGCTGCTTAATAAGAGGGTGTGCTTCTGGTCTAAGAGTATCGGATATCTCCACGACAGCCGCTATCTCGCCGTCCACGATCACGAGTACAGGTGTTCTAGCGTTGCTTCCGATCTCGGAGAGGATCCTCTCTGTTTTCCCATCAATGCTCAACCCGAGTCTAGTGGCAAGCTCAGCACTACCTACGGCAACGAGGCGTCCGTATACTCTACCCATTACTCCGAGACCGGGGAAGTAGTTGAAGTCCTCAACGCTCCCGTAGAAATCGTAGTTTTTCTCCCTGCAGTACTCCACGATGGCTTGTGCTAGCTTATGCTCACTTCTAGCTTCAACACTGCAAGCATAGCTCATAACTGTTCTCTCATCGTATCTACCCAGCTCTATGACCCTGGTAACCCTTGGTTCACCTATAGTAAGTGTTCCTGTTTTGTCGAAGATAACCGTGTTTGACCTTGTGATTCTCTCGAACACGTCTCCACGCCTCACCAGTACGCCTTTTCTCGAGGCTCTCACTATTCCGATTGAAACAGCAATTGGTATTGCGATTCCAAGTGGACAAGGGCATGTTACAGCGAGAACAGCTACTGCGGTGAGAACTGATAGAAGCGGGTCTCCCGTTAACGTGTACCAGGTAGTAGCAACCACGATTGCTACCGCTATAACTACCCACGTTATAAACCCCACGACTCTATCGGCAAGCCTTTGAATCCCCGGTTTGTAGAACTGGGCTTTACCGGCTTCCTCGGCTATCCTAGCTACAGTAGTGTCTTGTCCAACTCTAGTCACCCTGATCCTCGTGTAGCCGCTGAGCACGATGGAACCAGCGAGCACGTAATCCCTGTTCTCAGCTTTCTTCAGAACAGGGCATGATTCTCCGGTTAGAAGAGATTCGTCTACATAAGCTGAACCCTCTACTACTACACCATCTACAGGCACTCTATCACCGGTTCTAGCCTCAACAATATCGTTAACGCTGACTTGGGGTAAGTCAACCTCCACTACACTGTCTCCGCGAAAGACTCTAACCTTACCCTCCGAGGCTTTCTCGAGCTCCTCCAGATGCTTAAAAACCTTTTGCTTCAGCCTCTCCTCAAGGTACTTACCCATGTTCACAAAACCTAGAACCCCCGCAGACGCCTCGAAAAACGATGAAGTGTGAACTAATCCGTGAACCCGATGTTCCAGATCTGGGAATCCCAGGCTCAGGATTAATCCAGCTGTAAACGATATCGTGGATGATAGTGCAATTAGGGATTCCATGCTGGGTGCACCCATGAGCAAAGCTCTAAACCCCCTCCTGATGAACGAGCCCGAGAGCATCAGCACAGTGAAGGCTGCGAGCCCCACCACCCCCTCCTTCAGTCTGATCGAGGGGTTCAGCATACCAGCCATGGAGTAGGCTACGACGCCCAACGCTACTGCGAAGGCTGCGAGCCTCAAAGCGAGGTTGAGTTTCTCCGAGTGGATCAAGCAAGTTCTCGGTGCATACCTGGTTTTAACACCGATCCTCGATAACTCTTGGTACACCTGGTCTCTCGTTGTTTCGAGAGGATTAAAGCTTATCCTAGCAAACCCCGTTGAAGGCGATACTCTTGCTTCGAGAACACCGTTTATCCCCGAGATCCTTTTCTCAACAACGCTCGCTTGCTCAGGGGATACGTCGAGGTAAACCTCAACTGTTTCCTTATACAGGTCATAGCCCGCATCCCTGATCGCCTCATATACTTCCCTTGCTGAACACTCCTCGCTACAGATAACCTCCGCTAAGCCCGTTGAAACATCGACTCTTAGTTCAGCAAAACCCCTGACGCTCTTAAGCCTCCTCTCAATCGAGTAGACACACGTTGGGCAATCTACTCCGATTATTCTAACCACGATTTTCTTCACGTTGATGCTTCACCGAATTGTGCTCTCAATGCTCAGCATCCTACTGGGTTATTGACGTATGTAAAACTCCGGGTTTTTCTCGAACTCCCTGAGGCAACGAATGCAACAGAAGTAGTATATTTTGCCTTTATAGATGGTTTTGTACTTCGAAGCAGAAGGATCTACTCTCACACCACACACAGGGTCAATAGGCTCAATCGATCGCATAGCTACGTAACACCATGAAGCAGATCCATTATAGCAGAGATATAGTTAGGAGGATTATAAGTATGAACAATTGTTAAGCACCTACACGTACCATACACGTGCAACACCGTGAACGGGGAGAACCGCCAACAATATTCGGAGATATACTCGATGTCATACGCATTAGGAGCATCGAGGAGAAACTCGTAGCATCGGCTGTGCCCAATGGTTGGTTAGTGAACTGTCTTGTTGAAACTACATGAATAAATATTATTCATCTTTTACCTAATAGATCATTTGGGCGGAAACATGAGTTTCGGTCGTGATGCGTGTGAACAGCTGAGAGCGCAGAAAATCGCGGAGTTCATGGAGCTCGCGAAAGCATTATTTGCGGTGGCAAAGAATGATCTTGAAGTCGCGAGAGTACTGTATGAAAGAAAGTTTTATCCGCAAGCCGTATTCTACGCTGAGCAATCCGCGGAGAAGATCGCGAAAACATCCTTATTGCTCCTCTTCATCGAGGATGTTTCATCTATTACAACATGCGAAACAACCGCTTTTGAAGACAAGCTGAAGGAGATACATAAAAAGCTCAGGGAAATAGGGCACGACGTTGTTAAGCTTATTCTAGAAACGTGCTCATATATTAAGAATAAGTGCGAGTCCTACATTAAGGATATGTCCAAGATAATCGACATGGCATTTGCATCAACGTTGAACCAGTCCTCTATACAGACTTCCGCAGGTATCTCAGCTCAAGAAATTCTGGAGAAATTCAAAGAATCTTTCAAGACGAGCTGCAAGAACGCTATGGATTCATGTGAGAGTTTTGAAGTAGGTCGTGGTAAAAGTATAGATAAGTTATTTGAAAAGCTGTTGAATATGAGCAAGGATGAGAAAGAACTGTTAAGTTTTGTTAGCAATATTGAGAATATTTACATCATGACTGAGTACTTAATTTCAGTCTTAAGCCCTATAATGTTGATCCTTGAAAGAAACAAACTGAGATTACTACCATACGCCCAGGCTCTGAGCGCGATACCGATAAGCATACTATCTTTATCTTTATTATCTCCACACGTAACTCGATGCAGGTACCCTGAGATCTGCGAAGACAAGCCGAGTAAAGTATGCAATCCGCTAGAAGAATACAGCGATGAGAATCCGCTCGTCAAGAACTTGAATATGATTTTAATTCAGATGGAAAAGATAATAAAATCCATAGAGTATTTCATGAACATTATATTAAAACCTTAGAAGTTAGCTGAAGATGGTTGCAAGATCGGAGAACACACATATATTGAAAAACTCGCTCCTATCCGATATTTCCAAATGGGCACCTCTGAAACAGGCTCTTTTCAGCTAGGATTACTCGCGAAGAGTTAGAGGTCAAGGCTCGGAACTGGGTTTTAATATTATGGGCTTTAAGGGCTGATCGAGTGGCAATCCTTAAGTAGCACTCTGTGATTTCAAAAGTGCACGTGTTCCATGATTCAACAGCTGGGTTCATGATTCGTGTTCTTCGGCTTATCACTAGGTTCTTCTTTTTGCTCCTCCTCATCTTCTACGCATAGAATGTTTTCTCCACTAGCTTGTCTTAAATGAGCGGTTAACAAAATGTTGATTATACCAGCTACATCCCTTCGACCTACTATGGATATCGAGAAAACGCGGCGAGACTCCATCTCAACTATTGGTTTTGGCTTTCTTCGTTCTCTCCTATGACCTTTATCCGCTTCGCTTCTTATTCGATAACGTTTTACACAACCTTTCCATACCCTTATCCCAATTACAGCAACTACTCTACCGGATTTACTCTCGGTATTTCCACTTATGGAGACCCCCCCGGCTTCACTACCAGTATTGGACCGATCTACAGTTCTTTCCATTTCTCTTACTATTATCCTGACGCCGTGCTTTATTTCCTCCTCTTTTTTACCAAATAACATGAGTTCTTTATAAATATCCAATGGTTCTTTCTTATCATGTAATTCAATGTACCTCGCTAGACCATCAATATTTCTGCAATCTTTACTTATCCAGTCCTTGTTGCCCTCAATTTGAACTTTAAAGCCGTGTTGATTGAGTTTTTCAACTTCATTAATTATTGTTGAAATTACTGGACTACATTCATATAGTTTGAGGATTATTAGTGGAGTCTCTTGTCTCGGTTTCGGATACTTAGGAAATGCGTTGAAAATGTGAGACGTTAACTTCAGTGCTATTCTTTCGAATCTACTTCTAGGCGATACCGTCAATATTCTCCGATACAATACTTCTGCTGGAATAAGCAGTGTAGCTTCACGATAACTCCGCTCTTTTATCGCTTCACCAGATTCTAAAATAAGTCCTGTACTATACGATAGTGTAAACCCGAACAGTGTGAAGATAGAGCCCACCACATATAGAGGGGTTTTAACGGCTAATTTGACATATTCTGGAGCATTTGACGCCACCAGTAGAGCTGTGAATAGAAGCAATAGAGAAAGAGATGTTAAAACATGATACATTGAAATATACAATAGTTTAAAGATCATGGATACTACTAGCTTTATGGAAGATTTATGACTTATAATTCTTCTCAACATTTCCTCCAGTGGAAACCATTCACCTCTCAAAAGCTCAAAAAGTTTGTTAAACGCTACTTTAAAGACATCATCCTGCTTATCTACGAGTTCTTCACAATTTTCCCCGGTGTTGATGCATATAGTGGTTTTCAGCAGGAGTTCATTGATGAACTCGCTGAATTTACTTAGAGCGTGAACACCAGCATAAAACAATAAAAGAGCTGTAATTACTAATACAAGCGTGGTTACGTAGGGATTATGTTTAATTGCAACCATGTTTATTAGATCTGATAAAACAAATGATAAACCAACTAAGAAGACTACTCTACCAACTTTAACTCTATCTGAATCCTCCTCGAGTGTTGAAATTAAAGCTGAAAATAGAATCAACAATATGTTTTCTAAGCCCACTAAAAACCCCTAGTAAAAAATTATGTTATAAACAATACTGTTCATCATCATCAAATAATCGACCTTTAAAAAGAGATGAATTGAATGACACAAAGAACGAGTATAACCTTCAGCTCAAGCGTTAGGTGCAGTGAATCGTGATGTGTCCTCCGCATAGGTCTTTTACGAAATTATAAAATGAACTTAATCTTAAACACGCTTCTTGACATTTACGGTTAGAGGGGGGCTTACATAACTGAATTAATACTCAGCTAAGTTTTCTAAAACATATTTAGAATATTCTAAAGTACATTTTGACCCTATTAATTTTGGTAATAAATAATTTGTATCCGCTTCAAAGTCCAAGGATTTTGACGTTGACAAAATACTCCATATACACTAAGCTTACCCATCCCCACTTTAACATTTAAAATAACCATTTGCAACGTCTTCTACGGTTTCAAGATCTCCTACAACCATGAAAATAGCGTTTATTAAGTACTCATCCAGCTCAAGCGACACGGGCAACCACTCTTGAGTTGAATACGCTATTTAGCTAGAACACTAATCTAGCTAAGACCGGTCATTAGAGATCTAACTAAATCAGGGCAGAGTTTACAAGAAGCCGGGTTAATACCGCTGTCGATAGCATAATGGAGACTACATGCGTATTTACGACCAAGAATGTATAGAGTTAGCATGAGTATCTCCTTATACAATGATATACCACAGACTTCGCCTTGAAAAACCCTATCGGCGAGTTTTTCAATATACTTAGCTACGTCGGGGTAAACCATGAAGTCTTGTAAACCCCTCTCTCTCCTAGCGTATCGTGAAACCAGGGAAAGTGATAAACCAAGACACTTGGCTACATCAACACTACGCATACCCCTGGCTAGAAGCCTCTCTACTAAGCTCCTCTTGATAGATGGTTCAATGTATCTATAAGCAAGTTCAAAGATGCTCTTCAACTACAACACCATGATCCTTTTCTTAATCTCAGCGGGGTTTTCAACAACCTCTGTTAAATCCTCAACGATCTCGACCACACCCAGCAACGAGTTATTCCTGTCTTTAACAGGCGCTATAATGACCCTTATGATTCTATCGCCAAGCCGGGTCCAGAACTCTCTATAGTTGAACTCACCTCGCTTTAGAGCGTTAACGTTTAACATCACGTAGTTCTCTAGTCTTGGTGGATGACAGTAGGCGAGTCTCCGTCCCAGTATGGTTTTAGTTCTAACGAAGCCTTTTTTCATTAAATCACTCTCGGTATAGAATCTCACTCTATCGTTTAGATCAGCATATGTGATCTCGATTGGGAGAGCTCTGAATAATCCATCAATCTCGTTGGGATTCAGAAAACCAGTTTGAAACACTAAATCTCCCTCTCTTCTAACCACGTAGTTATCGGGCTCAATGCTTCTAAGCCATATTTCCCTGAACTCCGCTGGTAGTTTATCAATAACCTCCTTATCTAGAACTGGTTTCCATTCATATGGATATAACCGACTACCCTGGGGAGACCACTCTCTTGTATCAGGTTCAACGAGATACCCGATCTCGTTGGCTAGCTCATCTATAACAGTCCAGGCGCCATCCGGTAGTAACACGTAGATAGCTGGGAACAATATTTTATTTTCCCTGAAAACAAGCTCTATGATCTCACTGGCTAACTCATTAGATTTCTGTGCTAGTTCGATGAGCTTATGGCGGTCGCCGAGATCTAATGACTGAATCAAGCTAGCTAAGCCACGTAATTTGACTATGACTTGATCTTCACGACCCCAGAGAACACGTGGAACAGCAATCAACCCGAGTCTCTCGAGATAAGGAAATATCAACATCTGTATCTTCCTATAATGAACCCTGATTCTTCTTAGCTCATTAATTATCTTCTTCAACTCATCCACATAGCTTTCTATGCTTTTATCGCCAAGATCTCTTAGAATAGCTTGAGCATAAATGCTTAAAGCTTCAGCTTGCTTTAAGATCCACGCATTCTCTCTCATCAAGAGGTCAACAGGGTGACCTCTGGGAACGCCGCTGAGCTCACGTGAAGAAAGCGTTTCTCTGAACAACTCAACATGTAGATCACATAGTCTAAGGATTTCACTTATGCTAATACCCTCTTTGACAAGCTCTTGTTCAATCAACGGTATCTCCAGTGGTGATACTTCTTGTAAGATAGACCTGAACATTTCTCTAAGCTCCTTTGGGCTAGTTCCTCTATGTATCTCGAATAAGAGTTTCTTGATAAGTTCGATTTTGTGTTGGTCCACGGATTTTGACATGTGTCAATCACCAATAATATATTAACTCAATAATCCTCTTATAAACTTTACGTGTGTCAAATAAGTAAATTACACTTAGGAAGAGTTCTCAGCAGTATTCACAGAGTTATAGCTTGTTATTTGAACTACCATATTTACTGAGTATACACTTAGAGATGGTGGAAGATTATATCTATTAGCAGAGGGTATTAGTGAATCTCGTTGTAGCTGAGGATCATTCAAGCGAGGTTATGGATACGAGTTTTGCAAACCAGTTCTTGGCGGTAAAGTATCTATATGAAAACAAAGGTAAACTGCCTCCTAGTGTCTTGAGAATATCGAGAGAGCTAGACGAGGAGGTTGCAAAGTTAAAACTCGAAAGCATGTGGTTAGAGATTGATTCTCTTACATCGCAGCAAAGAGAGTATTTGTCAACATGGGAGCGTGGAAGCATGATAAATAGACATGTTAGCGAACTCAACTTAATTGTTTCAGCTCTATTTACAATGTTTTAATTCACCATGGGTAAGTAAACTAAGTAGGAGATTTATTTATATGAAGAATTAAAATTGAAAATTGTTAAAGCATTAAGATACCTTGAGAAGAAGGATCTTAACTATGGGAGATCAGGTAATATAAGTGTAAGAGTAGGTGTGGATAAGGTATTAATAACTCTAAGCGGGCTTTGTGGAAGCTAAGTTGAAACCCGGGAACATTCTACTTGTATCAATCCATTCTATTATCTAGTTCTTGCTTAGTGAGATCTGGCGAGGAAGTTTTGAGGAGGGAGGTTTAATCCATTTATGGAGCATTCAATAAATATGGCTTTTCCAACTTATGGACGGCAAGGCTCCCACTTTGCGTTTTCGTGGCATAATTTTCACCACCATTTCATACTCAACTTGTACTGTGTTACGTCCTCACCTTTCTCTGGTTTGCGGAAGATGAAGAGGTGTTCGTGAGCTATTAGGTAGAAGTCTTTTCCTCTACTGGTTTCTTCAACCCAGCATTCGATAGCCGACTTAGTTAACGGTTTCCACCTCCGCTCCGTTTCCTTGGTATGCCATTGAACCTTAACAACATCCTCCTTGAGCACGAAGCCAACGTTGAGAAACTGCTGCATAACCCTGAAAGCTACTGGGACATAGTGTCTGTGAACGCGTGTATCACCTATGAGTATTGCGCAGTACCTACCCGGTTTCAGTACCCTAAAGCTCTCCTCAGCAACTCTTCTCATCCCTGCAAGATAATCTTCTAGGCTGTGAACCTGCGATAAATCATCTGGATTAGGCTTCTGCTTCGAATACGGGATTATGTTGAAGTAGGGTGGGTGTGTAGCAATGAAGTCAATGGATTCGTTTTCAATGAGATCCAGGTTTCTAGCATCACCATGATACACTCTAATATCCGGCTCCCTCCAGTCGGGGGTGAATGGTTTATACGTGAAGTTCAACCTATCCAGAGTTAGGATCACGGCTTCATAGTTTATATCCACCCCTATCGCGTTTCTCCCTAGAAGCTTACACTCAACCAGAGTCGTACCGCTACCGCACATCTGGTCAAGCACCCATTCACCAGGTTTGCTATATCTCAGGAGAAGGTTTCGTACAAGTTTAGGAGACCAGTTACCTCTATAGTCTCCCCTATGAGTAGCCCAATCCCCCCTCTCGGGGAAGCTCCAGACAGTTGTGGTTTCGAGTGCGAAATCTCTGGGTTGATACTCCTTGATCTCGTGTTTCTCGCCAACCCTGATCACAGTGTCTTCAATGACAACCTCTCTACGGGTTTTAACGTATTCAAGGTACTCCTCGAACGTAACGAGACGCATCCGCATCAAATATCGAGGCACCTACTGTGGAATTCTCTAAGAGAAATTATAAAACCTTAAATGCTAAAGATAATTTGTATGTTCCGCTTTAGAAGATACAGTAGCATCGAAAATCCCAGCTTATCCACAATTGGATTACCACTCTATACGAATAAGTTCCGAAAACACCAGGTTCTGTACATTAATGATAATTACTGTCGAGTTAAACCCATTCCACTGGTTTACACGCAACTCGAGAAGCCAGATCCATCTAATCTATAATGATGATATTGAACCGTTCAATCAGGCGTGCCGAAAAAGGATTCAGGAGATTCGAGAGATCGAGTAATTCAAGCTTCTCTTAGAATAGTAGAACCATCTTCATAGAGTATAGCTACGCAAATTCCGGGATCGAGCGGTAGAAATGGATAGGTAGATTGAAAGTATGTGAAACCGGTTCTTCTCAGCAAGTTCTATGTAGCTAGAGCACTTCAAGGAATGGTTTTTATGCCTAGTTTATTTGCTACTTCTCTCTGTTTTTGATCAAGAGTTAGTAGTGGTTTATTGTGATGATGTGCTTGAGCGATGTAGAGAGCATCGTAAACTGTGATATTGTGATTTAAAGCTATCTCGAAAGCTTTATTTAAATATAGTTCTTCTGGTTCAATTAACATGTTCTTATCAACATATGAGTGTAGGAGATCCAGTATTTTCACAGCATCACTAGAGCTTACGTATTTCTTCACATTAATACTTTTCCAGAGAGCGTTATAAAACTCCTTCAATACGTGGTCAATAGACATTGTTTGAACCATATATTGAGCAATACTTCTCCAGCCTTCTTCGCGAAGTAGAAACGCTATGAGAGCAGAAGCATCAATTACTATCACGATCCTCCCTCACAGAACTCGTGGAAAACCCTGCTGGAACCATCCACTCAACCATCTCCAACTGCTTTAAAATAAATTCAAAATTACTTTCAGCCTCCAACCTCCTCAACTTTTCTTCAATAAATCTACGAACCTCTTCAGCCCAGTTAACTCTATCCTTATACTTATCCATCTTCTCCTTCAACTCCTTCTTAATTTTAACACTAAACACCGCGCTCAAAACAAATCACCTAACGTATACCACATAGTCTACCAGTTAATAAACCTTACAAAATAAGACATAAGTCTACCCCCACCCCCTTTACTTCGTTATTCACGATTCAATACAAGCGTAAACTAAGGTAGCACATACGTGATTCTGTCTAACTATCTGAAACTATCTAAAATACATCTAGCTATGATATCACAACCCCCCGATTTAAGAACACCTGGTTCTAACCCCAGTAGACACATGAATATTTACGTGATTATGTGAACACCACCAGAGTGTTCCAGGCAACTCCATATTCGGGAATAGT
>Ga0105162_1001585_pt1 | contig 12867 bp, 10 predicted proteins | sample JNZ201metaG_FD_81532 | JGI IMG/M metagenome (GOLD analysis project Ga0105162, IMG submission 81532) | Hot spring microbial communities from Jinze hot spring, China to study Microbial Dark Matter (Phase II) - JNZ 20120812A | ecosystem: Environmental > Aquatic > Thermal springs > Hot (42-90C) >...
GAATAGAAAGATCCACGTATTCACAAATTCTGAACTAATCGAGTTTGGTGGTTTTCCAGGCAACTTTAAAGCAAAAATCAGAATAAATCCGCGGTATATAAATGAAAAATGCATTTTGTGCGGAGAATGTGAAGTTGAGTGCCCAATCGAATTGTCAGATGAGTATCAATATGGATTATCAAGAAGAAAAGCCATCTATTATCCATTTAAGACAGCCTATCCACTCATGTATGTTATAGATCAAAGAGTCTGCATCAAGTGTGGCGAGTGCGTAAAAGCATGTAGGTTTAATGCAATCGATTTATCTGAGCAACCTAAATTGTTGGATTTAAATGTTGGAGCACTCATCATAGCTACTGGATATGATCCATACATTCCACCAAAGGGCGAATATGCATATGGTCTTCATAATAATGTAATTACGCTATTCCAGCTAGAGAGACTTTTAGATAAAGACGGCCCAACTCAGGGAAAATTAATAATAGGAGGAACGATACCTAAAAGAATCGCTTTTATATTATGCGTAGGCTCGCGTAATACAACGCCCAATTCTAAGAGTTATTGTTCAAGGATGTGCTGCACATCTACATTGATAAATGCGATCAAAATAAAAGAAAAGTATCCTGAAACAGATGTGTTTATTCTTTACCAAGACATCAATACTTATGGAAATGATGAAAGTCTTTATGAGAGGGCCGGAGAGCATCTCATTAAGTTCATCAAATTTGAGGAACCCCCAGTAGTGGACATTGGCCCTGAAGGAATTTTAATTGACGTATATGAAGTCACTATTCAGGAAGAAATAAGCATACCGGTAGATTTAATCGTTTTATCGGTAGGTATGATTCCGAGAAGGGATCTTATAGACCTACTTGCAGTTACCAGAGCTAGTTGTGGCACAGATGGATTTCTCAGAGAAGCGCATCTCAAGCTTAATCCAGTAGAAGCTCCTACCCAAGGCATCTTTCTAGCAGGGTCAGTTACTGGGCCAAAAAACATTATTGAGAGTATTAGAACTGGAAGTGCCGCTGCTTCTAAGGCGGCTGCTCTCTTATCAAAAGGAAAAGTCAAGACTGAACCATTTGTAGCCACCGTAAATGATGAATTGTGTAGTGGTTGTAGGATCTGCGTGGGCTTATGTCCATATAAGGCTATTTCACTCAAAGAAATTAATGGAAGAATGATTGCCTACGTCGAGAGAGCATTATGCATGGGTTGCGGTACTTGTTCTGCAGCATGTCCATCAGGAGCGATGCAGCAGTATAGCTTTAAGGACAGACAGGTACTAGCTCAAGTTTTGGCATTAATAAAAGGTGACTAAAATGAGCTCTAATGACTACGAGCCTAAAATTGTTGTATTCGCCTGTAATTGGTGTACCTATGCTGCTGTTGACCTAGCCGGAACTAGTAGGATGCAGTATCCGCCAAATGTGAGAGTTATCAGAGTCATGTGTTCTGGACGTATTGATCCACAATTCGTCCTCGCGGCATTTGAGCAGGGTGCTGATGGTGTAATCGTAGCCGGTTGCCATCCACCTTCTGATTGTCACTACATTAGTGGAAACATAAAGGCACTTAGACGTTATAGCTTATTCCGAAGATTGTTAGAGGAATTAGGAATCGAAAAGGAGCGATTCAGACTTGAATGGATATCAGCATCGGAAGCAAATAAGTGGGTACAAGTAGTAAATGAAATGGTTAGAGATCTGAAAAGATTAGGCCCAGTCAAATTAGAGGTCGAAGCCGTATGAGTATACGTCCAAAAGTTGCATTTTATTGGTGCGCAAGCTGTGGTGGATGCGAAGAAGCAGTAGTAGACTTAGGTGAGAAAATTTTAGATGTGGTTAATCTTGTCGATATCGTGTTTTGGCCTGTCGCCATGGACTTCAAGATCCCGGACATAGAGGCTATGCCAGATGATTCAATAACTGTGAGCTTCATTAATGGCGGTGTTCGTTTATCCGAACATGAGAAGATAGTAAAATTGCTGAGGAGAAAATCTATGTTCGTCGTGGCATATGGAGCATGTGCATGTTGGGGAGGAATTCCTGGACTAGCAAACAATTATAGACGAGAGGAGATACTTGAAAGGGCCTATATAACTACGCCCACTACTGTTAATCCTGAGAAAATAATACCTTCCCAGACTCGCCCTGTAGAAATCAATGGTGCTAAAATTGATTTACCAGAATTTTTACCTAGCCTCAAGCCTCTTGACGAGGTTATTACCGTAGATTATTACGTGCCTGGATGTCCACCAACACCTGAAGTTACTTGGGAAGCGATCAATATATTATTATCAGGAAAGCTTCCCAGCAAGGGCTCAGTGATAGGAGCCAGCAACAAATCGTTATGCAATGAATGTCCGCTTAATGATACAAAGCCAGAGAATGTATTAATTAAAGAATTTAAACGAGTAGTCCACTTCGTGCCTGACCCAAATCAGTGTCTCCTAGTTCAAGGATTGCCCTGCTTAGGTCCTGTGACGAGAGGAGGATGCAGTGCGCTCTGCATTAAAGCTAACATGCCCTGCACAGGCTGCTTCGGACCACTTGACAATATTCATGATTATGGAGGAAAGGCGATATCCTTCCTTGGCAGTATACTAGATCTCGAAGATGAAGAACAAATAAGAAAAGAAATCTCAAAGCTCCCGGACATTTTAGGTTTAATTTACAAATACTCGCTTCCAAAATCAGGCTTAAGAAATATTCTCAGGAGTGTGAGAAAGTGAGAGAAATAGTAATTGACCCAATAACTAGGCTTGAAGGACATGGGAAGATAATCATATTTATAAATGATGTTGGAAACGTGGACCGAGCATACATCCAAATACCAGAACTCAGGGGATTTGAAAAATTTGCCGAGGGAAGGGCAGTCGAGGACATGCCGCAAATCACTGCTAGGATATGCGGTGTCTGCCCTATGGCGCATCACATGGCTTCTACGAAAACGCTTGATGACCTCTATAATTGCCCTCCAACACTGACTGCCAGAAAGATTAGAGAACTTATGTATAACATATTCATGCTTGAAGACCACGCTCTCCACGTCTATATATTAGGAGGACCAGATTTCATAGTTGGACCGACTTCACCTAAAGAAGAAAGAAACATACTGGGAGTAATTAACAAGGTTGGTAAAGAAAATGTGCTAAGAGTTATATCAATTCGTAAAAAACTTAGAGAAATAAATCTAATGCTGGGTGGTAAAACAATCCATCCAGTATCAGGAGTGCCTGGCGGAGTCTCAAGACCAATAAAAAATAATGAGTTAGAAAAAATAAAACAAGTAGCAGAAGAGTCTGTAGAATTTGCAAAATTTACCATGAAGCTGTTTAAAACTCTAGTATTAAGTAATGACCAATACTTCAATCTTATAACTAGCGATGCATATACACATAGAACCTATTATATGGGTTTAGTTGATGAGAAGAACCAGCTCAACTTCTATGATGGAAAAATAAGAGTAGTCGACCCAAAGGGTAATGAATTTGCTAAATTTGATGTACATCAGTACTTAGAATATGTTGGAGAACATGTTGAGCCATGGACATATATTAAATTCACTTTCCTAAAGAAAATAGGTTGGAAAGGATTCATTGATGGAGAAGATAGCGGGATATATAGTGTAGCACCCCTTGCGAGACTTAATGTTTCTCAATCATTACCTACACATGAGGCACAATCAGCATTTGAGGAAATGATTTCGATGATTGGTAGACCTGTTCATCACACTCTCGCAAACCACTGGGCAAGGGTGATAGAGATGATTTATGCAGCAGAAAGAATTCAGGAATTAGCAAATGATCCTGATATAACTGATCAAAATATAAGAAATATTCCTAAAGATCAACCAAGTGAAGGTATGGGAGTCGTTGAGGCGCCTCGAGGCACATTAATACATCACTACATAACTGATGAACGTGGAGTAGTTAAACAGGCTAATCTCATAGTCGCTACACAAAACAATGCTGCAAGAATTGCCTTATCAATTGATAAGGCAGCAAAACAATTGATCAGACAAGGCCAGATAAATGAAGGTATATTAAACATGATAGAGATGGCGTTTAGGGCCTATGACCCATGCCATGCGTGTGGAACTCATTCACTGCCGGGGAATATGCCACTAGCTGTATACATTTATGACATGAATGGCAAACTACTTAATGTAGTTCGGCATAATTTATAATCGGCTGTGAAAGTAGTCGTTCTATTCCTCGGTAATCCTATTTACAGGGATGATGCCGTAGGAATAGAAGTAGGGAAACGTCTGATGGGAGAACTAGAAAAAATGGGTATTGATACGCATATCTTAGAAAAAACAGGACTCTCATTACTAGATTACATTCACGGCTACGACATGGTCATAATAGTTGATGGTATAAGAAGCAACAAACATCCAGTAGGACACGTATACGAACTGGATGGGGATTTAATGAAATCCATGTCTGTGTTTTCACCTCATTATGCAGGACTTCCTGAAGCCTTGATGGCTATCCATGCACTAGAATTACTTCGTCCTAACTTTATACATATAATTGCAATTGAAACAAAAGATCCATATACAATTGGAGATAATATTTCACTAGAAATTTCCGAAAAATTGGATTCAATTACAAAGAATGTTTTTGACATCATTATGAAAATTACTAGAAGAGGTGACCATATTAATTGCAACCAGAGCTGAGAACTGTTCAGGATATATTTCGAAGCAACCGTGAACTTGCTTCATCATTAATTGGAATAATCAAAAAATATGCAGAGAAAATCATGAAAAAACAATTCGAAAATAATTCATTAATTAAGATAATGCATTTCTGCGGTACGCATGAATGGGCTATAACGCATTATGGATTGAGGAGCTTATTGCCACGAAGCATAGAGCTTGTAGCCGGTCCAGGCTGCCCAGTATGCGTAGTGCCGTCAAACTACATAGATATGTCTATTAAGCTTGCACTTGAAGGATATACTATTTATACATATGGCGATGCACTTAGGCTTCCTTCAAGTAGGCCTAAAACACCAGCAAGATCTCTTTATGAAGCAAAGTCCCTGGGCGCTGAAGTCAAAGTTGTCTATTCATTTTTTGACGCCATAAAAGACGCAAAAGCACATAAAAAGGAAAGCATATTTCTCGGAATAGGCTTTGAGACAATTTTACCTATTTACGGCTTCTTCTTTTATAAGGGAGAGGTACCAACCAACCTTAAGTTCATGAGTCTTGTACGTCTCACTCCGCCAGCGATGAAGTTTACTGTAAAGCTGTACAAGGAAAGAGGATTACTCCCTATAATGGGGGTCATAGCGCCTGGACATGTCTCGGCCGTCATTGGCGGTTATGAGTGGCGATTTCTTCCTGAAAACTTCGGTCTCCCAACCGTTGTTACGGGATTTGAGCCAATAGATATACTAATGGCGATCGCAACAATTCTTAAAATGATTGATAACCAAAAACCAAGACTCGAAATCGAGTACAAAAGGTTAGTTAAACCTAATGGTAACTCTTATGTAAAAAAAATGGTGAATGAGGTTTTTCAGCCCACATACGCCGCCTGGAGGGGGATTGGCATGATAGCGAGAAGTGGATTAATGTTTCGAGAAGATTTCAGGAAGATCTATGATGCCTTTGAGTATTTTGGTATACCAGACGCTTCACCTTCTGAGTATGTTATGACTCATGCGCATTTCGGAGAGCCCGGGAAGTACGATTTGCCTCCTAACTGTAGATGCGGGGAAGTAGTGCTCGGAATATCCAAACCAACAGATTGTCCACTATTTATGAAATCATGCACGCCCGAGACACCGTGGGGACCATGCATGGTATCGATTGAGGGGACATGTAATGTATGGGCAAAACATGGAGACATTAAAAATTCACTAATCAATAAAGGGGAATAAGATATGTGTTGGGGAGCACCTGGTAAAGTTTTAGAAATTGATAATGAAAATAAAATAGCCAAGATAGATTTTGGAGGCGTAGTCAGGGAAGCTCTATTGGCGATAGACGATGTAAATATAAATGATTTTGTAATGGTTCACGCAGGAGTTATAATTGGAAAAATGGACCCTAAAGATGTAGCGACAAATTTGGCGCTGTATTCCGAGTTAGCAGAAATAAACTATAGAGAAATGGGGCTTAGCCCTGAGGAAGCGAGTTCTAAAGCTATGGCGGATTTTAAAAAATTATTATCAAGTCTTGGCCTCGATGACCAAAACATGGAGGGGGTAGGTAAAGATATAAACGAAGATGATGAAGTTGATACAAAAGATAAGTTAGAAATTCCTAGCAATGCTTTCAAAAGGACATATAAAATATCTCTTTCAGACACGGATTATTTACAGGTTATGCATTATACTAATTATTTCAAGTTCTGTGAGCGGTGTCAACAAGAGCTATTAGCAAGCGTTGGGTTTGGATACTCAACACTGATACATAAATTCGGCCGTTTCATACCGACAGTCGAGACGGGGGGAAAAATACTCTCTCCAGTCCGGTTGGACAATGAGATCGAAGTAATTGTCTGGGTTGAAGAAATAGGTAGAAAACATGTGAAGTTCCGCAATTTTGTCTGGAATAAAACTTCTAATAAGCTAGCAGCTGATATTTACACTGTCGGAGTATGTACCGATACCTCTTTAACGGAGTCCATCGAGCTTCCAGAAGGTTTTGCTAAGGCGCTTGAACAGTTTATTTCTAAACCCAAGAATAATTGATCAACAATGAATAATGTTACAATGCTTCACGGCGCGGGCGGAAAATATATGCTGCAATTTATTCATAAGTATGTTTTAAAATATTTTGGTGATTTATCCAGGAATATTGATGTACCTCTCTATCTCCTTGAAGATTCAGCAATTGTTAACGGTATAGCATTTACAACTGATTCGTACACTGTATATCCACTATTCTTTCCAGGAGGCGATATCGGTAGGATGGCTGTGTGCGGAACAATTAATGACTTAGCAGTTAAAGGAGCAACAAAAATTCTTGGAGTATCTTGCGGCTTAATAATCGAAGAGGGGTTTGAGATTTCCAATATTGAAAAGATCTTAAACAGCATGAGGGAGGCAGCTCTTGAGGCAGAAACCTCAATAATTACTGGTGATACAAAAGTAGTTGAGAAGGGCCGAGTCGATAAACTCTTGATTAACTGTTCCGGCATAGGGGTACCCGGCCAAGAATTAATGCAAAACTACGAAATAATTAAGAGAAGTAGGGATGACCATTCCTCGATGTGGCTTATAACTAAAAACATTAGGGCTGGAGATAAGATAATTTTGAATGGCCCCCTCGGCGACCATGCAGTAGCAATTCTTGCTGCGCGTGGAGAATTGGGCTTTAAATCAGACGTAAAATCAGACGTAGCCCCTCTAAATAAATTGATGAGAGAGGCATTGAAGGTCGGCGGCGTTACTTGCGCAAAAGACCCGACAAGGGGAGGACTTGCTGGATTGTTAAATGAGTGGGCAGAAAATACAGGGCTCGGATTCGTCATTAGAGAAGACGCATTACCAATAAGTTCAGCAGCTAAGGCAGCGTCTGAATTGTTAGGCATCGACATACTTGAGGTTGGAAACGAAGGAAAGGTTGTAATGAGTGTCATAAACGATAAGGCCGAAGAAATTCTTGAATCAATTAAGAATTCAGGTTGGAGCCAAGCAAGTATAATCGGATACGTTACCGATTCATTTAAAGGTGTAATTTTAGAGACAACTATTGGTGGTAAAAGAATCATTCCTCCGCCTATTGGTGATCCGGTTCCAAGGATATGCTAAGGGCTGTTAGAATAACTGTCACTGGCGTTGTTCAGGGTGTAGGATTCAGACCCGCCATCACTCGTCTCGCATTAAGTGTAGGAGTAAATGGATATGTAAAAAACCTGGGTGGAGGAGAAGTCGAGATCTGGGTAGAGGGTGAAGACAGAAAAGTTGAACTTTTCATCAAATCCATAGAAAAAGGTATAACTCCGACAGCAAAGATAGAAAAAATAATAATTAATGACGCGAAACCAAACAACTTCAATGAATTTACTATTCATAAAAGTTCTTCAGACTCCCTCCTCATTTCTGAAGTTCCTCCAGACATAAGTATCTGTGAGTGGTGTCTAAAAGAGATCCTCGACAAAGAAAATAGGAGATATGCATATGCGTTTAATTCATGTGCATGGTGCGGTCCAAGGTATTCTATCATTGAAAGTATACCCTACGATAGAGATAACACTAGTTGGAAAGAATTCCCGCTATGTCCCAGCTGCATTGAAGAATATAATGATGTATCAGATATAAGACGATTCCACGGAGAGGGAATCAGCTGTTCATATTGTGGGCCGAGACTAAATCTACTTGACAACGATTTGAAATGGCTAAAGGTCAGAGACCCTATTCTTGAAACCGCCAAACTGATAAATGAAGGATGCATCGTGGCTGTCAAAGGCATTGGAGGCTACCATTTAGCATGCCTAGCATCTGATGACGAGGTTGTCTTAAAGCTACGCCTCCGAAAGCATCGTCCAAGACAGCCTTTCGCTATAATGGCATTAAATCTTGAGATTTTAAAAAAACTTGTTTTGGTAAATGATAAGGCTGAGAAATTACTGCTGAGTTATGAGAGACCGATATTAATTCTGCCTAGGACTGCTGATGCTAATGTTACTCCTTTAGTAGCACCAGGACTAAACACCTTGGGAGTTTTCATACCATATACGGGGCTTCATTATCTCTTATTGATGAATATTAAGGATAAATTTGCAATAATGACAAGCGGAAACCCTACTGGTCATCCCATGATAATTGGTGAAGAGGATTTAAAGAAGTTGACAAGTGTGGCAGACTATTTCCTAGTACATAATAGACGTATAATAAACAGAGTTGATGACTCAGTCATTAGGTTTACTAGGGGCGAGGCAGTATTCTTAAGAAGAGGGAGAGGGTATGCGCCTAGATGGATAGAAACTAATCTAAGATTCAGTAGACCTGTCATCGCATTCGGCTCAGATCTACAGAGCACGGGCGCGATAGCGATAGACAACAAAATAATTCCTACACAATATATCGGCGATGTTGATGAATACGAGTGTTATAAGGACCTTGAGAAATATCTCTATAGGTTATGTAATTATTACAAAATCAATCCAAAAGACGCAATCATAGTTTCTGATTTACATCCTCTTTATAGTTCTTCTCTTCTTGCTGAAAATTGGAGTAATAAATATGGATCGGAGCTAATCAAAGTTCAGCATCATAAAGCGCATATGGCATCAGCCATGCTTGATAATCTACACGACATTGATGAACCAGCTGTAGCAATAACGATTGATGGTGCAGGATATGGCGAGGATGGAGCAATCTGGGGAGGCGAGATACTTACATGGGATTCTGAAAAAATTGAAAGAAAAGCTCATCTCGAGTATCAAATTATGCCTGGAGGAGACCTAGCTACTAAATATCCGGCTAGAATGCTTGTATCAATTCTAAGCAAAATATTGAGTGAAGAAGAAATCGTAAGATTATTCGAGAGAAGAGGATTAATTCATTATTTTCCCCACGGCTTCGAAGAGTTCCAACAATGTATATCTTTGGCTAAATCTGGAAGGGGACAATTAACGTCTAGCACCGGCCGAGTACTTGATAGCGTTTCTGTCCTTTTGCAATTATGTAAAGAGCGTACATATGAGGGTGAACCAGCAATTTTGCTTGAAGAACATGCTAGTAATGGGCGAGAAATTAAACTATTAACTTCAGACCTAATTAACTACAAGGATGGAATCATTCCTTCGACGGAGATAATTCGTCAATTAGTCGATCTGATAGATAATACGAAAAGTCAAGATATTGCGTACACTGCACAATTAATTATTGGGAAACTACTTGGCAATGCAGCACTAGAAGAAGCACTTAATTATGGAAGTAATGTTGTTTATGTTAGTGGTGGTGCAGCCGTAAATGAGTACATTATTCAAGGAATTGAATCGTCCTTAAAAAACTCCGGTTTAATCCTCAAAATGAGTAAAAGACTCCCCCCGAATGACGGATGCATATCAGCTGGTCAGGCATTCATTCTTAAATTATTGGAAATAGTTTAAGTAAGGCATAATTCGATTTATAATTATATCTGGCCCTTTCAATGAAAATTTACATATTTTTGAAAGCTCAAATTTTATAGCGGCGCTTCTGGAATATTTATATGGCTATTCGAAATCCTACTAGGAGAAAGTTTCTTGGATCAGTTAGGAATGCCGCTATTGCAGGTGTGCTTGGAGGAGCATTAGTAGGAGTGGCAGGGACTTATCTAGCTACAGGGGGAGAAAAGACGACTACTATTGAAAAAACAGTAACTGTTGAGAAGCAGAAAGTGGTTAAAGCAGGATACGTCTACATTGGTCCTGCCAAAGATTATGGATGGTCATACTCTCACGACCAGGGAAGGCAATGGGCCGATAGTAGAATGCCATCCGTAAAAAGCACATACATAGAGGGGGTCAGTGATGCAGACGTTAAAAGCGCAATGAGGGGACTAATCGAGGGCGAAGGAGTAGATTTAGTTATCGGTACAAGTTTTGGCTATATGGATTCAATGGCTGAACTCGCTTCACAGTATCCTGATAAATACTTCCTGCATATTAATGGCTTCAGGGCCGGGGTACTTGGAAACGCTCCAGACAATATGTCTGTGGCAGACATAAACACATACCAAATATATTACCTTGAGGGGCTTGCCGCAGGTAGCGTAACTAAGACCGGTGCAGTAGGAATAGTAGCTACTTATCCCGTACCAGTGATAACAAGGCTTGTGAATGCCTTTGCATTAGGAGCACACTATGCCTATAAGAAAAGAACAGGGAAAGACATCAAGATACAGGTAGTCTGGCTTCTTACATGGTTTGACCCAACTAAAGCTAGGGACGCAGCAATATCATTAATAGATCTTATTGATGCAGACGTAATTAGTTCTACGGAGGATTCGCCAACAGTATTGCAAGTAGCTGAAGAATACACAACCAAGAGAGGAAGAAGGACGTGGGGCTTTAGCCACTATACAAACATGTACGAATACGGGCCGAATTCACATCTGTCTGGACACATAGTTAATTGGGGAGTGATATACTTAGAGTTTTACAAGGCAATAGCCACTAATACGTGGGAATCAGTCGATATATGGGCAAGATTAGGGGATTATCTACCCTCTAGGTGGGCAAAGGCTCCGGAGCAAAGCACGTTAGGAAAACCAGAGGGGCCAGTATATATGGCCCCTATTAATCCAGCTGTACCAGACGAGTGGCAATATCTAATCAAGAAGAGATACGAAGAAATGAAGGAAGGGATATTCGAACCATTTAGCAGTGAGGGAAATCTAGACGAGCCAATAAGGGATCAGAACGGCGAGATAAGAATACCAAAAGGAGGAAGAGCCGATAGAAACATGCTTATGAACATGGATTGGATAGTCGAATACATCGGACAAACATGAGGCAAGAAGCAGATATTCTAATTAAGAACATTACCGCCCTCGTACCAGATGAAGAATTAGGAATACTTAAAAACATAGACATTGCAATAAAAGATGGAGTTATATCTAAAATTGGAAAAGATCTAAAGATTGATTCTGGAGAAATAATTGATGGAAAAGGAAAAATTGCTTTACCAGGACTCGTAGATGCACATACACATGTATTTCAAATCCTCTTGAGAGGAGCGCTAACGATGAGCGAACTACAGCGACACCCAATATGGCTAAAAGTATTAATACCATTTGAAGCAGAGATGAGCAAGGAAGAAGCAAAAATCAGCGCGAGACTAGCCTGTCTCAACATGATAAAAAAAGGAATCACTGCTTTTTCTGACGCTGGGGGACCATTTCCAGAGATATTAGCTGAGACTGTAAATGAAGCTGGACTTAGAGCCACGATTACTCATTCAACGATGGATACAGGGGTATCGTCTTATATTAGGACCGCTGAGTTAAACAGAGAATTAGTCTTAAAGTACAGGGATGGAAGGGTGAGAGGATGGTATTCCATTAGACAATTAATGACTTCTACAGAGGAATTAATTGAGAAAACATTCAGGTATGCTGAGGAGGATTCAGTTGGGATTCATATGCACTTGAGTGAAGAAGCAGCAGAGATTCAGCACTCATTGTCTAGATGGGGAAAAAGACCAGTAGAATTTTTATATAATCAAGGATACCTGAGTAATCGTGTCCTTGCCGCCCATTGCGCCTTCCTAAGCCGCGGAGAATTAGATATGATGAGTAGAGCCGATGCCAAAATCGTTCACTGTCCAACAATAAATATGATGTACATGAATTTCCCAAGAGTACCAGAACTATTAGCTAAGGGAGTGAAGGTTGCTCTTGGAAGTGATGGAGGAAGCTACCGGGGATTGGATCTATTCACGGAGATGAATGTAATGATTGCTGGTATGTCGGGATACTATGGATCGCCATTTTTAGATCATAGTGTAATCTCGCCTAGAGATGCTTTACTGATGGCCACGAGAAATGGCGCCATGGCACTCATGATTCAAAATGCAGGTACCATAAAGGAGGGGTATCTAGCTGACTTAACAATCATTGACATTCGCAAACCACATTTAACACCTCTTCATGACCCATTTACCCTACCTTTATTTGCGTCTGGAGAGGATGTCTCCGACTTAATTGTTGATGGAAAATTACTTATGAAGAACAAAGTAGTCATGACGCTGGAAGAGGAAACCATTCTAAAAGAAGTGGCAGAGATCGCACCGATTATTCATGAAAAAATTAAGAAAATCCTGAATAGATCATAATACAACTTTTTCCTAGAAAACCATTATGAATTTAGCCAGTAGTACTTATTAATAGTCTTCTTTTATAGAAATCATC
>Ga0105162_1001590_pt1 | contig 12826 bp, 13 predicted proteins | sample JNZ201metaG_FD_81532 | JGI IMG/M metagenome (GOLD analysis project Ga0105162, IMG submission 81532) | Hot spring microbial communities from Jinze hot spring, China to study Microbial Dark Matter (Phase II) - JNZ 20120812A | ecosystem: Environmental > Aquatic > Thermal springs > Hot (42-90C) >...
AGGTGTATCTCAATGAGGTCCCTGTCTCTCAAGTCGTAGATTGGTCTGCTCATCTCCTTTAACACGTATGGAGGGCACTCCGTTGGACCCACACTCATCAAAAGCCTGTAACGCCTCACTTTCTATCACCGATAAGGGTAAATAAGCTGGTTGGGAATAACAGTCACCCTTCCGTTTCTCTTCAAGCTTTGGTCAATCGCCTCCTGCGGCGAAGAAAACCACTTAAACCCCATCCTCTCCGCCTGCTCTCCGGTCACTCCGTCAGAAATTATGATGCAGTTAAACCTTTCTTGCATCCTCTTTATTTGGAGAGCAACAGTGGCTTCCAGAGGTGCACTAGCAGCCTCTTTACTTATTTCCTCAGGCGGTAAGGAAAGAAGGCGCTCGAATTGAGGATAGTGCACGCATACGCCTTCCCTCATGGGGGATAGCAGTATTATGGTTCCTCCCTCCCTAGTAATGTTGGCAGCGGAGAAGAGGGCCTTTCCAGCCTGCCATAAGTCATTATCGTAAGGGTGCGAGCTCACTATTGTCACGTCGGAAGCCCAGGGGGCTTTAACACCAATAACTCTCATAGCCACCTCCACTGCAGCCCTATGAGCGGCAACAACATCTCCAGAAGAAACATGGACAACCTCACTCCTCACGTTCTTAACCACGTTGATGGAGAAAAAGGTCCTAAGCTTCTTCGCCGCCTCCTCAGCATCAAGTCTTGCCGGGCTCTCCGGGTTTCCTAGACGCGCATCTGGATGCTCAGCCAACTTATGGTTACACGATATGCTTTCCCTCCCTGCCACTCCCGGCAAAACGATCTTCGCCCCTCCACTCCACCCATAAAAGTTGTGAGGCGCCACAGAACCTATGGATACGAGGACGTCGGCCCTAGCGGCAAGCTCATTAATCCATACAGGCGTCCCCCGCGAGGTCTCACCCAGAAAAACCAGTCTTTCATCTGGGTCATGTTGAAAAACAGGGAGCTCCCAATATACCTCACCAATTTTCTTTTTCAGCTCCTCCTCACTCATCTTCCTATGGGTTCCAGACGCTACAACCACGGAGACGTCTCCATCCACCTTAAGTCTCTCTAAAACCACCGGCAAAATTTCTCTCACCGGAGTTGTTCGCGTATAGTCATCGACAAGAATAACGGCGCTTCCACCATCAAGCTCCTCCACCCTTTTTGACTTAACAGGTAACCTCAAACTTTCCTCCACAAGTTCGCCCAACGGCGAAGAGGGGGCTACGCTCGCCCCGCTAAGAAGCACTCCGTCAACATTCAACTTTACTTTTCTCTCACCATAAGGGACGATGAACGTTTTATCACCCCTCTAAGCAACTCATCAGCGTTCCTCCATAAAATCCTGTAAAGCTCCTCGTCAGAGAAACCTAGAGAAAGCACCTTGTCAAGCTCTTCCTCCACGCTCCTAAACGGATAGTCAGACCCAAAGACAACTCTCTCAGCACCGAACAACTCAACAGCCTCCCTCACAACTCCCGGAGGCGCCCACGATGTCTCAAAGTAAACGCCATCACAACAACGGGCTACCCTCTTGGCGTTTTCCCAGTAGTTACCCCTACCAGTTCCCATATGAGCCATTACCACGGTTAACCCTGGAAACTTATCCACCACCTCAATTATGCTCAAGGGATCTGCGAACCTCAAGTTTCCAGCACTACAGTAGCCGAAGTGAACCACCACGGGGCACCCTTCCCTTTCGGCAAGCCCGTATGTCTCATCAAGCCCTGGATCACAAGCCGAAACGTCCTGGAGAGGCGGGTGAAGCTTCAACCCCAAAGGAGAAATTGAAGAAAAACTTCCGACCAAGTCGAAGAGAATAAGCCTACTACTGCTCGACGGCCGAAGCTCACGAGGCTTCATCCAGCTTTCGAAGCGCGCCAACAGGGGAAGCGAAACCGCAAGCCTCACAGGAGACTTAAAATAATCCTTAGCGTAAGCCCGTAAGACCCCCTTACCTCTAAACCAAAAATCCCTATCGTAAACATGAGTGTGAAAATCGAAAATATCGGGCATAGAAGGCACCTCCAATAAGTATCCTTTCGTCGGTATGCTCACGCCGTCAAAAGGAATGCAAACCACCGCGTTTCCGAAAGAGAAATTCCTCTTTAAAGGTTTCCACTAATGCGCAAACTATAATAAAACGGCAAGCAGTTGTCATTACCGTGATGCATGCTGACAACTTGAAGGTGGCATTTTGCCGTTCAACTACCCTCAACTTAAAAACCCCCAACGCTGTAGTAAATGTGCATCATGCATGAACTCATGCCCGCTACACGCCATAACAAGAATAGAGCCATTTGAAGTCGATGTTTCCAAATGCGCCAAAAAAGGAGAATGCTTCACTTGTGCCATGGCATGCAAAACCGGAGCCCTAGTATTAATGTCAGGAAACTAATAATAACCTAACGCCGTTATCCGCTCCCGGATTTTAGAAATTTAGAATTAAACCCGAAAAAGACCCTGTTATTAGTTAAGGCCCGGGTCGTTTCCTAGCTTTGCTGTGAGCCCACATCTAAAGACCAAGTTAACGAAACATGAGAAAACGCGTAGCGGAATGCATGGACAGCATTAAATGTTAAAACATAAGTATAAAGAACAACAGGTTGTCGAAAATGATGTTTAAATATAAATTAACTAATAGTTAAATCAATGACAGAGATAATCAGAGCGGTCAAGTTCGGTTATGAAATAACTCCGGAGATAAAGCGCTTACTCTACGATTTCAGGGACATGATCAACTTCTGCCTGAACAAAGCGTTTGAGACCAATAGCTTCAGCATCAAAGCCCTTCACCACGCATGTTACAACGAGCTAAAGCCAGGTACGACTACAACAGCCAATACTTCATCTCGGCGATTAAGGTTGCAGTTTCCATGCTTAGCTCTTGGAAGAGGACAAAAGGAGAGCGACCAGTAGCGAGGAAGCTTTTTATCGAGTTCAGCCCGTTGTTAACGCACTTCGAGGGGATAAGCTCAGAATATAAGCTCAGAATATCAGCCAAGCCAAGGGAGTTCCTGACAATCCCTTTGAAGTTCGGGAGCTACCAGGAGAAGTTCATTAAGCTTTGGAGGGAGGGAAAGCTTAGGATAGGCGAGATTGTAATGAATGAATTGGGTAATAGTTCCATTTAAACAGGAGATCGATCTGACGAGACCAGATGAGTGTATTGTAGATGTTAACGAGTGTAGTGTGACAGTGGTTGATTCTTCTGGAAATTGCTGGAAGATAGATACCTCCAAGCTTAGGGCAATCCATGAAGCCTATTCAAGGAAGCTTAGAAGGATTCAAAGGATTGGGGATTCAAAGATTAAGAAGGTCCTCTATGCTAAATATTCCGGGAGGAGAAAACGCAGAGTCCATGATTTGCTCCACAAATTGACAAAATGGCTTTCAGAGATAACGAAAGGCAAAACGCTCGTCATGGAGGACTTGAGGAACATAAGGAAGGCCATAAACTATAAGGTTAAGAAGTTCAACAAGTTTAGTAAGAGAATCCAACCAGTCTCTTTAAGAAATAAGAACCTCAAGCGAAGGCTGAACACATGGAGCTTCAGGAAACTTCAATTCTTACTTGATTACAAGCACAAGTTGAATGGCTTTGATGTGGTTTATTTTAACCCCCATAAAACTTCCAGCATATGCTCCAGATGCGGAGGAAAAATAGCTCCAATGGAGAAAACCTGCCCAAAATGCGGTTTAGACAGGGACATAAATGCTTGTTTAAACATGCTCAAGATGTGGCGAGGTTCAGGCTCCGCCGAAAGCCTCTCTGTGAGCGTAATGAAGCTGGGGTGTCAAGGCTTATATGCCGATGAGGTGAACCCAGCAGAGCTGAGAGAGGAAGTCAAATTTTTCGACAGCCTGGAACAATTAAGAGACGGCACCGCAGGAGTAATGTGCTTGGAAAACCTACACATGCCGTGTCTCGGCGGCATCCTCCCCTTCAACTTCATGAAGCCTTTTTTCCGCGATGTGAGACTCAACCTCAACTTCTCCAAGCATTGACCTAATAGACCTCGCAACGAATGGCGCCACGACGCCAAGGAGAACAGCGTTGCTCGCCACGTGGACAACGGTAAAGGGAATTCCAGCAGCGAAAACCGAGGGAAACTCAGAGAAAGGAATCATGGGATACATGAAACCCAAAGTCGTGATGGCGTCATATAGTAGAGTGACTGCGATTCCAGACACGCCAAAGACATACATGGACCAGGGGGAAGTCGACTTGAGGTTTCTGAGCACTTTTCTGAGTGAGCCTCCAACTAAGCCGGCAATGGACATCCCGACGACTTGAGTAAGGAGCAGGAAAGGGTAACCTAAACCTGAGCCATAAGGCGAAATAGCGCTAAAAAGAAACATTGACAGGGCGCCTACCATGCCGCCGACCCTACTACCAAAAAGAAAGCCAGCAACAAAAGCGCAAAACGTGATAATTTCGACGTTAGGCAGAGGCGAAAGAGCAAAGGTGCCAGCTACAGCCGCAGCAGTGAAAACCCCGATAAGCGAAGCCCGAACAGACCTAGGAACAACATACATTATAGCATCCCTCACCGTCATAATGGGACAAATTATCCTAATATACCTTCCCAAAAACACTTCTCTAATAAAAGAGAAAAATAAAAAATAATGTTGAACGCTCAGCCATAGAACTGGTAGACAAAAATTACAGTGTCTCCTCCGGAAAGCTGATACTTATTCGCACCTACACTCGGGTGTTCAACCTCAGATGAGAAGTAATGTTTAACATTGTAAATCCACCAGTAACCATTGTTGTTCTCGTTATTCCAAACACCGTTTATAGCATCAATGAAGTATGAGTCATAGGATTGCCAGTATGTTTTGTTGACTAGCGCTACTTCTTCTAGTGCTTGAAGTGCTGTTATTCCGGGCGTGAATGTTACTGTATGTGATTCCTTTGTTCCGTTTCCGTAATCTATTATTACTGTTACGTGTGTTAAGTCGTGGTATAAGATGAGGGTGAGCAATTGTCTTTGTTGTTGCTGTGCTACATTGTTCTGGTAGTAAAGGTATCCCGCAGCTCCAAGGGAGGCGACAACTATTACTGTTAAAGCTAGCGCTATTGCCTTTACGCTTGCCTGTGACAACTCATTCACTCTCCCGGTTTAACTTTCTGTTTGTAGGTCAATTTATCCCGAAATATATCTTTTTTGTCGTTCTGGAGAATTTTTATAGGTGTTCATGTTACTCGTATTCTGGGTGGTTTCTTGGTTAAGTTCGCTTTGAAGTACGGCTCTACCGAAGTGAGTTTTGAAGTGCCCGACGAGAACTTCGCCGGTACACTCGAGGTCAGAGACGTGCCGGGATGCGCCAACCCGGTGGGCGAAATCAAAAGAAGCATCAGGAACCCGATAGGTAGTCCACCCCTTCACGTGGTGATGAGGGGTAAGCGTGACGCCGTCATAGTGGTGAACGACCACACGAGGGACACTAGGACACGCGAGATTCTGGCGGCCCTCCTCGGCGAACTCGACGAGATAGGTTTCCCAAGCAGGGACATAACCATAATTTTTGGCTGCGGCACTCACAGGAAGGTGAAAGACGACGAGGCGAAGGCAATACTGGGAGAAGACGTTTGGAGCAAGTATGAGTGGGTTAGCCATGACTGCGACGGCAACTTAACCTTCCTCGGTGAGACCTCCTTCGGCAACAGGATTTATATTAACTCTCTAGTGGCGGAGGCGGATGCAAAGATACTCACCGGCGACATAACTTTCCATTACTATGCGGGATACACAGGTGGGCGGAAGAGCATACTTCCAGGTGTCTCGGCGCGGGAAACCATACTCTTCAACCACGCCATGATGCTTCACCCAGCCGCTAGGAGTGGCGTGCTCGACGGCAACCCAGTACACCTCGACATGACAGAAGCGGCCCGCCTAGCCAAACCAGACTTCATAGTGAACGTGGTCCAGAACACTAAGGGCGAAATAGTCCGGGCTTTCAGCGGAGACCTTGAAGCGGCCTTCATGGAAGGCGTAAAGCTTGTCGACAGCCTCTACAAGGCTGAAAGCGAACCCGCCGACATAATCATACTGAGCGCCGGAGGATACCCAAAGGACATCGACTTCTACCAGGCACACAAAGCACTAGACAACGTAATCCCAATGGTGAAAGACGGAGGATGCGTAATCTTCCTAGCAGAATGTAGAGATGGAGTCGGAAACCAAGTTTTCTACGAGTGGATGAAAGAAAAACTAAGCATAGACGAAATGGAAAAAAGACTGAAAAGCAACTTCAAGATGGGTGGACACAAAGCCTACTACCTGGCGAAAGCCCTAGAAAAAGTAAAAATATTCATGCTGTCCTCCCTCCCAGCAGAAGAACTAGAGAACGTCTTTAACGTAACACCGATCGAAAGCGTGGAAGACGGGCTGAGAAAAGCACTCGAAACGATCGGGAAAAACGCAAAAATCAAAGTGGTACCACACGGAGCCGCCATCCTCGCCTCCATAAAAAAGAAATAAACGAAGCTGAGCGTCTCCTTTAACCAATTAAATAAATGAAAATTCGATTTTGATTTTATTCAATATGTCTTTTCCACACGCAGCTTCCTCTATTTGTAGACTTAAGTGGCGGGTTTAAAAGAACGAGAAAGTTAATGGCGGTATGCAGAGAATTGCTAGGATAAGGCAAACGATGAATCCTATTTTTCTTGAGGTAGTTGTTTTAGATACGTCGTCTAGGGGCCCGGGGTGCCCCCTCATGGAGAGTAGAAGAGCCAACAGCGCCATGGGGAAGTACCCCAACAGTGCCATGACCACAGCCGAAATGATCGATGCAAAGTAATGTGTTCTCATGCCTAGCACGGCACGGGCACAATGTCCTCCATCAAGCTGTCCAATCGGAAAGAGATTGAGGGCAACGATTAGCATGCCGGCCCATGAAGCCCAGAGTAGAGGATGTAGTAATTCTACTCCGTAGGCGGGTTTGGGTACTATTCCTCTGATTAGTTCGTATAGGAGAGGTGTGGGTAGTGGGCTGAGTAGCTGGACGTTCATTTGCCTTGAAATTTCTTCCATTTCGTATACTGTGGGCCACGGTATTACGGGTGCAATCATTATCCCTGCGATTGTTGCTATGACCGCTATTATGAGGCTCGTTATTGGACCACTGACTCCAACATCGAAGAGCTCGTCTCTATTTGCTACTGGTGTTTCCTGCATTATTAGCGCACCGAATGTTCCGAAGGGCCATCCAGGAATAAAGTATGGCAGCGTCGCTTTAACACCTCTTATCTTTGAGACAGTGTAGTGTGCCATTTCGTGAAGCCCTATTATTCCGTATATTGCAAGGGTGTAGTATACCGCGTTGATTATTGGGGACTGATAGGATGTAAGAGGGAGCCCGAAGAAGAAGAATAGGAAGAGAAGACTACTATTAAACTCATTGGCGTAGTAGTATCCTGCGAAGAATATAGTTACCGTTGTCACAGCGAGGAGGGCTAAATTGATTAAGACGCTTCTTCTCCTTTTTTCCTCCATCGGGAAGACCTTTATCATTATTACTTTTTCCGTTTTTAAAGGGTAGTTCGGCTGGCTTGTATACGCTGTGTCTAGGCTAGCGTATCGCATGACTGCTAAAAGGTTGTAGAGCCTTAGTTTTTCTAGGAGGCGTTTGAATGGCTCTTTTGTTTCTTGGTCTGGGGGTAAGATAAATGTTGGTACACCTTCATCGTCCAGGAACCCGTCTGAAACAGTAAATTCCGTTGCTACGATTCTCCATATGTCTTCCAGTGGAAGGGAGGCGAAAATTTTCATCACTCACCTTTCTTGTATTCACTTTTGGAGGGAAGCTAGCTTACTTGAAGGAGAGGGAAAATAAAGCTTTTTCGAAGAGGGATAGTTTCGCTGTTTAAATACGAAACTCTTATAACTATGTTATACAGTTAGTTTAAGGGACTAGACTCTGTTTGGAGTTGATTTTGAATTGGGAGATGTCGAGGAGCTAATTAAAGCGCATGGCGAGCTGAAAAGGGAAGTTTACTTGGATTTCGAGAATTCCAGCCCCGTACCCGGCGAGATCCTTGAAGTGATGCTTCCATACTTCAACAGAGTTGCTTATGGGAACCCGACGCTGACGCATAAGCCGGGCTGGGAGGCGTACGAGGCGATATCGAAATCTGCTGAAAAAATCGCCAGCTTTATCGGCTCTAAGGAGCCAGAAGAGATAAACTTCACTCCGGGTGAGACTGAAGCGAACAACCTGGCTCTAATAGGTGCCGCGCTTAGACGTAAGGAGAAGGGACGAAAGATACTTGTGTCAGAGGTTGAGCCGCTAAGCATCCTTCACGTCTGCCGTATGCTGGAAAATTATGGTTTCACAACTGTGAATGTTCCCGTCGATGAAGAAGGTTTCATTAACCTTGAGAGGCTAAAGGAGCTCGCTGACCGCGAAGTGATTTTGGCTAGCTTTATGGCTGTAAACAACGAGATAGGAACCATTGAGCCGCTTAGAGAGGCCGTCGAGATAGTGAAGGACAAGAGCCCCGAAGCCATTTTCCACACGGATGCTTCTGACGCCTACGGAAGAGTAAGGTTTGATGTGGGCCGCCTCGACGTTGACCTTGCAACAATAAGCAGCTACAAGATTCTGGGTCCAAGAGGAATTGGCGCCCTATACGTTAAGGGTGGCGTCTCCCTCGAGAAGATACTGGAGGGGCAGTTTGGAACGCAGAAACTGTGGCCCGGCGTCGAAAATACTCCATTAATTGTCGGTTTCGCCGCCGCGTCAGAGAAAGCCTTCAGCAACTTTGATGGGAACGTTGCGCACATGGCGCGTCTCAGAGACAAACTTATAAGTGGAATACTGAACGGCTTAGATGGAACTATTCTTAATGGGCCATTAGGGGATAGGAGGGCGCCGGATAACGTTAACGTTAGCTTCCTTAAGTGTGAAGGCGAATCATTGACCGTCGAGCTTAGTTTAAGAGGGGTTTATGTTTCGAGTGGAAGTGCTTGCACGAGACGTATTCTTCAGCCAAGCCACGTGCTGCTCGCCATTGGAAGAAGATTTGAGGAGGCGCATGGAAGCATCCTGATGAAGGTTACACGCTACCATACAGACGAGGACATCGAGTACGTCCTCCAATCCATACGGGAAGCTGTATCTAGACTTAGAATGATATATGGGAGTATGGGGGGATAATTGTTGTCTAGGGCTCCGCTTCCTTATAGCCCGAAGATCTTGGATCTTTTCAGGAACCCGAAAAACCTCGGCAGAATGGAGGATGCCGATGCTTGGGCAGTTGCAGGTAACCCTGCATGCGGTGACATGATAACTTTCTACCTTAAGGTGAGTGAAAACGAAGTTATAGAGCGGGCTAGCTTTGAGAGCTATGGGTGCGCCGCTAACATAGCCACTTCGAGCATCCTGACAGAAATGGTGAAAGGTAAGACGCTGAAAGAAGCATGGGAGATCTCTTGGAAGCAAGTTTCAGAGGAGGTTGGTGGCCTGCCCTCGGTTAAGTTTCACTGCGGCGTATTAGCTGTTGGCGCGATGAGGAGAGCCATAAGAGAATATTACAAAAGAAAAGGGAAGACACCTGACTGGCTTCCAAAGGATATAACTTTCGAGGAGAGACAGGCTTTAGAGGAAGAAGAGTTGGCGAAGAGGCTCGCTAAGAGAATTGGGGGTAGTAGCGTTGCTTGACCCTTACAGGGTCAGGGAAGACTTTCCCATACTTAAGAGGACTGTGAATGGTTACCCCCTAGTTTACTTCGATAATGCAGCGACGTCGCAGAAGCCGATAAGCGTGATAGAAGCGATGAGAGAGTTTTATGAGAAAAGCAACGCCAACATTCACAGGGCTGTTCACACGTTATCCCAAGAGGCAACCGAGCTCTACGAGGAAGCACATAAAGAAGTAGCAAGCTTCATAAACGCTGAGAGCTACGAGGAAGTAGTCTTCGTGAAAAACGCCACCGAAGCGATAAATCTCGTAGCCTACTCTTGGGGGTTAAAACTGAACCCTGAAGACGAAGTGGTTGTCACGCTGATGGAGCACCACAGCAACCTTGTTCCATGGGAATCTCTCTCAAGAATAAAGAAGTTCAAGGTTAAGTATGCGGGTGTTAATTACGACGGCACTCTAAACTACGAAAGTCTAGAGCAACTTGTAACTGGAAAGACACGCTTTGTTTGTGTGACACATGCTTCAAACGTTACAGGTGTAATCAACGATATAGAGAAAATCTCAAAACTCGCACACGAACATGGCGCACTACTCCTCGTAGACGGAGCCCAGTCTGTTCCTCATATGCCAGTGGACGTCAAAAAACTAGACGTGGATTTCCTGGCGTTCTCCGGCCACAAAATGCTTGGACCAACGGGGATAGGCGTCCTTTACGCTAAGCGTGAGCTATTAGAGGGAGGAGAACCATTTCTTTTTGGGGGTGACATGATAAAAGAGGTCACCTACACTCATAACGAAGGGAGACTAAGGATTTCGTGGAACGAACTGCCTTGGAAGTTTGAAGCCGGAACACCAAATGTTTGTGGCGCCGTCGGTCTCATGGAGGCGGTGAGATACTTGAAGCGACTAGGTATGGAAAACGTGCACGAGCACGAGAGGAACTTAACCATCTACGCTCTAGACAAGCTTAGGGAAGTGAGCACTTTAAAGACTTATGGTCCAGGAAGGGAAATAGATAGGTGCGGAATAATACCTTTCAACATGGATGGTCTAGACTCACATGACCTAGCGCTCCTACTAGACCAGTTCGGAATAATGGTTCGAAGCGGCTTCCACTGCGCCCAACCACTACACCAGCACTTAGGGCTGAAGTCGTCTGTTAGAGCGAGCTTCTACGTTTATAATACTCGGGAAGAAGTAGACCGTTTTGTTGAGGTTCTGAGGGAGGTATCGGAGGGGTTAAAACGCCAGAGATAGAAGAGTACGTCGCCAGCATAGAGGAAGCTTGCGGGGAAGGAAGAGACTTCATAGTCACCTTCAAACATGCCAAAAGGAACGAAGCTATAAACAAAATAATTGAGCGCGGCGAGGTCTTAAACTCTCTATCAGGAATAATGTTCGACGTGAGTTACAACGGAAAAACTTTAAAGGTTTACAAGACGGGCCGAGTAATATTCAAAAACGCCGGAGACAGAAAAGAAGTGGAAAAAACACTTAAAAAAATCTTGGAATAACTTGCCATCATTAAAGGGAAACACTTCTTCTTTTCCACACTTCAACTCGCCCCTTTTCTCCCCAGTACATCTTACTTCTATTCTATTTTCCTGCTAGTGATAGAAGTTCCCTGTCACTATTTAGCCAAAGAGGCCATCTTCAGGGCATAGGCGCCCATCATGGTTTAAAAACTTAGTTTGAAAATCGCCTTCTCTAAGTTTAAGAATATCTTCAAGTTTAGATGGCTCAAAAAACTCCTGTTATTCTTTCATGGTGAGTGTAGATGTTCATCCGTTTTCCCCGCACGAAGCATACTAATGTTACTCCGGCTTGCTCCGCTGCAATTATTCCTGAGTATAGGGGAGCTGAAATGGATGCTATTATTGGAATACCGACGCGCGCAGCCTTCATAACCATGCTTGCTGGTTGCCTGCCTGTACTTACTAGAACTGAGCTGGAGAAGTCTGCTTTATTTAGCGCGGCGGAACCCACTACTTTGTCAACTGTGTTATGTCGCCCAACGTCTTCAGCGAACGCCACAAGCTCCCCGTTGCTAAACAACGCAGCAGAGTGGGTGCCTCCTGTAAGCTTGAAAAGCTGAGCTTTCTCATTAAGAACCTTCATGAATGACGATAAATCTTCTGCTTTGACTCTGTATTTCGAATCTACAAAGGGCTTCGTGATCCTGTCTATAAGATAAAAGTACGAAGTGTTTTCAGAGCCGCATGCTGAATCTGTAACTACTGGTGGCCCTAAAGCTTTCAGTCGAGCTTTAATGTTTTTACTACAACGAACCCTTACCTTCCCATTTTCAACCTGCACGCTTTCAATATCATCAACTGAGTCTACTATGGACTGAGTCAGTAGCCATCCAACGCAAAGCTCCTTTAGCTGTGATGGAAGCGACAGGAAAGTGGTCGCACGCTCTCCGTTAATGTACAGTACCACGGCCGTCTCTACCGATACCCAGTCATCAACGGTATCAATCTTACCTCTAAAAAGGTCGACTTTTTTAACCTTAACCTTTACACTCGGCTGAAGCATAAGACTCACAGGGAAAACAAGCTTTAAAGGCATTTATTGTTTTCCTAGCAGCTCAGGTAACTCACTTTTTCTTTCACCTTTCAAAGTGCAGTAGCTCAGGTCTACTTCATTTGAGCCATCGTCTTCATCTTTGAAGGTCTTTAAGTATGATTTCCGCAACTTTTCGCCCACTCAGTAGCATTCCGCCAAAAATAGGTCCCATGCGTGGCGTTTGGTGTAGCGCTGCAACAGCCATCCCGGCGGCGTATAGCCCAGGGCAAACTCTTCCTGTTTTTTCAACAGTCAGTCTTTCTGCCTCCTCAGCCCACATGGATTTTTCGCCTTGAACAGTTAGTCCAAGTTCTGGAATCTTTCTCGAGGCAATTGTAAGTATCTCAGCGTCGTGACCAGTTGCGTCAACAACCGCTCGGCTTCTAATGCTCAGCGGGTCAACGTGTATCCCGGACATTATTACGGCAGTCCACTGAACTACGACTCCTACTATCTTCGCCTCCCTCTCTCCCTTTCTGAATATCACGTCGTCCACCGTGACGCCGAAAATTATTCTTGCGCCGGCGTCTACAGCTCCGACAGCTAGCTTCGCCATTACCGTTGCGGCATCTGCTAGAAAGAGCTTC
>Ga0105162_1001592_pt1 | contig 12824 bp, 14 predicted proteins | sample JNZ201metaG_FD_81532 | JGI IMG/M metagenome (GOLD analysis project Ga0105162, IMG submission 81532) | Hot spring microbial communities from Jinze hot spring, China to study Microbial Dark Matter (Phase II) - JNZ 20120812A | ecosystem: Environmental > Aquatic > Thermal springs > Hot (42-90C) >...
GAGATAAAGATGAAAAATATATTTTGAAAAAGAATCTGGATAGAGAGATAAAATGACGCTGTGAGAGGTCTGATGTTCCAGATATACTTGCTCAAAGCTAGATAGTTGTTCTGCCGTCAAGATGGGAAGGATTGCCATTGACGATTATAGAAGCAATGATGGCGAAATTGCCAGTTGTTGCTACCGCGGTTGGCGGTGTTCCGGAATTAGTTGATGATGGGATAACGGGAATTCTTGTCCCGCCGGGGGATGTTGAAGCATTGCGAGTTGCAATAAAAAAATTGATTGAATACCCAGATTTGAGGATCAGAATGGGTGAAAATGGTTATAAAAAGGCGGTGGAAAAATTTAAACTTGAAAATATGCTTGTGAAAACTTTAAATGTTTATTATGAGGTTTTAAATTCGCTTAAACAAAATGAAGTTCAAAATGTCAAAGTTAACTGAGCGGATAATTACGCTTGTAATTGACATCTTTGCTTTCGCAATCGCTTGGTTGTGCTATTATCTAATCAGAGTTGAAAGTGGATGGTTTCCTTATTATGTTAAGCCTGAATTTTTCATTCCGATGGTTGTGATAAGTGTTTACTGGCTTATTTTGTTCTGGCTGTTTGGACTTTACCAATCTTGGTATGCGAAGTCGCGACTTGATGAAGTTATAAGTATTTTAAAAACCGTCACTTTTGGTGTTTTATTTCTTTTCTTTGCCATTTTCATTGATGATATCTCAACAAATGCACCTGCAAATTCGCGGTTGTTAATTCTCATTTACTGGTTCTTGATGCTGTTTTTTACATCTGCTGGAAGAGTTGGAATAAGAACATTGCAAAGGAAACTTCTTGAAAAAGGAATAGGTGCAAGAAATACTTTAATAGTTGGGTTTAATGAAAAAGGGAAAGAAATTTTTGATCTGCTGAAAAAATATCCGGCGCTTGGATATAGAGTTGTCGGATTTATCAGAACTGATAAAAGGAAAGGCGGTGAGTATGCTGGAGTGAAAGTTCTTGGGAATGTGGACGGAATTAACGAAATCATAAAGAAATATGATGTGAAAGAAATAATTTTTGCGCTTGATTCAAATGAACACGATAAACTTCTTGATTTAATTGGAAGATGCGATGAGGAAGTTAATTTCAAAATTGTGCCAGACCTTTACGATGCAATTAGTGGTTTAGCGAGGACTAATCAAATCTATGGATTCCCGCTTATTGAGATAATGCCTGAGTTGATGAAGCCGTGGGAAAAAGTAGCCAAAAGATTGATAGATATTGTGGTTTCGCTTGTCGTTCTCGTTGTTGGATTGCCATTATGGATTTTGATAGCAATTTTAATAAAACTTGATTCCCGTGGACCTATAATTTACAAACAAGAAAGAGTTGGTAAAGATGGAAAAATTTTCACACTTTACAAATTCCGTTCAATGTATGAAAACGCAGAGGCGATGACTGGACCGACTTGGGCAACTAAAAACGATCCAAGAGTTACACGCATTGGCAAAATTTTGAGAAAACTTCATCTTGATGAAATCCCGCAATTTTTCAATGTTTTGAAAGGTGATATGAGTTTAATCGGACCACGACCTGAAAGACCTATGTTTGTTGAAAAACTTTCAAAAGAAATTCCGCTTTATAAGAGAAGATTGAAAGTTAAACCTGGCATAACGGGTTGGGCTCAGGTGAAGTATAAATACGATGAATCAATTGAAGATGTGAAGAAGAAACTTCAATATGATCTTTTTTACATTGAGAATATGTCTTTGCGTATGGATTTGAAGATAATAGCATACACAATTTTGCATGTTTTGTCGGGCAAAGGACAAGCTTAACAATTTAAAAATAAACAAAGGAAATAATGCAAGTTCCAATTTTTACACCGGTGAGACAGTATCTGAATTTGAAAGAAGAAATTGACAAAGCAATTCAAAAAGTTTTAAACGCTGGGAATTTTATCCTTGGGGAAGAAGTCAGAGAATTTGAGTCAAAAGTTGCTGAATATCTTGGTGTCAAACATGCAATCGGCGTTGCATCTGGAACTGACGCATTGCAAATTGCTTTGATGGCGATTGATTTAAAGCCAGGTGATGAAGTTATAACAACACCATTTACTTTTGTTGCAACAGCTGAAACAATTGCCTTGCTTGGTGGGAAGCCGATTTATGTTGACATTGACGAAAAAACTTACAATATAAATCCAGATTTAATTGAGGAAAAGATAACTGAAAAAACGAAAGCAATCATCCCGGTTCATCTTTACGGTCAGTCGGCGGAGATGGATAAAATTATGGATATTGCACGACGTTACAATCTTTATGTGATTGAGGATTCAGCGCAAGCTTTGGGTGCTGAATATAAAAATAGAAAAGTTTGCACATTTGGAGATATCGCCTGCATAAGCTTTTTCCCGACGAAAAATCTGGGTGCTTTTGGAGATGCTGGAATGATTGTGACAAATAACGATGAACTTGCGGAGAAAATCAAAATGATAAGAGTTCACGGCTCAAAGATAAGATACAAGCACGAAATTCTTGGAGTTAACAGTCGGCTTGACACTTTACAAGCAAGTATTCTTCTTGTCAAATTGAAATATCTTGACAGATGGAATGAGAGAAGAGCTGAAATTGCAAAAAAATATAACGATGCTTTCCAAAATTTAGACGGAATAATAACTCCTTACTGCGAACCATACAACAAACATATTTATCATCAATATACGATAAGAACTGAACAAAGGGATGCGCTTGCACAATTTTTAAAGGAAAGAGGGATTCAAACAGCGGTTCATTATCCGATTCCACTTCATCTTCAAAAAGCGTTTTCATATTTTGGTTATAAACCCGGAGATTTCCCCGTCGCAGAGCAATGTTCAAAAGAAGTTCTTTCACTTCCGATGTTTCCTGAACTAACTGATGAAGAAGTTGATTATGTTGTTAAAAGTGTGAATGAATTTTTCAAAATTAACAAAGATTAGTTTATGCGTGTTCTTGTAATCATACCAACATATAATGAGGCGGAAAATATAAAAAGTTTAATCCCCGAGGTTCTTGCGCAGGGTGAAAAGCTTGGCTCATCTGTTAGGATTGAAGTTCTTGTTGTTGATGATAATTCTCCTGATGGGACAGCACAGATTGTGAAAGAATTTCAGAAAGTTTACGAAGACAAAGTTCATTTGATTGAAAGACCCGGAAAACTCGGGCTTGGGACTGCTTATGTTGAGGGTTTTAAATATGCCTTGAAAAATGGTTATGATTATGTTTTTGAAATGGATGCGGATTTTTCTCACGATCCAAAGGAAATACCGAAAATTTTAAATGGAGCTCTTGACAGTTATGACATAGTCATCGGTTCAAGATACTCGCACGGGGTTTCTGTTTTGAACTGGCCGATGAGTAGAGTTCTTTTAAGTTACTTTGCAAATTTATACGCAAGGAAAATGACTGGAGTTCCGATTATGGATTTGACAAGTGGTTTCAAGTGCATTTCAAGAAGAGTTCTTGAGAAAATTGATCTTGATGGGATTAGATCAAATGGTTATGCTTTTCAGATAGAGTTGACAGTTAAAGCGTATTACAAAGGGTTGAAGATAAAAGAGCATCCGATAATTTTTGTTGAGAGAAGAAGCGGGGTTTCAAAGATGAGCAAAAAAATTGTCTTTGAGGCTGCTTTGATGGTTCTTCGTCTTTCTGCTTATAGATTTTTGAAACTTTTCAAGAGAAGAAAAAATGGGAGTTGATCTTTCAATAATTATCGTCAATTACAATGTGAAGGAATTTCTTGAAAATGCTCTTATTTCAATTAAAAAAGCGATTGAAGGTATAAACGCAGAGATATTTGTTGTTGACAACGCAAGCGAAGATGGAAGCGTTGAAATGATAAAGCAAAAATTTCCAGATGTTAATTTAATTGCAAACTCCGAAAATCTCGGCTTTGCAAAAGCAAATAATCAAGCGTTAAAACTTGCCAAAGGAAAATATATCCTTCTTATAAATCCTGACACAATCGTTCAAGAGGATACATTTAGAGTTTTGCTCTCGTTTCTTGAATCGCATCCAGAGTGTGGGATGGTTGGATGTAAAGTTTTAAACCCTGATGGAACGCTTCAACTTGCTTGCAGGCGAAGTTTTCCAACCCCGTGGGTTGCGTTTACAAAAATGATTGGCTTGTCAAGTTTGTTTCCGAAAAGCAAAATTTTCGCAAAGTATAACTTAACCTATCTTGACCCTGATGAAGTTGCTGAAGTTGATGCGGTGAGTGGTTCGTTTATGATGATAAGAAGAGAAGTTTATGAAAAAGTCGGCGGACTTGATGAGGATTTCTTTATGTATGGAGAAGATATTGATTGGTGTTATAGGATAAAAAAAGCAGGTTGGAAAATTTATTATGTCCCGTTTACGCAGATAATTCATTTCAAAGGTGAAAGCACAAAGAGAAGCAATATAGATGAAATTCGTGTCTTTTACGAGGCGATGAAAATTTTTGTGAGAAAGCATTATAAAGAGTTTGCTTTGCTTGGCGTAATTTTGAGAGTTGGAATTTTTTTAAGGGGTTTGGTTGCTTTGCTTGGAAAATTTATTAAAAATTACTGGGATATGCTCGTTGACCTTGTGATAGTTTTATTTTCTTTCCTTGCTGGTGAATTCATAAGGTTTGGTCAAATTTTTGCACTTCCGAAATATGCTTATCCTGAAGTTTTAATTGTTCCGCCTTTGATAACAATTTTTTCATTATACGCTTTCGGAGTTTACACAAATAGAAAATTTTCAATTGGTTATTCTGTTATCGCTGTCTGGTTTTCGGCTCTTGTTTTGTCTTCTTTGACTTTTTTCCTGAAAGAATACGCTTTTAGCAGAATGATTGTTCTTATGATGACTTTGTTGAACACATTTTTAATTCCGCTGTGGAGATTGTTGTTAAGAATTCTTGGAAAGATTCCGTTTGTGAATATAAGTATCGTTGCAAAGCGAGTTTTAATCGTTGGGACGGGAGCAAATGTTTCTTCTTTGATCAAAAAATTAAAGAATAGAACGAGCGAAAATATAAAAGTTGTTGGTGTGGTTGATTATGATTTGAGAAGAGTCGGCGAGAAAATTGATGGAGTTGAGATCATCGGAAGTATTAGTTCAATTGAAAAGATAATTCGTGAGAGAAAAATAAATGATGTCATTTTTTTAAGCGATGAAGTGCCTTATTCGCAGATACTTTCTGTGATAAGTCGTGTGAGGGATAGAAGCGTTAATTTCAAACTTGCTTTGGTTGGTTCAGATTTGATTTTGAGCAAGGCAAGTATTGACACGCTTGATGATATTCCAGTTCTTGATATTGATTACAATGTGAATAAATTTTTGAACCGATTTGCGAAGAGAGTTTTTGATATAATTTTCACAATTCCGCTTTTGATTTTTGTGTATCCTTTGATATATTTAAAAAAATTTTCAGGCAAGAAAGTTGGAAATTTTGATGAGAAAATTTTGCTTTTGCCAAAGGTGTTAAGTGGAAAGTTGAGTTTGGTCGGTCGTCCGCTTGATTCGCCAGATGAAAAAAATTATCTTGGGAAAAAAGGTTTGACAGGAATAGTTCAAATCTCTGATCACGAGAATCTATCTGAAGAGGAGATTGAAAGGTTGAATATATTTTACGCTCGGAATCAATCGCTTGCACTTGACATTGAGATTTTAATCAGGACTTTTATAAACTTGATCAAAAATAAAGGTCATTTTTAGGATGTCAAAATTTGTTCTTGATTTTGAGAAGCCGATAGTTGAACTTGAACAGAAAATTGAGGAAATGCGCAAGTTTGCAAATAGCGGTGGAGTTGATTTGAGCGATGAGATAAGAAAACTTGAAGAAAAGGTTGAGGAGTTGAAGAAAAACATTTATTCAAACTTAACACGATGGCAGAAGGTTCAAATCGCAAGGCATCCCGATAGACCTTATCCTTTGGATTACATTTATCTTATGATGAGTGATTTTGTTGAACTTCACGGTGATAGATATTTTGGTGATGATAAAGCGATGATAGGTGGTTTTGCGAAGTTGGGTGATTACACTGTGGTTGTAATTGGAACGCAAAAAGGTCGGGACACGAAGTCAAATCTTTATAGAAATTTCGGTATGCCACATCCCGAGGGATATAGAAAAGCATTGAGATTGATGAAACTTGCGGAGAAATTTAACAAGCCAGTTATAACTTTGATTGACACTCCGGGCGCATACCCAGGCATCGGAGCAGAGGAAAGAGGACAGGCGGAGGCAATTGCAAGAAATCTCTTTGAAATGGCAAAACTTGAAGTTCCGATAATCGTTGTGATAATTGGTGAGGGAGCAAGCGGTGGAGCGCTTGGAATTGGAGTCGGCGATCGTGTTCTTATGTTGGAACATGCTTGGTATTCCGTAATTGCTCCAGAGTCGTGTTCAAGTATCTTGTGGAGAAGCTGGGATTATAAGGAGCAAGCAGCGGAGCAACTTAAACTTACGGCTCAAGATCTCATAAAACTTGGTGTGATTGATAGAATTGTCCCCGAACCTCTTGGAGGAGCGCATCGGGATCATAAAGAAGCAGCGAGAATTTTAAAAGAAATTTTACTTGAAGAACTTGACACACTTACGAAGATAAAGCCCAAAAAACTGGTTGAGATGAGAATTCAAAAATACAGAAAAATGGGGTTCTGGGAAGAATGATAAAGCACGTTTTTAAAATTAGGGTAAGATATTCAGACACGGATCAGATGAGGTTTGTCTATCATGCGAAGTTTTTTGAGTATTTTGAATGGGCGAGGACAGAGCTTTTGAGAGATTATGGTTTGCCGTATAGCGAGATTGAAAGAATGGGTTATCTCATCCCTGTTCTTGAAGCGTATGCAAAATTTAAAAAGCCAGCTTACTATGATGACTTGTTAAGGATTGAAACATATATGAAAGAAATTCCAAACTTAAAATTTCGGCTTGAATATGAAGTTTATCGTGATATTGATGACGAGTTAATCGCCGAGGGATACACTGAACATGTTTTTCTTGATGCGAAGACATACAGACCTGTGAAACCGCCGGATGTTTTTATGAATTTTGTCATTGAACAGTTTAAATCTTGTAAAAACAAAAAATGTTAAGTTATGTTTGATAAAGAGCTTTTGAAAATTCTCGCATGCCCGAAGTGCAAAGGTGATTTAAAGTATGTTGAAGAGCCAGAATCACTTGTCTGTGAAAAATGTGATAAAGTTTATGAGATAAGAGACGGAATTCCGATTCTGCTTGTTGATGAAGAAAATGAGGATTGAAAATGGGCATAAAATACGAAGACGAGATTGTTGAGATAGTCAAAAGGGCGCTTGTTGAAGATATAGGTTATGGAGATATAACGACGATTTCTGTAATTGGTGATGAATATATTGAAGCAAGTGGTGAGTTTCTCGTTAAAAGTGATGGAATAATTGCGGGGCTTGATGTCGTGTGGCTTGTTTTTAAAACAATTGATCCGGGTTTAAATTTTGTTCCTTATGTCAGCGATGGTGATGAAGTTAAAAATGGAGATATTGTCGGCGTTGTGAGCGGTGATGTTAGAAGCATATTGAGTGCGGAGAGAACTGCTTTGAATTTTCTTCAAAGGATGAGCGGGATTGCAACTTTAACGAATAAGTTTGTCAAGGCGGTGGATGGAACGAAAGCGAAAATTACAGACACAAGAAAGACAGCGCCGGGACTTCGCTTGATTGATAAAATTGCAGTTGAAGTTGGCGGTGGTGTAAATCATAGATTTGGGCTTTATGATATGATTTTGATAAAAGATAATCACATAGCAGTCGCAGGAGGAATTGAAAAGGCGATTGAAAGATGTTTGAAGTATGTCAAAGAGAAAAATGTGGATGTAAAAATTGAGGTTGAAGCACAAAATCTTGATGATGTGCAAAAAGTTTTGAAAATTGGTGGAGTTGATAGAATTTTGCTTGACAATTTCAAAATTGATGATTTGAAAAAAGCTGTTGATTTGATCTCTGGTAAATTTGAAGTTGAAGCTTCGGGCGGGATTACGCTTGAAAATGTCCGCCAAGTTGCGGAAACTGGCGTTGATTACATCTCAATAGGAATGTTAACTCATTCACCAAAAGCACTTGATATTTCGCTTGAAATAAAAATTTAACAGATATGGAGATTATTTCAGATTTTCTTGTCATTGGAAGTGGAATTGCTGGTTTGTTTTATGCTTTGAAAGTTGCAGATTACGGTCAAGTTGTTATAATCACAAAGAAAGAGAGAGCTGAATCAAATACAAATTACGCCCAAGGGGGAATTGCTTCTGTTTTCTCGCCAGATGATTCATACGAGCTTCACATTCAGGATACATTGAATGCGGGAGCGGGACTTTGCAAGCGTGAAGCAGTTGAAATTATGGTCCGTGAAGGACCGAAAAAAGTTGAAGAACTTATCCAAATCGGGGTTGAATTTACGAGGACTCAAAATGGAAAACTTGATCTTGGGATGGAAGGCGGACATTCAAGGAAAAGAATTGTTCACGCAAAGGATTTAACAGGGCGTGAGATTGAAAGGGCATTGATTGAAAAAGTTTTAAGCCATCCAAATGTGAAAATTTTTGAGCATCATGTTGCGATTGATTTAATAACAGAACATCATCTTGTTGGAATTGAAAAAGGGAAAAAACTTGATAATATACATTGCTGGGGAGTTTATGCACTTGATGTTAAAACTGGAGTTGTTAAGAAGTTTCTTTCAAAAGTGACGATGCTTGCTACCGGCGGTCTGGGTCAGGTTTATCTACATACGACAAATCCTTTGATAGCAACTGGAGATGGTGTGGCTATGGCTTATAGAGCCGGGGCGAAGATCGCAAATATGGAATTTATTCAATTTCATCCGACAACACTTTATAATTCTGGCTCACCTGCTTTTTTGATCTCGGAAGCTGTTCGTGGATTTGGTGGAATTTTACGCACGAAAAAAGGTGAAGATTTTATGAAAAAATACGACCCACGGGGCTCGCTTGCTCCAAGAGACATCGTTGCAAGAGCAATTGATACGGAATTAAAAAAATCAGGAGATGAATATGTCTATCTTGACTTGACTCACCTTGACCCTGACAAGGTAAAAGATAGATTTCCGCACATTTACGAGAAATGTCTTGAATTTAAAATTGACATTACGAAAGAGCCAATCCCTGTTGTTCCAGCTGCTCATTATTCCTGCGGTGGAGTTTTGACAGATCTTTGGGGAAGGAGTTCAATAGTTGGCTTGTATGCCGCTGGTGAGGTTGCGATGACCGGAGTTCACGGGGCAAATCGCCTTGCTAGTAATTCACTTCTTGAAGCGCTTGTTTTTTCTGAAAGAGCTGCGATTGATTCGGTTAGATTTGTAAATGAAAACTTTTTCAAATTTCCAGAAATTCCAGATTGGGTTGATACTGGAATTTTCAATATGGAAGAATGGGTCTTGATCTCACACGATAAAAAGGAAATTCAGCAATTGATGTGGGACTATGTTGGAATAGTTAGGTCAACATTGCGACTTGAAAGAGCAAAAAGAAGAATTGAGTTAATTGCAAATGAAGTTGAAGAATTTTATAAAAAGACGAAAGTTACAGCTGAAATTCTTGAGTTGAGGAATCTTGCAACCGTTGCTCTTCTTATAATTCGTTCTGCTTTAATGAGAAAAGAAAGTCGCGGACTGCACTTTAACACCGATTATCCATACAGAGACGATGAAAATTGGTTGAGGGACACGATAATTCAGGATATAAGGATTTGAAACGATTTCTTTTTATCTGCCTTTTTTGTTAAATTTGATTGAAGTTAAAAAATATCTTTTTCAAAATGTCCAATCACAAGGAAAATGAAATACTGCTCATACATTGCGTTGAAATTTATGAAGAGAGAATTTTTGTCAATACAAAGTTATAAGCGTTAATTTTATGGCTTCAAAAATTAAATTTGGCGTTATCGTTTTTCCGGGCTCTAATTGTGATTATGACACTTATTATGTTTTAAAGGAGGTTTTCAAGCAAGATGTTAAGTTCATATGGCATAAAGATAGTTCTGTTGGAGATGTTGATGTTGTAATTTTGCCGGGTGGATTTTCTTATGGTGATTATTTGAGACCCGGAGCTATTGCAAGGTTTTCGCCTGTGATGAAAGATGTTATAAATTTTGCTAATCGTGGTGGAAAAGTTATCGGCATTTGCAACGGATTTCAAATTTTAGTTGAAGCAGGGCTTTTACCGGGCGCTTTGTTGAGAAATTCATCTTTGAGATTTATTTGCAAATATATTTATGTCCGAGTTGAAAATAAAAATACGCCATTTACTTGCCTTTGCGAGGAAGGCGAAGTTTTAAAACTTCCAATCGCTCACGGTGATGGAAATTATTATGTTGATGAAGATACATTGAAAAGATTAATTGAGGACGAACAAGTTGTTTTTAGATACTGCGATAAGGATGGAAATATAACGGATGAAGCAAATCCAAATGGTTCTGTTTACAATATCGCTGGGATTGTTAATGAGACGGGCAATATACTTGGTATGATGCCTCATCCGGAGCGTTGTTCAGAGTCAGCGCTTGGATGCACGGATGGAGCGAAAATTTTTAATTCGTTAATTTATTCTCTTGCACTTGCAGAAGAATTTGTGATGAACAAGTAAAAGAAAAACAGTTAAAAAATTAAAAAGAGGTGAGTAAAATGTTCGGTCTTGGATGGCAGGAATTACTTTTAATTTTGATTGTGTTGCTGATTTTGTTTGGAGGCAAGCGTCTTCCAGAGCTTGCTCGTGGTTTGGGAAGCGGAATAAAGGAGTTTAAAAAAGCTTTGAGAGAGGATGAAACTACATCGCAGAATGAGAAGCCCAAAGAAATTGAGCAAAAGACGGAGAAAAAAGATTAAATAATTTACATCGTCGGGAGGTGTCTCTATGTTTGAAAACATCGGATTTGGAGAATTACTTGTAATTGCTTTGTTCATTTTGATATTTTTTGGACCGAAGAAGATTCCTGATATAGCAAGAACTTTGGGAAAAGCAGTTCGTGAATTTAGAAAAGCAATGCAAGATGTCCAGAGCGAAATTCAAAGCGTGACAGGGATTGATTTAAATTCTGAAATAAATCAGATCAGTTCCGAAGTCAAGGAGTTAGCTGATAAACCGATTGAGAGGGCGAATGAACTTGATGATTTAAAATTTGTGAAGCAAGAAGAACAAATTGTTGAAAAATCAGAGCAAATAATTGAGAGAAATGAATTATCAAAGGGACGGAACAATTCGGCTGGTAAAAAAACGAAGATGAGATCATCGTCAAGAGTTAAAGTTAAATCTCGCTCGGGTGTGAAAACAAAGTCAAAAGAAAGATGAAGGTTAAAAAATTTGATGTTTTGACCTATGATGAGATAAGAGAAAAACTCACATCGGGGGAATTGACCTGTGAATCTCTTGTCAAAAGTTATCTGGGTAAGATAAAAGAGTTTAGGAGGTTAAATGCTTTTATCAGTGTTTTTGAAGAAAAAGCAATTCAAAGGGCTATTGAGATAGATGAGAAGATAAAGTCCGGGGATGCTGGGAAACTGGCGGGGATGGTCATTGCGGTTAAGGATAACATTTGCATTAAAGATGAAAAATGCACATGTGCGTCAAAAATACTTGAGAATTTTATTTCGCTTTACAACGCAACCGCTGTTGAAAGATTGTTAAAAGAGGATGCAATCATAATCGGTAAGACAAACCTTGATGAATTTGCGATGGGTTCATCAACTGAGAATTCTTATTTTGGACCCACGCTTAATCCTTATGATGAAGAACGTGTTCCAGGAGGTTCAAGCGGTGGGAGTGCAGTTGCGGTTGCAGTTGGACTTTCAACGACTGCGCTTGGCTCTGATACGGGTGGCTCAATTAGACAACCAGCTTCTTTTTGCGGTGTTTATGGTTTGAAGCCAACTTATGGAAGAGTTTCAAGATTTGGTCTTGTTGCGTTTGCTTCTTCGTTTGATGTAATAGGTCCATTTGGAAATTCAACAAAAGATGTAGCTCTTGTTCTTCAAGTTATCGCTGGTCGTGATGAATTTGATTCAACATCGGCGGATGTTCCAGTTCCGGATTATTTGAGTTTTCTTGATAAAGATGTTAAGGGTTTAAAAGTTGGCATACCGCAGGAGTATTTTTCACAGGGGCTTGATGATGAAATAAGGGAAGCGATTGAAAGAAGAATTGATTTTTTGAGAGAAAGTGGCGCAATTGTTGAAAAAATCTCGCTTCCGCACACTGATTACAACATTCCAACTTATTACATACTTGTAACTGCGGAAGCATCCTCAAACCTTGCACGTTATGATGGAGCAAGATACGGGTTCAGAGCAGAAGGTGTGAAAACTTTATATGAAATGTATGTTAAATCAAGAAGTCAAGGTTTTGGAGCCGAGGTTAAAAGAAGGATAATGCTCGGGACATATGTTTTATCTGCTGGATATTATGAAGCATATTATAGGAAAGCTCAAAAAGTGAGAAGATTGATAAAAGAGGACTTTGATAAAGCATTTGAGAAGGTTGATGTGATAATAACTCCGACATCGCCAACTACAGCTTTTAGGATTGGTGAAAAAGTTGACGATCCGCTTCAAATGTATCTATCGGATATTTACACGGTCTCTGTAAATCTTGCTGGTGTTCCGGCGATAAATGTTCCAGCTGGTTTTGATAGCAAAGGATTGCCGATTGGAATGCAAATTATTGGCAATCAGTTTGATGAAGGGACGATTTTGAGGGTTTCGGATTTTTTGGAGAAAAATTACGATAAAAAGGTGAATAATGATTAACGAATTGAAGTTAATGTTTGAGGATAAA
>Ga0105162_1001593_pt1 | contig 12823 bp, 10 predicted proteins | sample JNZ201metaG_FD_81532 | JGI IMG/M metagenome (GOLD analysis project Ga0105162, IMG submission 81532) | Hot spring microbial communities from Jinze hot spring, China to study Microbial Dark Matter (Phase II) - JNZ 20120812A | ecosystem: Environmental > Aquatic > Thermal springs > Hot (42-90C) >...
TTGGTGAAGGATGGTATCCTGAAGGATCAGAGGCTATACTAAGTGTAGATAATGATTCTGTTCCTATGGAGGGACTTCTCGGTCTAATAGGTGGAACATACAATGCAGATTCAAAAACCAAAAAGCTTAGAGTAACAGGTCCAATGGAAGCCCACTTCGCATGGACTCCAAACTATAGACTTCCTACAACTGTTTCACTATTTGCTATTGGTCTATCCATAGGTATACTCTCCCTACTTATTGTTAGAAGACGCCGTAAGAGAACTTCTAGTACGGACAGCTAGCTACATGACCATGATATAGTATATTTCAAATAATACTTTTAATAAGATTTTTTGTAGTTGGTTTCTGATTCTTTTCTATGAATGTTCTTAATCTTCTTTCAAGTAAGGCTTTGTTAACTTAAGCATGTTTATTACCTCTATTTTGGTATTGTGTTTCTATGAATTCCTTAGCTTTTATTTTCTTGTTAATCCATGTTTGTTTAGCTATACTATTGACTTCATAAGAATTGATGTATGCTCATTATCACATTTATCCTTCATGTTATGTAGTTATCGAATAGCTTAGTTCTATCCTAATATAATGTATGATTCCTCCATTAGATTCCTAACCTATAAACTATATCATGTTTAATTTTAATATTTTACGCTTATAGTATTAAGCTTCATCACTTAATAAACTATATTAACCGCAGATAGCTCCTAATTTTCTTAAGGAATGTTAGGGATGTAGGTATGTTGCAACATCGCAAACCCATATGTAGAGAATTCTTCTCAATAGTGGCTCGAATACGACATAAACAATCTTCCTCATAGACCCCACACTTATAATAGCATCATCAACCACAATCCTAACATCCCCTATCAAAATCAAATAGCTTAAGATAAACCACAATAATATAGATACATAACCTAAAATAATAAAGCTTAAAATATCTGAAGCCATTCTAGAAGAACGAAAATATATAAGCAATAAACAACTAAAGTAAATGAAGTTCTCTCACTAATAAACCTAACAACTTTAACCATATTAACACCATAAATAAGGGAGAGAACTTCCAAATAAATCTAAAGTTAACAAAGCCATCTACGATGATTAAAATAGGATTAACCTAACAGTTTTCATATCACTATTCAATTGCCACGAACTCTGGCATTATTGGTAAAGATATTGTGGAATGGGTTGAAGTATTCTTAAGAAAATAATTTAACTATGAAACATATTGCAACTCTTCATCAATTCATGACTAGGGTCTTGGTTTCGCCGAGACTCCAGTAACAGGGGAATTAGGCTGGTATAAATATAAAAATCTATAGGTAAAATTGATAATTAAATGAAAGGTTGGTGTGAATGTGAAAAATAATAAAAGAAAAATACCTGGCATGCTCTGCATTTTATCGGGAATTGAGTGGGAGACCTATTTTGACAGACATAATAAATCGTCCAACTATCTCTTGGAGTTTAGGCTTTCTATAAGCTAAGCGATATTTTCTTCCATCTATTCCGCAGACGAGTTTTCCCGGAATAGATATATTACTTTAGTCTTCATCGAATAGGCTTTATTCTCTTTGAGCCTCTCTTGGGCCTTCTCAAATAATCCCCTATAGATTATCGCTGGCACTTTGACTAAAATTCACTCTTCCCTCGGCCTTAAATTCTCAACCTTTTTCCTTGATCTGTTCGGCTTCTTACACTTTCTCCACCAATAAAATTCCAGTGTACATTTCTCTGGTTAGCATTCTGTAGATAGTCGTCTGATGCCGCCAACACTTTACATTCAACTTTTCCTCCTAACAATTCTATCGAACTTTGTAGGGATTTTCATCTCGTTCAATCTCTTTTGAATCTGGTAAATGTTCAAGCCATCGTTAGCGAGCTAATTGAAAACCATTCTGACAAATATGATTGTCAAGAGGAAAATAAAAAGAACTTTTCCGTCTTACTTCTCAACTTTTGAGCCGATTTCCTCCAATATCTTTAAAATTTGTTCTTTGAGTATGGGAAGTTTCTTTTTGATTGTTTCCCAAACCAGTTCCAAATTTACGCCAAAGTATTCATGGATTAACTTATCCCTCATACCAGCGATATCTTTCCAGGAAACTTCCCGATGCCTCTTTCTCAGCTCCCTACTTAACTTCTTTGTTGCCTCACCAACTATCTCGAGAGCTCTTAAGACCGCATACTGTTTCTCTACGTTTTCAAAAAATGCTTCTTTGGTTACGCTCTCGGTAAATTTCTCTATCTTGGATATGGCATCTAAGATATGTTTTAGGTACGCTTCATCTTTTTTCATAGATTACCTGCATCTCCTTTTTTACATCCTCTATTATGCAGGGGTTTAGAGTACTAAAAATTCCAAGATCAACCTTCCTTTTGAAGATCTTACTTAACTCATTTTCTATTCTAACCAAGTCGAGGAGACTCTTCCCGCTATTTTCTTCAAATTCAATGGCTATATCAATATCGCTTTTTCTCTTTTGCTCTCCTCTAACAAAAGAGCCAAAGATAGCCATAAAAACTATGTCGTTCCTCTGGCAGATCTCGAGTAATTTCTCCTTTAAGCCTTCTTTCCTTAGCTCTTTTGGTAAATTTTCTATTTCAATTTTTATGTTCATGTTGCCACTTACTAAAAGACTCCCTAAATTTAAGCCTTTTCCTCATAAAGTTTTCCGAGTCCTTCAACCAATTCTTGGATTGGGTCTAGAGATTCTTTAACCATTCTTGGTTTAAAAATTCATTAAACTTCTCATCTGAAATTAAAAGGTGCATAGAGACACAATACAAAACAGAGATGATCAATATGCTTAAGTTCACAAGTCTAGTTCTACTCTGCAAAGAATATTAATAAGAGAAGACTGAGTAGAGTGGAAATGATAGGATTACAGGAAGTAATTACGATCGCAGGTGTTGTTGCAGGCGCAATCATGGCATTGAAAGGAATTCAAGAATATAGACGTTCCATCATGTTTAGACGGGCTGAGTGGCTTTATTCGCTCTACCGCGATTTTTACATGCTTGGAGCGTTAAAAGAAGATGATGTTAAGGCCATGTTTGACTACTACTTAAAACTCTTTTATAAATCTAAGCTTACAATTGAATATTTATCAAGAATGGGTTTTGAATACTTAGCGGAATATTTAGAAAGATATAAGCATTCTACAGGTGATGGAATTGAGGGAGAAGATTAATAAAATCTTTGTTTATGGAACACTTGAGAAAACAGAGTTCTTCATAGATTTAATTAGTGCAGGAGAAATAAGGTATGTTGGGAGTGGTAAGATTCGGGCAAAACTCTACGATTTAGGAGAATATCCTGGAGCAGTAGAACATAAGGAAAGCTACGTTTATGGTAGAGTATATGAAGCCCAAAATATAGATAAGGTTTTACCGTTATTCGATAAATATGAGGAATTCTACCCAGATAATCTGGAGAGTAGCCTTTTCGTTAGAAAAGTTGTGAGGGTAACTATGGAGAATGGGGAGAGTTTAAAGGCCTTCGTCACATTTACAGCAAAGAATGTGAGCTTCTAGCCATCTTTACCCTTCTTGTGATATGCTTCAACTCTCTTTGATGCTTTACTTTCGTTTGGTAGTTCCTTGCTCATACAAGACTCTACAAAAAAGTGCTTAAATGTTGAGGATGTTGTTTTAACACTCTAATGCTTACTTTAGCTTACGAACCTCGACTAAGTTTCACAGCTAGCTCCTTAAACAGTTTGTAGTTCTATGACTAATCGAAGAACTTTTATTTAGTCTTGCGCCTAGGCTTAATGAGCTACTAACGCTTAAAACTATTAAAAGAATGAAATGAGTGAATAAAATGGATGTGATGAGGAGAATAAATAAGCTTAAGGGAGCAGGAGGAAAATAGTTAAAGACATTATCAAAACAATGGAAACCAGACTTCAAAGCTTAATATTGAAACCTATGTGAAGAGTGGAGAGTAATACTGCTACTACAATGGAGCTGTAAGCTTTGCTGTTGATGTTGTTAACGGCTTTTCTCAAAGCTGCATGTCGTTACAATTTTGCCTCCTGCCACGTTTAAAACAATATTTACGTAAAATATATAATTGTCCTAGCAAAAGTATTAAATGTGAGGAGGACTACTAGAGCTATTACCGTCTTTATCCTTTTAATCGTTATTGTGTTTTTAACATACCTCGGTGTTCTTTATGTTTCTGCAGCTTCTGCAAAGTATAGCATATCTAAGGCAAGCTTATTGGAAATCCCTGATCTGGTAGAGGTCTTGCTTTCAAGACGGCTTGACTTGGAGCTATGCTTAGATATAGAGGGTCATGGCTTACTATCAGTTCCAGTAAGGTCTCTTAGCGGTCAGCTATACCTGGAGGACAAGTATGTTGGGAGTATTAGAAGCAGGGAACCTTTCCAGATTCCAGCCTCAGGTACTAGAACAATTTATATTATTCTCCACTTAGATCTTTCAAGCATTTCCTTAAGCGACATTCAGTACATTATTAATTCTATTTCCTCTCATAATGGTGAGGTGAAAATAAGTTTTGATGGTCAAATTGAACCAGTAATTCTATTCTTTCCAATAGTCATCCCAGTTTCATACCAGTTCTACACCTTAACATCTTCAAACGCACCGAAAATATCTAGCCTATCTTGGCATCCAACATCTATCACCTTAGGAGAGACAGCTGAATTCCATGTTACTGTTAGAAATGTATTTCGAGCAACTCCTATAGATGGTGTACTTGACGTAATTGTTAAGGAGGATGTTATAGGCGGCTTTGATGTTGATGCTAATATTTATCATTTCTCCGTACACTTATTACCTGGAGAATCCAAGACATTTAGCGGATCCTTTAAACCTTATAAGAGAAATATTACTAGAGGATTCTTCCTGAAAGTCCAATGGGGATCCAGCATTCTAGCAGAGCAGGAAAACACATATCCTCCAAGGCTTTCCGTCGCAAGTGGTGTCCTAAGCCTTGTTGAAACCTATTGGACGGTAGATGGCTTAAGAGTTACAAAGTGTAAAGTGGGAGAAGAGGTTGTAGCACACATTATTTTGAAGGCAAGCAATGCTCCGGTTGAAGGTACTGTAAGAATAAAGATAAGAAAAGATTTAGTGCTACGACCAGACGAGGACATTAAGATTTCAAGCTTCACTATATCCCTTAGAAAAGATGAATTAAGAGAATACACCTTAACATTTACTCCAAGCGAACCTAGTGGAACAAGTCTACGTGGCTACTTCATCGAGATTGAGGGAGAAATATCGTGGACTATGCCAGATGCTTACCCTCCAAGATTAACCGTAAGTAAAGATGGAATACCATCGGTAGTTAGTGCATGGTGGACAACATCTGCAGGTACTGTTACAGAAGTGAAGAATGGAGAAACCGTTCAAGCACATGTCTGCATTAGAGCATTAGGAGGAGATTTACAAGGAGCTATAACAATACGAGTGAGAAAGGATCTTGTTTCATTACTTGATGAAGATTATGAAATACAAACATACACGCTATCTCTTAAAGAGAACGAGCAGACGGAGTTGACAGTAGTATTCATAGCTTCAGAGGTAACAAGCCCATTTTTTAGAGGTTACTTCATTCAAGTAGACTTCGTCACGTGGGGTATTTCGTGGACTATGGAGAACTCATATCCCCCTAGGCTAAAGGTAAGTGAGGCACCTATTGGAGGCATACCTTTACTTCAGAAAGCTTGGTGGACAGTGGACAATCAGGTTGTCACAGAGGCAAAGCAAGGACAGACCGTGAAGGCACATGTATTAGTTAAGGCAATTGATGGAAACTTAAAAGGCATATTAACAATTCGCATCCGTAAAGATTTAGCGTTACTTCCAGACGAAGACTATGAGGTGGAATCCTTCAGTATCAATGTACCCAAAGGCCAAACCGTGGAGTTAACTGTGACCTTCCTTGCATCAGAGAAATCCAGCTTCAGCTTCAGAGGATACTTTATCCAAGTGGATTTCAACTCTTGGGAGACATCATGGACTATGGAGAGCTCATATCCTCCAAGACTGAAAATTACTTAAAAGCTTCATTAACTATGACGATATTAATATTCATGAATTATTCGATCCGATCTAAAATATGAGAAATTCATTCCTTTTTAAACTTGAACGACTTCAAACTCTACGGAACTGTTTTTAATCTTGGTTCTTCAGATGTAAAAATGATGTTCCAAGCATCTATTTCCAGTCCTCCAAAATCATCCTTAACCTTACCATATTCTTCATCAAGTATTCTATGGAAAGTTTGGTATAATAGTTTAAACCGTTCCTCCTTCATAAGTTACCATAAACCATATATTACTACTAATTGAAGACCCTTCTCTATAAATGTTTTCACATCAATTCCTAACTCTGAAGTTACTTTTCTAATTCTATTATCAAGCTCATCCATCGGGATGTTTAGTGGAAGATTACTTATAAGGGAATTTAGGTATTTATGCTTTTGCCGGTGGTCTTCCTAGGGTTTGATGTGGCCTATCCAGTTATACCATAGGGTGAAGAGCCTTAGGAAGAGCTCGACCTTAAATAGCCTCCTCCTCGTCTGGAAGTTATGATAGAATCATTTCATTCGTCCTTAAGGCTTCTAAACCATCGTTTCACAGCATTCCTAAGTCCAAAGCCTCCATTGAAGCCCATAGAACCTAAGAGCTTCAGGATACCAAGGGCCTCGATCGACGAGGATGAGGGGTTTGTTAAGACATGCATTAAGAACTTCCTTTAGGAATAGGTCGGTATCTAGAATGCTTCGCTGCCACAATACCCTTATAGCAAGGAGCCCTTTGTACGTCATTACTGCCCACACATAGAAGTCCAGCATCCTTAAGCTTTGTCTATGGCTACGGCCTTTTTCCTCTTAGGCTTCATATCGAGCCCTATACCTTCCATCTTCTGAACCCCGCTTCCATACCTACGTGGCTCTCCTCTATGGCTCGGCATACGTATGCTACCTATAGCTTAGACCAGCCAAATATAGGAGACAAACCCTCACCTTAAGCCTAACCGAAACCTATTATGCCTAAAGATCCCTTTATCCTTCAGAGCTTTGGGGAGTCTACCTATAACATAAACCACCCCAGAAGAATAGACCCTTAAAACACCTCAAAAGCAGAGTTAACAGTATCTCTTTTTTGTTAGAATCTTTATTTTATCTATTTCTTTGATTTCCATTTTCTATATGGTGTTTCTCTATCTAATGATGTGTGTAGTCTTATCAATTATAGTATTCCATTCAGTACATAGTCTCTAAAGCTTCTAAACATCTTCAAGTAATCTATAAAGGATGCTTAAATATATCCAATAAAGTTCTATGAAGCTTACACTCATATAGAATGAAGAGTAAGCTTAATGAATAATTCTATTATAACTTGGGAAAATTAAAGCTTTGTGGCTTAATATTCATTTCTCGTAATCTATATCATTAAATACTATGGTTATAAGTGCTTATTAAGCTTTTTCGTACTTTATGTAAACTTGAATTTGCAAAATTTCGGAATTAAGCCACAAAGCAAAAATTAACATTACAAATCTCTAATAGTATACAAGCAGTAGTAATGATTTAAACTACTATACTTCACGTCATATTAATGCTTACTAGCTTCTCTATTGTTTCAGCTATTTTCAATATGTATGCTTGTGCTTTTCTTGTTAGCTTTCTTGTCTCCCCATAATGCTTTACATATTCCTCATCATCCTCACCTCCCATAATTGCTTCTAATAGTTTTCTCCTTATGTTTACTGGTGGATAGCTTAATGGCTTAACATTATCTTCAACATATTTTCTTAATGGTATCTTATACCATTCAGACTCTATAGCTATTGATGCTGCTGTGTTTATTATGGTGCTTAAAGCCTCAACACCCTTACTTGTTAGTTTTCCGTTTTCTACGTATTCCCCAAATTCCTCAATTCCCTCAACTATGTATTTGTATAGTTTCTCCCTTACATTTAATAGTGGTAGGATTGTTGGTTGTTTCAGCTTGAAGTTTATCTTATCTATGTTTTCAATCCATCTATATGCTTCATCTTCATCCATTCCCAATATTGACTTTAATGCTGATGTATAGTTTTGACTGTTAACCTCTCCTGTTATGCATATTTCTTTAAGCTCACTATACGTGAACGATATGTTTAGCCTTACATGCTCCTGAAGCTTCACTACTGGATTTCTTAATGTCCCCCTTACTATTTCCCTATCTACCTCATTTCTTATTGATGCTAGTGTTGGTGGGATTTCAGGTGTTTGAATTATGAATTCACCAGTATTCATCTCCGTAACTATCTTTATGAATTCATCCTCATACCTTCTCTCAACCCCTAAAACATTCATCATGTCTCTAGCCTCACTACCTGAAAGCCTCATAACAATCCTAACACCTGAATTCGTAAATACATCAGGAGTTATTAGTGATGGATTCTGAGTAACTGCTATTATGTATACTCCATACTTCCTCAACTCCCTATATATTCTATCCAGTATACTATGCCTTAACCCTATTTGAGCTACTCTATGAGCTTCATCCAGAACAATATATAGATTACTTATCCTACCCTGCTCTGCAAGTATGAATACTAGGTTTAGGATTAAATGTATTGCTAATGTTTTCTCCTCATCACCTCCTAGACTACTAAGATCTACAGCTATCCTCCCCTTCAACTCTGGAGCTGTAGGCTCACCAACTACATCTAGCGCCCCTCCAACAAACGGCTTTATCCTACTCCTCAACGCTGCATATAAATTCCTCTCCTCCTCCCTCCTACTTATCCTCATGCATGCTTCAAGCATAACATCAAGCTTTGAGAAACACTTACCACCACTTCTACTCGAAGTAAATGCTGAAAGTATAGCTTCCTGAGCAGGTGTTACTACATCTTCTCTTCCATATCTTACTCTAAGCAGTGATGTAAATACATCTATAGCATTATCTTTAAGCATGTTTGAGAATATGTTTAGCCTTAGATCCCTAACTGATAACACCCTATCAGCTATAATACTCATCTGACCTGTCGGATCAATAATTAATACGTTATGTTTAAGCTGGCTTACTACATGCATTACCAGAGTTGTCTTACCGCTACCTGTAGCTCCAACAATAATCCAATGATAATTTATGAATGGTATATGTAGTGGATATGTCTTCTCAAGATTTCTCTGCAAGGTATATCCTAGAAACAATCCATCATTAAATCTCTGCTTATACTCATATATGAATTCATGGTCTGGATATGGGTAAATAATTGATGAGAGCTGACATGATGGAATAAGGATTCTAAACCTCAATACATGGTTAGGTCTAGATTTAACAGACTTTACATTATCTCCATTAACTACCGATGCTAAAACCCCCTCACCACCAGCATGAATAATCCTAACAGATGAAAGCTCATAATCAAGCTCCTGGTTAACCCTCCTTAACAAATACCTTTTCAACCATCCTACCTTATCTACATCAATAACCGTTACCCCACATGTTCTAAGCTTAATATCGTTAAGGGATTTAGATAGCTTAACTATTCTCCTATCATCTACTTGACGTAAAGACTCAACAACCCTACACTCATAAACCAACTCTCCACCCCTATAAGCCCTAAACCTATTAAATGAGAGGTTAATACTTGTTATTGGTGGACTACATTCCTCAAGTCTTGCACCCATCCTCTCAAAACAATTCCTAATATCATCACCATCAAAAACATACAGATACTGCTCACCCCTAAACACAACTATTCTAAACCTCCCAGATACATTCTGAAGCTGAAAAGCACCACAACATAAAACCCTAAAACAAGACCCCTCAAGCCTAATACTAACGGGAATAAAGAAATCAAAAACAAAAAACAACATAATAATTAAAACTAGTAAAACAACATTATAAATCCCAGACATATTAAAGGGTAAAACATGAATAGGCAAGGTAAACATCACTAATCCAAGCATACACATAAATATCTTCAAGATATCACCAACATAAACCACTAACAATATAATTCATAAAATATAAAAAACACTAAATATGGTGGAGATAAGAGGAGTTACATGGAAAGCTTCAGATACATATTCAAACACACTTCTCCTAACGACCAAAACCAGATCCTTTAAGGTGATTAAAGGAATCTAAAACCCCATCTAAATATTCAACATCCTTAAGGTACTGCTTAAGGTTCATTGGAAGACCTGAATTAACTTCAATATATACCTTCCAACACCCAACGCCTAAGCCAAAGAAAATCTTCAGCAGGGAAGATTTAGAGGGATTTTATAAAGAGTTACTAAGCCTCAATATGAAAGCCTTCCCCCTACTGGCTGCATCGAGTAGCCTAATGAGAGGATATTTAGAATATTGGTTGAGAAGTTAAGGGAGAGCTCGGAGACGAAGATAGGAGGTCAATTAGGCAGTAGGCAATGTGGCTAGATTTGCTGGCCTATTGGAGGAGGAAAAAAGGAAGCTATTGATGTATTTCCCGGAACATACAAAGTTGGTTTGGCGAATGCCCTATCAAACCTAGCTAAGGAGATGGAGAGCATAGATGAACAGGTAAGACTTGAGGAGATTGGCGAGGAGATATTGATGAAGCCTGTAGAGGAGTTAATTGGGAAATGATCAATCGATGAATGAACTGCTGGAAAATAAGTGTACAATTTTGAGGAATTGATAGATGAAAGCTTTAAGAATAACAGAAATCAAACAAGATGACAAAGAATAGAAGGTCTTAGACATTGGTAGGATTGTTTAAGGAGACAAGATACTTCAGGAAGATGCCTTTAAGGATTCAAGATGAGGTGGTCGCTGAAAAACAAAGATGAGTTCAAGTGAAAAGTTTCCGTGATAGCTCATTAAAATAAAAGGCCAAAGAGTATAATCCTCTTTAACTTATTTTTCTAAATTATCATAGATGTTGGTGGAATTTGCTTGAACTTTATCTCATCTTCCTTAATGTAAATTCCATAGCTCTCCATTATATTCAATCCTATGATTACATCCCTCGCTAAATCCTCAATAACCCCAATAACCTCCATCTCAGGCAAAACATACCCATCAACTTCTAGATAAACTGTAGTATGTCCAATGAGCTTAGCATACTTCCCTCTTACTGCTAAAGGTATTTCCCTTGGCTTTTCAAAAAGCTCATAACCTATCTTCTCTGCAAATCCCTTACTGAAATAACTCCTCCTAGATCCGGTATCGAATAATGCCATAGCCTCCACTACTTTACCTTCCCTATGCACCCTAATCTTCCTTTCAACCTTAACCATAAACCTCACACATTAAGAGCAAACTCTAAAATATAAAAGTTTTAGAAAGAAGTCAATCCCCCTATTAAACCATGAAGAATAACATTGAAGAATTAAATAAGATATTATATTTTGTAGTTATACCAAGCTTTAGGTTTCCATAAAATGATAGGCGTATACTTAACATCAGTTCCGGGAATGTTACTTTTATATTTATCAACAAGTTTTCTCATCTGAATAAGCACTTCTTTTAATTTTTCACGGCATTCTTTACTAATAATTTAAGCCATTCATCTATATGATGAATTTTCCTAAACTATTTTTAACAATTCTCTCCATAACAACTTAGAGGAAAGCTCGATAAGTTTCTAAGGGATAAGCGTAATAGATTACCTCTATCTTCTGTTTCCTCCTACTACCCTTTTCCTTCTCAAGCATCTCAATTATCCTCTTATTAAATTTTCTGCTTAACTAGCTGATACTGTTACTTTTAGGTTTATGTTATTGCTGGTGGCCTTCCTATGGTTTGATGCAGCCTTATCCAGTATACCAGAGGATGAAGAGCTTGAGGAATAATTCGATTTTGAATAGCTCCTTCCTGTCTGGAAGTTGTTATAGAATCTTTTCGTTCTATTCTTAAGTGTTCGAAACCATCTCTCTATTGAATTCCTCAGCCTGAATGCTACATGCCTCCATATTAGACCATGATTCTTAAGAGCTTGAGATACCATAGCCTCTTATCTACGAGACTTATTAATGCATACCTTCAGAACTTGCCTCAGAAAAGCATCCAGGATGCTTCGCTGCTATGAAGTCCTTATGGCTATAAGCTTCTTGTCTTAACATCTATGACCATACATAGAACTGATATCAGCCTCCTTTAGCTTCGTCTATGGCTACGAGGCTTCGACTTCACATCAAGCCTTACCTCCTCAAGCTCCTTCACCCAACGCCATACCGTGGTTTACATCAACACCTATAGAAGTACGCAATATCCCTATAGCTTAAGCCCGCCATATATAGAATGCATTCAGCTTCCTTCTAAGCGTAACTTTATTACAGAAGACCCTTTTCCCTAAGGGCTTTAAGAAGTCTATCTATGGAAACAACCTTCAACAGATGGCTTCTCAAACTCTTCAAAAACCTAAACGTAACAGTATCACAAGTATTAGTGCTAACAGTTTTAAATCCATAATATCTATAACTGAATACGCGTCTTCACCACAAGAGATAGTTTTAGAGTTTCCACAATAATTGTGCTATGCTGGGATAGCTTTAAGTTTATTGAGAAAATATACTTAAGGTGAAAATCAATGAAACACATTTCAATTTCTCTTTTTTCAATTTTATTTTTTATTTCTATTGTTTATGCTCAAAACTCCATAATATTTAATCTATGTCCAGAATCTGTTTGTTTAGAGACATGGGAAGGTTTTAATGGGGATGCTATTGGAAACGCTTCCTTCGTTAATGGAAAATTTGATTTATGGATAAATGATACAAGCGGGGGATGGGGGTTAAGCAAAATTTCACGGGGCTTAATGCCACATTATTGGGGCTTAAGATATGCATTATTAGAAA
>Ga0105162_1001598_pt1 | contig 12798 bp, 13 predicted proteins | sample JNZ201metaG_FD_81532 | JGI IMG/M metagenome (GOLD analysis project Ga0105162, IMG submission 81532) | Hot spring microbial communities from Jinze hot spring, China to study Microbial Dark Matter (Phase II) - JNZ 20120812A | ecosystem: Environmental > Aquatic > Thermal springs > Hot (42-90C) >...
AAGATATTATAAAAAATATTAAACTTCATAAAAATTTCTGAAACTTTTTTAATAATTTCAAATCTTCTTCTTTCTTTCATCCTTAAACTTTAATAACCGTAGGAATAATAAGAGGTCTTCCGCCTGTTTTTTGATAAATAAAATCAGCGATTTCTTCTTTAAGATAATATTTAATTTGCTCTTCTTGAATAATTGGAGCTTCGTCGCCTAAAAATTTAATGTTTCTTTTAACTATTTTTTTAATCAGATTATTAATTTCTTGTAAGAATTCTTTGTTTTCTTTCAAATAAATAAAACCACGAGATATTAAATCGGGAGATTTTTTTAATTCACCAGTAGTACTATCAATTGTCACAATAATCGCCAAAAACCCTTCTTTAGCTAAATTTTGTCTATCTCTTAAAACAACACTTTCAGCTGTTCCCAATCCTAAACCATCAACATAAACTATACTTGAAGGTACTTTTTCATGAGTTCGATAAATTTTTTCCGGATTCATTTCAACAACATCGCCGTTTTGAGCAATAATAATTTTATTTTGGGGAATTCCAAGACTTAAAGCTATTTCTTCAACAGCTTTCATCATAAAATATTGACCGTGAATTGGCATAACGTATTCTGGTTTTGTAAGATTAATAAACAATTTAACTTCATCAGCAAAACCATGACCTGAAGCATGAATATCCATCATTTGATAATGGATAACCTTAGCGCCTTGTTTAAGAATATCATCTTTTAACTCTTGAACCAATCTTTCGTTTCCCGGGATAATTGAAGAAGAGAAAATTACAGTATCATTATTAATTAATTTAAAATAACGATGTTCACCATTAACAATTCTCATTAAAGCCGAACCTTCTTCAGCTTGAGATCCTGTACAAATAATTGTTACTTGATGAGGCTTAAGTTTAAATGATTCCTCTGGTTTAATAATTGTTCCTTTAGGCATTTGTAAATATCTTAATCTTCGAGCAACTTCAACATTTACTCTCATTGTATGACCATCAATAACAACTTTTCTTCCATAAATAGCTGAAAGATAAATTAGTTGTTGAACCCTTTCAAGTAAAGAAGCGAAAGTTACGGCAATAATTCTTCCATGAGCTTTACGAAAAATTTCTTCTAATGACTCCATAATTTTTCTTTCTGAAGCAACAAAACCTGGTTGATAAGAATTTGTTGAATCAATCATCAAAAGCCTAACACCTTTTAAAGAAAGTTTAACAATTCTCGAAAGATCAGCTGGTTTATCAAAAAAGGGAGTAAAATCAATTTTAAAATCACCAGTATGCATAATATTTCCGACAGGTGTCTGAATAAAAAAACCTACTGAATCAGGAATATTATGATTAACATGAAAATAATCAATAACGAAAGAGCCGATTTTTAAAGTTTGGTATCTATCCTTTCTAAATTCAACAACTTCTAATTTTGGTGAGTTAGGAAAATCTTCTTGGCGCTTAAGAATTAATCCTTTTGTAAGTGGTGTAGCATAAATAGTTGGATTACCAAGACGATCAATTAAATAAGGAATAGCGCCAATGTGATCATAATGTCCATGAGTAATAATAATTCCAACGATTTTATCTTTATTCTTTTCGAGATATTCAACATTAGGAATAAGGAAATCTACACCTGGCATTTCTTCAAAAAATGGATAACCCAAACCAACATCAACAATTAAAATTTCTTTATTATTAAGTTCAAAAGCAGTCAAATTGCGACCAACTTCTTCTAAACCTCCTAAAGGAATAATTTTTAAAACGCCAGTATAAACTCTTTTTTGTTTGCTTTGCTGAGATCTAGCTTTAACCTCCTCATAAATAATTTGTTCTGTTTTATCCATTGATGAGTTAATTGATTGAATTCTTGACCCTTTGGGCAGGGAGGGATTCGAACCCTCACGGCTTAAAACCACAAGGACCTGAACCTTGCGCGTCTACCAATTCCGCCACCTGCCCTATTCGCCTATCAGTAAATCTAGAATGCTTAAAGAAACTGTATCGATAGTTGCAGTTGCTTTTAAAATTTTTCTCATCGGTGTTGTTGTTAAATTACTTTCAATATTAATAATTCTCAAACTTGGATCAGTTGTTGTTTGAACTGTATAAAGAAAATATCCCTGAGGAAGGTTAACTCTTGCTGATGTAGTTGTAAAATTAGGAATATTATTAATTTGATAAAGAGCATAACGAAGGCCACTTATTTCTAATGAACTTAAGTTTATAAATTTTCTAAAAATATAACCAAAATTGTAATTAAGACTTACGAGATTTAATAATATTATAATCAAAAATCCAAAAAAAATCAAAATAATTCCTAAAAAACCCAGAATAACTTGACCTTTTTTCATCTTACTTAAATGGCAAACTAATAACCGTTGAATAATCTATTCGAGAGAGATTTTTTTCATCAATTAGCGAAAAATCGACTTTAAAAGAGGAATCTATTGGGGTAAATTTAAGTTCATTAACATTTACTTGAGGGTTCGAGACTCTTTCAATCTTGGTAATGTTAAAATTTTCATCAGTTTGAGCTAAATAAACCTGCCCTTTATCGCCATCAAAAAAAATCCAACCAAGAACATCGTTCCAAGCAAATCCCTTAAGATAACCATTTTGATTAATTACTTTAAAATTGCTTGTAGAACAAACACCCAATTCCTTGCAATTAAAAACTAACCAACCAATTATATCATTATAAGCAAAACCTCTAAGTTCGTTATTACTATCAAGACAAACACCGTAAATTGATTCTCCAGTATCAGTATTTCTAAATTTTATCCAACCTATTTGAGGTGACCAAGCATATCCAGAAAAAGAATACAAAGAAGTGATATTTTGAGATGAAGAAATTGAACAATTAGAAGATTGAATAATATTAACACCATAATTATTTCCATTTAAACTGATACTTCCGATTCGAGGATTAGAGATAAATCCTTCAATTTTCATATTCTCAAAATTGAGTTTAACTTCTGAAGTTTTGAAGAAGATACTTTTTTTATTGTTGAATTTATTAAAAATAATCTCCCAATCAGTTATATAATCAATTTTCTTGCTTTGGTTTGTTTCTGATTTCAAAGTTAAAACAATATTTCTTGCTTCACGAGTAATATCAATTGTTCCTTTTGTTGTTGAATAATAATTTAAAGTGTTTATTAAAAAGGGGAAAACTATAATTCCAACAATACTGAAAACACCAATAAAAACAATTGTTTCTAGAAGAGTTAGGGCTTTATTTTTAAAAACTGACATTTAGTTTAGGTAGGAGAAAATAATCTTCAAAAACAAGATTTTGATATTCTCCTACTATTTTAATAAATTTTATATTAGAATTACCCGAAAAATTATCTATCAAGAAACTAAAAATATATTTTTCATTTCCTATATTTACTTCCTCTTTTCCTTCCTTTATTTCCCAACCAGTTGTTGTTGAAACAAGATAATAGTTGGTCGAGGGTATCAAAGCATTTAAAGAGTTAAAATCTTTTTGAGCAATACTAATTAAAGCTGATCGATATTTTTCAAATCCTGAAAGGGCTATCCCCTGATTAATTTGAGAATATCTTTGAGCACTTAAAATTGAAATTAGAGCTGAAGCAAAAATCCCTAAAATAATAACTATTAGACCGAGAATAAGAACAACTTCTAAAAGAAGTTGACCTTTATTTAACATTAACTCTTGTTTGAATTATTTGTTCTCTAATTTGTTGAGGAACAATTTCATAATGAGAAAATTCTTGATAAAAATAACCCCTTCCTTGAGTAAGAGATCTTAAAATTGTTGCATAACCAAAAAGTTCAGCAAGTGGAACTTTAGCTTTAATAACTTTAGCATAACCCCTATCTTCTACTTCTTCAATTTTAGCTCTTCTTGAAGAAAGGTCACCAGTTACATCACCAACAAATTCTTCGGGAACAGTAACCTCTAAATTCATAATAGGTTCAAGAAGAACCGGATTTCCCTGTTTAACTCCTTCTTGAAGAGCAATGGCTCCGGCAATTTTAAAAGCTAAATCAGACGAATCAACTTCATGATAGGAACCATCATAAAGGATGACTTTTATATCAGTTACAGGATAACCAGCAATAACTCCTTTCTCCATTGCTTCTTTAATTCCTTTCTCAACAGCGGGAATAAAATTATCAGGGATAATACCACCTTTAATGGCGTTAACAAATTCAAAACCTTTACCTCTTTCTAAAGGTTCAAGTTTAATAACGACATGTCCGTATTGACCTCGACCACCACTTTGGCGAATATATTTTCCTTCAACACTTTCAACTGGTATGGTGATAGTTTCTTTATAAGCAACTTGTGGTTTTCCAACATTGACTTCAACTTTAAATTCTCTCTTTAATCGATCAACCATAATTTCCAATTGAAGTTCTCCCATACCTCCTATAAGAGTATCACCAGTTTCAGGATTAACCGTTACTCTGAAAGTAGGATCTTCATCGGCTAAAGCTTTAAGAGCGACTCCCATTTTCTCTTGATCCTGCTTGGTTTTTGGTTCAACCCTCATCCAAACTACTGGCTCAGCAAATTGAATCCTTTCTAACTGAATTGGATGTTTAGGATCACAAATTGTATCACCTGTTTTTAAGTCTTTACCTCCAATGATAGCTCCTATATCCCCAGCAAACATTTCATCAACTTCTTCGCGATGATTAGCATGCATTCTTGCAATTCTTCCGATTCTATATGTTTCTCCGTTTGTTGTGTTTAAAACAGTTGTTCCTGATTTCAGTGTTCCTGAATAGATTCTAAAATAAGAAAGAGTTCCAACATGAGGATCAATCATTATTTTAAAAATCAAAGCACAAAATGGTTCTTCATCTTTAGGATAACGAATTACTTCTTCGCCAGTAAAAATATTAATGCCCTTTACTGGTGGAAGATCGACTGGCGAAGGTAAAAAATCAACAACTCCATCTAAAAGAAGTTGAACACCTTTGTTCTTAAGAGAAGAACCTACATAAACTGGAATGAAAAGATATTTGAGACAAGCTCTTCTAATAGCTGTTCGAATATCATTTTCGTTAAAATTTTCTTTAAAATATTTATCCATAAACTCATAATCACTTTCAGCTAATTTTTCTAACATATAATTTCGCCACTTCAAAGCTTCTTCTTTTCGGCTCTCTTCTATTTCTTTATAAACTACTTTTTCACCTTTTTCTCCTTCAAAATATACTTCCTTCATTGAAATTAAGTCAATTACCCCACAAAAACTATCTTCCTGACCTATAGGTATTACCACGGGAACAGCATTTTTTGTTAGTTTTTGGTGAATTGAACTAAGAGCATCTTCAAAATTGGCTCCAATTTTATCTATTTTATTAATAAAACATAATCTAGGAACATTATATTTATCAGCTTGGTGCCAAACTGTTTCTGACTGAGCTTCAACTCCCTGAACAGCATCAAAAATAACTACTGCTCCATCTAGAACTCGAAGGGACCTTTCAACTTCAGCTGTAAAATCAACATGACCAGGGGTATCGATAATATTAATTTTGTATTCTCCTTTAATTCTTTCTTCTCGAGTTTCTGCTTGTTTTAGATAACTTTGAGTCCAAAAACAAGTAACGGCAGCTGCAGTAATAGTGATTCCTCTTTCTCTTTCTTGGGGCATCCAATCAGTTACCGTTGTTCCTTCATGAACTTCACCAATTTTATGAGAAATTCCAGTGTAATATAAAATCCTTTCTGTTGTAGTTGTTTTTCCAGCATCAATATGAGCTATTATTCCTATATTTCTTGTTTTTTCAATAGGATATAATCGGGGCATTTTCTTGAAAAAACATTAATTTTTGACTTTTATTCTTGTGGAGGTTTTTTCCGATTCCACCAACCGAAATGAGCAAAAGCTTTATTAATTTCTGCTAATTTATGTATTTCCATCTTTTTCTTATAAGCATCTCCTTCTTCATTGGCTGCTAAAATAATTTCTTCAGCTAATTTTTGAAACATGGGTTTACCTTTTTTGTTTCTTGCTGCTTCAATAATCCATTTAATTGCTTTAGAAATCCTTCTTTCGGCTCGAACTTGTCTTGGAACCATAAAAGTAGCTCCACCAACCCTTCTTGGCCAAACCTCTAAAAGAGGAGCTACATTTTTAATGGCATTTTGAAAAACTTTAAAAGGTTCTTGTTTTGTTTTTTCTTCAATAATTTTCATAGCTGTATAAAAAATTTTTTGAGCTTTAGTCTTTTTTCCGTCACGCATCAAATTATTAATAAATCTTGTAACTAAAACACTATTATAAACAGGATCAGGATTCCAATGTCTTTCAATTTTAATTCTTCGTCTAGGCATTATTCTTTAGGTTTTTTAGTTCCGTAAAGCGACCTACCTTGTCTTCTACCTTCAACACCAGCTGCATCGTAAACACCTCTAACAATATGATATCTAACTCCAGGAAGATCTTTGACTCTTCCTCCTCTTACTAAAACAATTGAGTGTTCCTGAAGATTATGTCCTATTCCGGGAATATAAGCTGTAACTTCAATTCCGTTAGATAATCTTACTTTAGCAACTTTTCTTAAAGCGGAATTAGGTTTTTTGGGTGTCATGGTGTAAACTCTAATACAAACACCTTTCTTAAAAGGTGCTGGAGCATAGTAAAGTTTTCTTCTAAGAGAATTATAATTATAAAGCAATGCCTTTGCTTTTATCTTAAATCTTCTTTTTGTTCTACCTTTTCTTATTAGTTGATTAATTGTTGGCATTTTTTGTGAAAAATAAAAAAATAATGTAAACGAGACTAATTAAAATTATAACATACAATCAATGGTTTTTTAAATACTTTGCCCGGGGTGGGATTCGAACCCACACGCCCCGAAGGGCGGGAGATTTTGAGTCTCCTGCGTCTACCATTTCCGCCACCCGGGCGTTTCATAAAAAATTTTACCATATTATTAATTTTCCTCTTTTTCTTCTAATTCCAATATTTTTTTGGGTTCATATTCTGCTCCCGTTTTTTTTAAAAACGATTCAAAAAGAACTATTTTGTTAAAAACAACTGACCAATTAAGATCCTTTTTAATTTGTTGGTTTATTTTATTTTTTAATCGACAAAGATTGATATGAGGCAAAAAGTCTCTTTCTTCTCTTTTATAATTAATTTTTTCACCATTTAACTTTTCTTCAAAAATTTTTTTAAGTCTTTCAAGTCGATCATCTTTTTCTAAATATAACCATATCATAAAATTTTTTCCGGGCGGAGCAAAATCGATTTTTTTTATTTTTAAAAAAAATGGTTTTTTAAATTCTGAATACCCCCAAGGAAATTCATCAAAAATTTTTTCAATTTTTAAATAATCTTCAAAAACTATATGTCCTAAAAAAAGAATAGTTAAATGAAGAGAATCAAGGGGTATCCAATTAATTTTTGTTTTTAATTTATTGTTAATTTCTTCTTCTAAATTCCCAATTTTCTTTTTTAAACCATAAGTCAGGGGAAAGGCAATAAAAAGTCTGAGTTTCATTTTTGTTGATTATTTAATTTAATTTGTTTCTGTTTTTTAGAAGGTAAATCTGTTATATCTGATAATGTCTCACCAATAACAATATTTTCTTCACCTTTTATATCTACATCGCCTATCAAAAAATAAATATTTCCCTCTTTTAAAATTTCAAATACGTTTTCATAAACTTCTGGTAATAAGAGAACCTCAATTGAACCAGTAAGATCTTCAATTTCTAAATAAGCAAATGGTTTTTTGTTTTTGTTAATTTTTCTTTCAATATTATTTAAAACACCAGCAAAAGAAACTTTCATTTTGTCTTTAAGTCCTAAAATTTCTTTTATTTTTTTTACTTTATTATTTAAAAGTGGAGCATATTCTTCAAAAGGATGTCCTGAAAGATAGATACCCAAAAGTTCTTTTTCATAGAAGTAAATTTCTCTTTTGCTTATTGGCAAAGATCGATTCAAAATAAGATCGTTATTTTTTGAACTAAACAAACTTTTACCTCCAATAAAATTTCTTGTTTTATTTAAATATTCAATAATTAATTCTAGATTAGAAATAAGAACTTCCCGTGAATGAAAACGATCAAAAACACCTGCTTTTATTAAACTTTCCAATGATTTTTTATTAAGATCTTTATGTTTAACTCTTTGCAAAAAATCAGCAAGTGATTTAAATGGTCCATGGTTTTTTCTTTCTTCTTCAATTGCTTTAATAAGAGGCACGCCAACATTTTTAATTCCTCCTAAACCAAAACGGATTGTTGAAGAATTAACAATTGTAAATTCAAAATTGCTTTCATTAATATCTGGTGGCAAAATTTTAAAACCATAATTTTGTGCTTCTTTTAAATAAAGATAAATTTTATCTGGATCGTGACCTTCGTGAATTAAACAAGCAGTTAAAAATTCTATCGGAAAATAGGTTTTAATATAACCTGTAATATAAGCTAAAATAGCATAACAAACACTATGACTCTTATTAAAACCATATTCTCCAAATGGTTCTATTAATTCCCAAATTTTAAGAGCGGCGCTTTCATCTATACCATTTTCTATCATTCCTTTAATAAGTTTTTCTTTTAGTTTTTGAAGAAGATCAACTTTTTTCTTTCCGACAGCTTTTCTTAGGGTATCAGCTTCACCACCACTAAAATTAGCTAAATCTCTTGCAATTCTCATAAGTTGCTCTTGATAGATAAGAATTCCATAAGTTGGTTTAAGAATCGGTTCAAGTCGAGGATGAAGATAGGTAATTTCTTCCTTTCCAAATTTTCTTCGAGCATATGATGGGATAAGTTTAACTGGACCTGGACGATATAAAGCAATAACCGCTGAAAGTTCTTCAATGCTTCGCGGTTTAATCAATCTTAAGGCATTTGTCATTCCTCTGCTTTCAAGTTGAAAAACACCAATTGTTCTTCCTTCTTCAAGGGTTTTATAAACATTAATATCTTTCATCTCTTCGTCAATTTTAATTTCCCTTTGATGATTTTCTTTAACTAATCTCAAAGCGTCTTCAATAATTGATAAAGTTCTTATACTTAAGAAATCTATTTTTAAAAGACCGAGTTCGGTAACAGAATACATGTCATATTGAGTAATTATTCTTTCTTCATCTTGAGGAGCTCTCTGAAGGGGAACAAAGTCTAAAATCGGTCCAGGAGTAATGATAGCACCACAAGCGTGAACTGAAGCATGTCTAATTGTCCCTTCTAATTTTTTTGCAATTTGATAAATCCTTTGATAATTTTGATTTTCTTTTAAAAGTTTTTGAATATCGGGTAAAGATTCTGCTTCTTCTAAAGTTAGTTTTGCTGGTATGAGTCTTGCTAATCTATCAACAAAAGAAAAAGAAAAACCAAGAGCTCTTCCTACATCTCTAACAGCTGCTCTTGAAGCCATTTTTCCAAAAGTAATAATCTGAGCAAATCTATCTTCGCCAAATTTTCTTTTTACATATTCAAAAACAAAATCTCGCTTAGTATCAGAAAAATCAATATCAATATCGGGTGGTTCAATTCTTTCCGGATTTAAAAACCTTTCAAAAAAAAGATCATATTTAAGAGGATTAACTTCAGTTATTCCCAAAAGATAGGCAACCAAGCTTCCAGCAGCCGAGCCTCTTCCTGGTCCAACAAAAATTCCCTGATTTTTAGCCCAATTAATAATATCTTGGACAATAAGAAAATAACCAGAAAAACCTAATTTTCTGATAACTTCTAATTCGTAATTCATTCTTTCTTTTGCTTGATCATCATCAATTAAACCTCTTTTTCTTAATCCTTCTTCGCTTAATTTTTTTAAATAATAAAATTCATCATCTCCATCTTCAAGGGGATATTTTGGATATCGATAAACCCCAAGTTCTAAATTTAAATTACATCTTTGAGCAATTTCTAAAGTATTTTCAATTGCTTCCGGAATATCCTTATAAAGTTCAAAAATTTTATTTTTTTCAGCTAAAGAAAAATCATCATTTTTCATCGAAAGCCTATCTTCCTCTTCAATATCTTTTCCTTGCTGAATTGCTAAAAACACATCATGAATTTCACTATCTTCTGGAAAAGTATAATGAACATCATAAGTGGCAACAATTGGCGTATTTGTTTCTTTTGCTAAATTAAGTAAAAGTTTTTTAACTTTTTTTGAATCTTCAACATTAGGATGATAATTTATTTCTATATAAAAATTATTCTCGCCAAAAATTTCTTTATATTCAAAAACTTTCTTTTTTGCTGTTTCATAGTCACCAATTAAAAGAAGCTGAGGTATTTCTCCATTAGGACAACCGGAAAGAACGATTAAGCCCTTATTATATTTACGAAGCAAATCTTTATCAACACGAGGTTTGTAATAAAAACCTTCAAGATGAGCATAAGAAACTAATTTTAATAAGTTTCGGTAACCTTCTTCATTTTCAGCTAAAACCGTTAGGTGATAACTTTTAGAATCTACTTTAGGTACTTTATCAAATCGACTTCTTTTTGCTAAATAAAGCTCGACGCCAATTATAGGTTTTATTCCGATGCTCTTAGCTTTTTTATAAAATTCAATAACTCCATAAAGATTCCCATGATCAGTAATAGCTAAAGCTTCATATCCAAGTTCTTTGGCTCTTGCTAAAAGATTATCAATTTTGTTAAGACCGTCTAATAAACTATAATGAGTATGAACATGAAGATGAACAAAATCCATTTCAAAAAAATTTTACCTAAATTAATTAAAAACAAAAAAGATTGGCGTGTTGAACATTTTTTAGTAAATAATTTTAAAACGGTTCTAAGTATTGATGAAGCTGGAAGAGGTTCGCTGGCTGGCCCGCTTTCGGTTGCTGGTTTTTTTATCGATAAAACTTCTATAAAAATATTAACAAAAAAGAACTTAAAATTTGAAGACTCTAAGGACTTAAAAGAAGAAGAAAGAATTAAAAAATATTTGTTAATTAAGAAACTTGGTATTCCTTTCAAAAAAGTTTTCATTTCAGCAAAATTAATTGACAAAATAAATATTCAAAACGCATTTATTTTAGGAATAAAAAAAATAGAAAAATTCTTCGATCCTCAAATTATTATTTCTGATGGGTTAAAAATCAATTTAGATTTAAAAAATAAGTTAATTTTAAATATAAAAAAGGGAGGAAAAATACTTAATTCTCTAGGGGCGGCTTCAATTATCGCTAAAGTAACGAGGGATAGATATATGAAAAAATTAAGCAAAAAATATCCTTATTTCAAATGGGAAATTAATAAAGGTTATGGAACAAAGGAACATTTAGAAATGATAAAAAAATATGGATTAACTGAATTTCATAGAAAAAGTTATTTAAAAAATTGGAGGTAAATAAGGCAAAAGAGCCATTTGTCTAGCTCTTTTTACAGCCCTGGCAAATTTTCTTTGATGCCAAGCACACAATCCCGTGTATTTTCTTTTTTTAATTTTATAACCAGCAGATAAAAATCTCTTCAAAATTTCAACATCTTTATAATCAATCTCCTTAGCTGCCTGAGAACAAAAATAACAAGTCTTTTCTTGTTTTGCTTGAATAATTTCGTTTAGCTCCATTTATTTCATAATTTTACCATAAAATAGTAATATTTAAAAATGCTAATGTTCATTCTACCTAATAGACATGATTCTGAAGAAGTATTAAGAAAAAGATTAGAAAGAAAAATGAAAAAAGAGATTGTTGAAAAAATAGAAAAAGTTTAATAGAAAATTTTGCTTCCAAAAGGAAATAGATAATTTTTATACCTTAGCTGCGGGGTCTGGATTCGAACCAGAACTTCAGGGTCCAGAGCCCTGCGTGCTACCCTTACACCACCCCGCAAAAATTCATAATTTATTTTAAACTCTATTTTTCCTTGAAATAAAAATTAAAAATTTCTGTCAAAATTACAAGAATTGGTAATGTTGAAATAGTTCCCCACAAACCAAAAAATTTAGAAAAAATAAGCAATCCAACAAGAACTAAAATTGGATTTAATTGAACTGCATTTTTCATAACTAGAGGAACGAGGATATGATTTTCAAATTGTTGGATAACAAAAAAACCTCCAATAACAAAAAAAATATATTCTGGTTTTTCAATAACGGTAATAAAAACAGCAATAATAGTTGTTAAAACTGGACCCAAAATAGCTAGGGCTTCTAAAATTCCAGCTGTAAAAGAAATCAAAAATTTATAAGGTAAATTAAGAATGAGACCGTAAAATATATACGTAGCAATACCGATACTAAGCATAAGAATAATCTGGCCTATAATCCAAAAACTTAATTTCCTTTTTATTCTGAACCAAATGTTAAAAATATTTTCTCTTTTTTGTTCTGGGATATAAGCAAAGATGTTTTTTTCAAAATCTTGATTTAGAGCCACATAAAAAGAAATAACAAAAACAAGAAGAAAAGAAATAAAATTACCAAAAAGTGAATAAATAAAAGAAAAAAAATTAGGAAAATAAGATGAAGTTAACTCAAAAAAATTAGGTGAATCAAGTGGTAATTTTTCAAGTTTAAGGTTATAGTTTTTTAAAATTAAATTTAGGTGGGAAATAAAATTAGGGAGCTCCGTAGTAATTACCTTAAAAAGAGAATAAAAAATAAAAATAAAAATACTACTTAAAAATAAATAAAGAATAAAAACCAAAATATAAAAATTAATTTTAGTTTTTAGGGTTAAAAACTTGGCGAAGTTTTGAAGGGTTAAACCTATAATAATTCCAAGGAAAACAGGAAAAAAAATTTCTTTTATAAGCCAAATTAAATAAACACCTAACAAAATAAACAAAAAAGTAGTTAAGGAAAAATTTTTAAAAACT
>Ga0105162_1001606_pt1 | contig 12762 bp, 12 predicted proteins | sample JNZ201metaG_FD_81532 | JGI IMG/M metagenome (GOLD analysis project Ga0105162, IMG submission 81532) | Hot spring microbial communities from Jinze hot spring, China to study Microbial Dark Matter (Phase II) - JNZ 20120812A | ecosystem: Environmental > Aquatic > Thermal springs > Hot (42-90C) >...
CTGATACTCGGTGAAACTGGGACAGGCAAAGAAGTTCTTGCAAGATACATTCATCAAAATTCAAATAGAAAGGATAAAATTTTTATTCCGATAAATTGTGCTGCTATTCCGCCGAATCTTCTTGAAAGCGAACTTTTTGGATATAAAAAAGGAGCTTTTACCGGCGCAGACAGAGATAAAAAAGGAATACTTGAAGAAGCTAATGGGGGGACTGTTTTTCTTGATGAAATCGGAGAACTTCCGATTGAATCGCAGGTTAAAATTTTAAGAGCAATTGAAGAGAAAGAAATTATTTCAGTTGGTGATACAAAGCCAAAGCAAATTGATGTTCGCTTCATTGCGTCAACGAATGTTGATTTGAAGGCAAAAGTTGAAAAAGGTGAATTCAGAAAAGACCTTTATTATCGGCTTTCGGTTTTTGTGTATAAACTCCCACCACTTCGTGATAGAATTTATGACCTTCCAGAATTTGTTAAGTATTTTATTCAGTCATCGGGGAAAGATGTTAAAATTGATTCAGCGGTTATGGAACTTTTCTTTTGTTATCCTTGGCCTGGGAATATAAGAGAGTTAAGAAGCGTTCTTGTTTATGCCATTGCAAAGTCAAGTGGGGATAAAATTCAGGTTGAACATTTGCCGGATTATTTAATTCATTTTTGCAAACATCCAGAAATTTTAAGGGGGAACAATGCGCGTGAGAAGCTTGAATGTTTTGAAGCGTATTTAATTTCTGAAACTTTGAAAGAACATCCAGAGCCAAAGGAAGCAGCTCGTTTTCTTGGAATAAGTTTGCGGACATTTTATCGCAAGTTGAAAAAATATAGAATCCTTCCCAAGTAACCCGTCTTTGCCAATTCTGTCAAAATCAGATTTTAAGAGTTTGTCATTTTTGGCAAATTCAAAATTCATTCCTGTGTGATTTGCAAAATTTTTTTATTTCTTTCTGGCACGGTTGTTGAAATTTTTTCTTATAGTAAAACTTAAATCGGGAGTTAGAGAAATGAAAAAAGTTTTCATTGACCCATCCAGATGCACAGGCTGTAAAAGTTGCGAAATTGCTTGCGCTGTTGAACATTCAATTTCAAAAGACATTTATAAAGCAATTTTTGAAGAACCAACTCCACCAAGGTTTAACACTGTGTTAAAGTTTGATGGCTTCATCGCCTCTTTAAGGTGCACTCACTGTGAAGATGCTCCTTGCGTTGCGATCTGCCCAACTTCGGCAATTTACAGAGATCCAGAAACAAACCTTGTGGTTTACTACGATTCAAAATGCATAGGTTGCTGGCAGTGCGCAATGTCCTGCCCGTTTGGCGCAATTTATCCTGATTTAACAAGGAAAGTTTCAAGAAAATGCGATGGATGCAATGAGAGAGTTAAATCTGGGAAAATTCCAGCGTGCGTTGAAGCATGTCCGACTAATGCATTGATATATACTGATGTTGAGACGCTTGAACAGTTTAAACGTCAATCAACAATTGCGTCTCTTTCAAAATCAACAAAAACTTATATGGAGGTAGTCTAAAATGGCGGACATTTTAAAGGACAAGGAGAGAGTTTGGGATAACAGGACAAATAATTTTGGGCTTCTCCCGGAATCAAATGTTGAACTTTTGAAAAAAGAATTTAAAGAAGTCAAGACAACATCTTTACAGAGGTTAGCTTTGCAGGAACCGCAATGTGGATTTGGGGAGCTTGGGGTATGTTGCAGGATGTGTTATATGGGACCGTGTAGAATTGATGTTTTTGATGGAGGTCCAAAGGTTGGAGTTTGTGGTGCCACAGCTGATACAATAGTTGCAAGGAATCTTTTAAGAGAAACAGTTGGCGGTGCAGCTTCGCACACTGAGCACGCAATGGATATTGCAGAAGTTTTAAAAGAAGTCGCTGAAGGGAAAATTTCAACTTACATGATTAAAGATGAAGAAAAACTTCGCAGAGTCGCCCAAAATCTCGGGATTAAAACAGATGGAAAGGATATAAAAGAGATCGCAAAAGAAGTCGCTGAAATTTCGCTTGAAGATTTCAAACGTCTTGAGAAAGAACCCGCTGTTTGGATTAAAGCATATACTCCAAAGTCAAGTTATGAGCAACTTGAAAAACTTGGCGTTATTCCGCATAATGTATGGCGTCCGATAATGAATGCGATGCATAGAACAAGTATGGGAAATGATGCTGACCCTGTGAATATAATGCTTGCTGATTTGCAAATGGGTTTGGTTGATGGACTTGGTTTGACAATGGCGACGGAACTTTCAGATGTTCTTTTTGGAACCCCGAAACCAATCAGAAGCTGGGCAAATCTTGCGGTTATCAAAGAAGATTATGTAAATATCGCTGTTCACGGTCATAATCCACTTCTTTCGGAAAAAATAGTTGAATGGGCTGAAAAATTAAATGATAAAGCCAAAGCTCTTGGGGCAAAGGGAATAAACATAGTTGGGGTTTGTTGCACTGGAAATGAAGTTTTAATGAGACACGGTGTTCCACTTGCTGCGAATGAGTTTCAAGCAGAACTTGCAATTGTAACAGGTGCGCTTGAAGCGATGGTGGTTGATTATCAATGCGTTTGGCCAATTTTAAGCGATGTTGCATCCTGTTATCATACGAAGCTTATAACGACGATGCCTTTTGTTAAAATTCCGGGCGCAACTCACATTGAGTATTCCCCTGAAAAAGCAGATGATGTCGCAAAGCAAGTAATTGAGATAGCGCTTGAAGCATACAAGCAAAGAGAACCAAGCAGAGTTCACATCCCAGATTCAATGGAAGAGATAATAGCAGGATTTTCAGTTGAGGCGTTGGTTGAAGTTTTGAGCAAATTAAGTCCAGAAGATCCTCTTAAACCATTGATTGATAACATTGTGAATGGAAATATCTTCGGTGTGGTTGCAATTGTTGGGTGTCCAAACCCGAAGACGAGACGCTTGGCGTTTACGGAAAGAATGATAAAAGGTTTGATAAAGAACAATGTTCTTGTCATCGTCACCGGTTGCATTGCACATATCGCAGGTCAAACGGGATTTTTGAATCCAAATAAAGTTGACTCGTTTGAAGTTGGGGATGGATTAAAACAGGTTTTGAAGGTGCTTGGGAATGCAGCTGGGCTTAACAGTTTGCCTGTTGCGATTCATATGGGTTCATGTGTTGATAATTCAAGAATTGGTGTTCTGTTAAAAGCGTTGTCCGAAAAACTTGGCTTAAAAGTTTCTGATTTGCCTGTCGTTGCATCGGCTCCGGAGTTAATTTCTGAGAAAGCAATTTCAATTGGAACATGGGCTCTTGCGCTTGGAGTAACTGTTCATGTCTGCCCACCGCCGAGAATCCTTGGAGGTCCAAAGGTCAGAGAAATTCTCACAAAAGATTTAAAGACATTGACAGGTGGAGAAGCTTATGTTGAATGTGATCCCGAGCTTGCGGTTAAGGGAATACTTGACAGGATAAGACAAAAGAGAATTGCTTTGAATTTGCCTGTTCCCGAAATGGTCCAAATTTGAGAAATAAAAAGATGCTGAAAAATGCCATTTACAACAGCAAGCGAGAAAGAAAGAGATAGGATAATAGAGCAGATTTTATCTGAAATTCCCGAAGTTGAAAGAAAAATTGAAGAAGGAAGGCGAATCGTTGTCACTGGAAAAGGTGGAGTTGGTAAAACCGTTGTTTCTTCTGTTCTTGCGTATCTTTTTTCAAATGCTGGTTTTAATGTGCTTGCGGTTGATGAAGACCCACAAATGAATCTTCCATTTGCGCTTGGCATTCCAATTGACAAAGCAAGCGAAATCACGCCCTTGAACAAGCAGATTGATTATATTGAGGAGAAGACGGGAGCAAGACCTGGAACCGGCTGGGGACTGTTCTTCCGTTTAAATCCAGATGTAAGTGATGTTGTTGAAAGATTTGGGATAAAGATTAACGAAAAATTGAATCTTCTTGTCATGGGGACAGTTTCCCAGCCGGCTGTTGGTTGTGCGTGCCCTGAAAATGATTTGCTTCAAGCGGTTGTGAATTACATAAATCTTCGCAAAAATGAAGTCATAATAATGGATACAGAAGCAGGGCTTGAACATTTTGGAAGAGCCATTGCAAAAGGATTTCATCACGCAATTATTGTCTCTGAGCCAACCTTTAATTCAATTTATGTTATGACTCAGGCGGTTAAACTCGCACAAGGTCTCGGGATCCCTAAAATCCACATCGTATTTAACAAAGTCAGAAATGAAAAAGACAAAATTGTTAAGTTGTTATCTCAACTTGATAGCAAAGTTTCAAATCTACCCGTTTACTTTTTGCCCTACGATGAAGATATTTACAATTCTGAACCTTGCGTTATCCCGGCAATTGAAAGTTCAAATTCGCAATTTTTTAAAGCAATGCTTGAATTTTTCAAAAATTTAGTCAATGATCTATAAATGCAAATTGTGATAATTGGAAATAGCATCGGCGCTGTGTCAGCAATCAGAGAGATAAGAAAGTGGGATCAGCAAAGTTCAATAACTGTAATTTCAAGAGAAGTTCTTGACCAGAAGACACCGTATTACTCACCTGTTGTTTTGCCTTACTATATTGAGGGCGTTCTCTCCAAGGAAAATTTGTTCTCAATTCGGTATGAATTTTATAAATCAATGAATGTTGATTTGAAACTCGGTGAAAGGGTTATTGCCGTTGAACCAGATGAGAAAGTTGTTGTAACTGAAAGAAACAAATACAGATATGATAAACTTTTAATCGCAAGCGGAGCATCACCAAGAATTCTTGACATTCCAGGGGCAAGGAATAAAAGAGTTTATGTTTTGAGAACATACGAAGATGCTGAAAAGATAAAAAGTGATGAATCGGATGAAGTTGTTATAATTGGGGGCGGACCTGTTGGGGTTGAGTCGGCTATAGCACTTTTGAAAAGCAAAAAGAAATTAACAATAATTGAAATCGCACCTTACATATTAAGCACAGTTTTCAGCCGTAGAGTATCTGAGATGATTGAATCTCAACTTGTGGAGAAAGGGATTGAAATTTTAAAGGACGAAGAACCGATTGAAATAACCGGAAACCCTGTTAAGTCGGTCAAAACCAACAAAAGAAAGATAAAATGTTCGTCAGTGATAATGGGCGTTGGGGTTGTGCCAAATACGGATTTCGTCAAAGATGTCTTAAATCTTGGTCCAAGAAACGGGATAATAGTTGATGAAAAAATGCAAACTTCTGAACCAGATATTTACGCATGCGGTGATTGTGTTGAATTAAAAAGCGCAATTGATGGTTCAATAAGACCGTTTCCAGTTTGGCCAAACGCACAAGAGACAGGCAAAGTCGCAGGAGCTAATATCGTTGGTCAAGAAATGATTTATGAGGGTGGAATAAGAGTTAACGCTTTGAATGTCTTTGAAAAAGTTTATTTCTCAATTGGAAATGTCCACGATGAAAGCAAACTTGGAAAGATGATAGAAAGAGATGGCATTTTGGAGTTTTATTATTTTGAGGGCGAAAAATTGATTGGTGCGGAAATTATCGGCGATGTCAAGTATGTTGGTCTTATTAAGCATCTTATCAGAAGAAACATTCGGATTGATTTAGATAGATTTAAAGGTTTAAGTGATTTCCTTCCTTTTACAGCACCTCTTTCAATCCCACACAAGGTTCAGGAACGGGTTCATTTATGGAGTTAAAGATGCGTCTTTTTGAAAAAATTGAGACAAAAGATTTTAGCGAATGCGATATTGATGTTGTTTTGAAAATTCAGAATGAATTGAAAAGTAAAGGAAGTTACAGCTTTGTTTGTGAAAAGATGTTTATTGATCTTTTACAAGAGATCAAAACATCTGGGACTTTGTTCGGTAGGATTGCTTATTTGGGCAAAGAGCCGGTTGGTTTCATCTTTGGAGATACGCAACCGAAGTGGTATCAGGCGCCCGAGTGTGCTTGGTTGATTGCGATTGTAGTTCACCCGGATTACAGGCGTCAGGGAATTGGAAGGCGTCTTCTTGTTGAGTTCCTTGATAAAGTAAGGGAGCTTGGATTAAAAAGAATTTGCACGATTGCAGAATTTACAGATGAAGCGACACTTGAATTTTTGAGAAGGATGGGATTTAAACGTGGCAGGTTTGTTCATCTTGAAAAACAAATTTAAAAATAATGGGAGGTTTAAATTATGCAGGTTCAGGAAACATTTTATGAGGAAGTGCGAAGAAAAGGAATTTCAAGGAGAGATTTTTTAAGATTTTGTCTTTTGACAACCGCATATCTTGGTCTTGAAAGCACAATGTTTTCAAAGGTTGTTCGTGCGCTTGAATCAAAACCACGACCCCCAATCTATTGGCTTAACTTTGCAGCTTGTACCTGTTGCACGGAGTCACTGATAAGGTCTTCACATCCGTTAATTTCGGATGTGATTTTGAGCATGATTTCGCTTGACTATATGGAGACGATTCAAGTTGCAGCAGGTCATCAGGCGGAGGAGATTGTCTGGGAAGGGATGAAGAAAAATTTTGGGAATTACATTCTTGCAGTTGAAGGTTCTGTTCCGACAAAGGATAATGGAGTTTATTGCACTGTTGGAGGGATGACAGCACTTGAATACATAAAGAAAGCATCTCGCGGGGCAAAGGCGATAATCTCGGTTGGTTCATGTTCTTCTTTCGGTTGTGTCACAACAGCTCATCCAAATCCAACGGGTTGCAAACCAATTTACAAAATCATAACTGATAAACCGGTTGTCAATATCCCCGGATGTCCACCAATTGCTGAGGTTATCGTTGGGACCATTGTTCATCTTATAACCTTTGATACTTTGCCCGAGCTTGATGCATTGAAGAGACCCAAAGTTTTTTATGGTCAGAGAATTCACGACAAATGTTATCGGCGTGCATTTTTTGACGCAGGTATGTTTGTTGAAAAATTTGATGATGAGGGAGCAAGAAAAGGATGGTGTCTGTATAAAGTTGGTTGTAGGGGACCGGTTACATACAACGCTTGTTCAGTTGTAAAGTGGAACGAGGGAACAAGTTTCCCGATACAATCGGGACATCCTTGCCTTGGTTGTTCTGAGCCCGATTACTGGGATAATAGACCACTTTATCAGCATGTTGCTGATGTTCCATTGCCGGGATTTGCCACTGCTGATGAGATCGGCAAGGGATTTGCCATAGGAGTTGCGGTTGCAACAGGAGCTCATCTTGTTGCATCAATTGTTAAGAAGGCAACACAGAAAGTAAAAGAGGAAAAGAAAGAACAAAAGGAGGAATAAAAAATGGCGCAAAGAGTTGTCGTAGACCCAATGACCCGAATTGAGGGTCATCTCAGAGTCCAAGCAATAGTTGATGGCAATGTTATAAAAGATGCATCTTGCACAAGCGCTCTTTTCAGAGGGATTGAGATAATTTTGCGCGATAGAGACCCGCGCGAGGCATGGGCGCTTGCTGAAAGAATTTGTGGTGTCTGCACTCTCGTTCACGCTGTAACTTCGGTCAGAGCTGTTGAAGATGCTCTCAAAATTAAAATACCCAAAAACGCAAATCTTATAAGAAACATAATGATTGCAACCCTTTTCGTCCACGACCATGTTGTTCATTTTTATCATCTTCATGCTCTTGATTGGGTTGATGTTGTATCAGCATTAAAAGCAGATCCCAAAGCGACATCTGAACTTGCTCAGAAAATTTCAAATTGGTCAAAATCTTCCGTTGGATATTTCACAGACATACAGAATCGTTTGAAAAAATTTGTTGAATCGGGTCAGCTTGGAATTTTCGCAAATGCATATTGGGGACATCCTGGATATAAGCTTCCGCCCGAGGCAAATTTGCTTGCGGTTGCTCATTATATTGAAGCTTTAAACTGGCAAAAGGAAATTGTTAAGATTCACGCAGTATTTGGTGGTAAGAACCCGCATCCGAATCTTCTCGTCGGTGGAATGCCTTGCGCAATCAATTTAAATCATCCAGATGCGATAAACATTGATAAACTTGCTCTTGTTAAGTCAAAAATAGAAGAAGCCGAGCAAATCGTTGAGCAACTCTATTGGCCTGATCTCGTTGCGATAATGTCATTTTATAAAGAATGGGCAAAGTGGGGCGGTGGTGTGAGCAAGAAAGGCGTCCTTGATTACGGAGAATTTCCAGAGGACACAGGCGATATAAAGACAATTTTGAGAACGAACAGATGGAAAGGTGGAGCTGTGCTTGATGGAAACTTGAACGAAGTCCATGAGGTTGACCCAACCGACCCGGAGCAAATTCAAGAATATGTTGCTTATTCTTGGTATGAGTATTCAAAAGGTGATAAAATTGCATTCCATCCATGGGATGGAGAAACAAATCCAAAATATACTGGACCAACCCCACCGTGGGAATTTCTTGACATGGATAAAAAATACTCTTGGATGAAGGCGCCACGCTGGCGCGGGAGACCGATGGAAGGCGGACCTCTGGCAAGGACGATCATTGCTCTTGCTCATAAAGATGAAGAAGTTAAATCCTATGTTGATGAAGCTTTGAAAAAACTTGGTTTGCCATTTGATGCAATGTATTCAACGCTTGGAAGAACGATTGCAAGAGGCATTGAGACAAGAAGAGCGATGACAATGCTTAAAAAATTATACGATGAATTAATTACAAACATAAAAGCGGGTGATTATCAAACTGCGAATATGGAAAAATGGGAACCGGAAAAGTGGGGTAAGGGTGAGTTGAAAGGTGTTGGAACTTATGCAGCACCGCGTGGGGCACTTGCACATTGGGTGAAAATCAAAGATGGAAAGATCGCAAACTACCAAGCTGTTGTCGCAACAACTTGGAACGGCTCACCAAGAGATGCGCTCGGACAGCGTGGTCCTATGGAAGAATCGTTAATTGGAGTCCCAATCCATGATCCACAAAAACCACTTGAAATTTTGCGAGTGATTCACTCATTTGACCCGTGCCTTGCTTGTTCAACACATGTCCTTGATGTTAATGGTAATGAGATAACGAAAATTGAAATTTTATAAAAACAAAAATCAAGGTGAAAAACATGCAGGCAAATCAAATATATCGTGTTGAATCTGAATGCGTCACAAGATATTATGTTTGGGATTCTGTCGTAAGGGTAAGCCATTGGATTAATGTCATTGCTGTTGGTGTGCTGATTTTTACTGGATTTTATATAAGCACACCATTTTACAGACCAACTGCAGATGAACCATTTGGGGCAACTGTTATGGCGACGATGAAAAATTTACACTTTCTCTTTGCTGTAATTTTCACATTGAATGGGCTCTTCCGTGCTTACTGGTTCTTTGCTGGAAATACATATCGTCAGTGGTTTAGATTTCACATCTGGAAAGCTGATTTCTGGAAGGAAGCATGGTGGAAGTTAAAAGATTATATAACTTTGAGATACACCGACTACGAACTTCACACACTTGGACATAACACGCTTGCTACATTGACTTATGTGATTGTTTTTCTTGCAGCGTCTGTTCAGGGATTAACAGGTTTCGCTATGGCTGGGAAAATAAATCCGGGCGGTTTCTTTGACACACTTTTCGGATGGGTAATTCCGCTCTTTGGCGGTGAAGCAAATGTCAGAATGATTCACAAGATGATAATGTGGGGAATCATTGGTTTTATGATCCACCACATAAGCTTTGTAATTTATCTTGAAGTTTTCAGAGAAAAAGGAATGCTTTCCTCAATGATAACTGGGCTTAAAACAAGACCACTTGGATGGGAACCGGTTGAAAAGCCATGGGAGAAAAAAGAGAAATGAAAATTGCGGTTCTTGGCATAGGAAATCCATTGCTTGGTGATGATGGTTTTGGTGTTGAAGTTGTTAAGAAACTTTCGCAAACGCTGGGGGAATCGCCAGATGTTGAAATCATTGATGGCGGTTCCCTCGGCATCTATCTTCTTCCCTATCTTGAAGATAAAACGCATCTTATTGTCGTTGATGTTATAAACTTCGGCGGAAAACCGGGCGAAATTGTAAAATTTAAACTTGAAGATATCCCAGCATATATTTCACTAAAAGTTTCAGAGCATCAGATAACTTTCCACGAAGTCATTGCATTGATGAATCTTTTGGGTATAAAGCCAGTTGAAAATTTAGTCATAGGTGTCCAACCAAAAAGCAACAAATGGGGAGATAATATAAGTGACGAGATTCGCAGGGCGATAGATAAAGTTATTGATGAAGTAAAAAAGCAAATTGAAATATGGAGGTCAAATGCAAACTGATCTAACAAATGCAATTTTTCTTTTGAATGAAATAAAGCATGCTCTGGTTGAGCTTAAAGAGAAAGGCGTGAAGAAAACCATAAATTTGAGCAATTTTCCCCTCTCTTACGATGAGGCAAAATTTCTTGATGAAGTTCTTGGAAGGGGGAACATTAAAATAATTTATGAAAGCGCTGAGTTAACCGTCTGGCAGGAAACGAAAATCTCCGGGGTTTGGTGGGGTGAATATAGGAATTCTGCTGGGAAAATAATTTTGAGGACAGTTGAAATAACTTTCTTCCCTGAGCTTGCGATGTCGCAGGTTGAAGATATAGAAGATGGGATAAAGACACTTGATGAAGTTTTGGAAAATTTAAAGGCGAAGGTTTAGTTTTGTGTGAAGAAATTTTGAATTTTGATTTTTTGAGCCGAAGTTTTATATTTATAACTGAAAAAGGCGACGTACCCAAGTGGCTAAGGGGGCGGTCTGCAAAACCGCTATTCCTGGGTTCGAATCCCAGCGTCGCCTCAAAAATTTTTTAAATAAAAAAGAAAGAGACAAATGGCAAATATCTGCGCTATTTGTGGTAAGCGACCGATAACAGGACACAGAATAAGCCACGCTCACAATCTTTCAAAAAGAAGATGGTTGCCAAATCTTCAAAAGGTAAGAGCAGTAATTGATGGGGAAGTCAGAAGAATCAAAGTATGCGCCACTTGTATTAAACTCGGGCGCGTTCAAAAACCAGCTTAAAAATTAATCCCGACCCCTGCGTCGGGATTTTTCATTTTTAATTATGAGTAAAATTTTCATAATTCTGCTTTCAACATTTGGATTTTACATTTCGCTTTACTTTACGCTTGTAAATTTTAACCTAATCCACCCTTTAAAGTTTCCAATTCCATCCGTATGCAAACTTTCCGAGAACGCCTGTCAACTTATTATCAAAACGAAATACGCAAGATTGTTCGGGCTTCCAAATTTTGTTTATGGTTTGATATATTATCTGGGTTTAATTGTTTTTGTTATTTCGGGGGCAAGTGGTTATATTAAAATACTAGTTCAAATTGTTTCTGCGCTTGTTGTGGTTCTTGGTATTTATTTGTCTTATGTTCTTGTTCGGATTTTGAAGGTTAGTTGCGTTTTGTGCTTTTTGAGCCATTTTGTTAACTTGTTGATAGCAATTTTAATTTTTTAAATGAAATTTTTTCAGGTCAAATGAAAAAGCTGGGCTTAATTTATCACGAAGATTATCTAAAACACGACACAGGGGCTTGGCATCCGGAAAGAAAGGAAAGGTTGACCGCAATTGTTGAACATTTGAAAAAATCGGATTTAAATGATGAAATTGAATGGATCACTCCACAATTGAAAAGCGATGTTGAAAAATGGATCTTAAAAGTTCATACTCCAAGACATTTTGAATTTGTCAAGAGCTCAATTTTAAGCGGAGTAAGATTGCTTGATTTTGGGGATACTTATGTGAGTAGAGATTCTTTTGATGTCGCTTTGCTTGCTGTTTCTGGTGTGATTGAAGGTGTTGATAAAATTTTCAAAGAGGATATGAGAAAGGTTTTTTGCGCTGTAAGACCACCCGGGCATCACGCAGAAAGCGATAAAGTTATGGGATTTTGTTTGTTTAACAATGTTGCAATTGCAGCAAGATATGCACAGGAAAATTACAAAGTTGGAAAGGTTGCGATAATTGACTGGGATGTTCATCACGGGAATGGAACGCAAGAGATATTTTATGAAGATCCGACAGTTCTTTACATAAGTTTACATCAATATCCATTTTATCCGGGAACAGGTTCAAGAGAGGAAAAGGGAACAGGCAAAGGTTATGGCTTTACATTAAACTTTCCAATGCCAGCTGGCTCAAACGATGATGATTATCTTAAAATTTTCGGCAATGAGATAGTTCCAGCACTTGAGAAATTTAAACCCGAGCTTATTATCATATCTGCAGGATTTGATGCACACCGTGATGATCCACTTGCTGGAATGGCATTAACTGAAAATGCTTTCTCAAAAATGACAGACTTAACGAAATCCGTTGCTGAACAATTTTCCGATAGCAGAATTTTGTCAGTTCTTGAAGGAGGATACAATCTTCAAGCGCTTTCTCGCTCGGTTGAAGCACACATGAGATCGCTTAAATAATGTCAGAGATGTGATTTAAAACACACTTTTAGGTTGCTTGCTTTTTTAAATTTAGAACAAAAACAAAAATTAAAACTCAAGGGCAAATTTAAAATGCGAAAAATTTTTCTTATCACCTCAATCTTGCTCATCATTTTTTTATATGGCTGTTTTGAAAAACCATCGGAGCCAGTTTTACCAACTTGGGATGTTGATTTGACAGTCCCAATTTTTAACAGAACATTTACACTTGGTGAATTTGTTGAGAAAGATACGACATATCTAAAAGTTGGCTCGGGAAATCAAATTTATTATTCCACTTCACAGGAACTTGAAGCGACCCAAATCGGAGATAACCTGAAAATTTCTGATATCTCAGCCTCTGCATCAACTCAACTTGGGAATTTTGAGGTTAAAGATCCAGGGACGATA
>Ga0105162_1001608_pt1 | contig 12759 bp, 13 predicted proteins | sample JNZ201metaG_FD_81532 | JGI IMG/M metagenome (GOLD analysis project Ga0105162, IMG submission 81532) | Hot spring microbial communities from Jinze hot spring, China to study Microbial Dark Matter (Phase II) - JNZ 20120812A | ecosystem: Environmental > Aquatic > Thermal springs > Hot (42-90C) >...
CGCTGGAGCGAATCAGTCTAGGAGAAAAAATCTGGGAGATCGAGGAATATGATTAAACGATTATTGAAGACGGTAAAGGCCTTCATAGAGGATTTTGAACAATCTGCGAAGCTTAGAGGCTTCTACTCGATAATGATAATCCACCTATACTCTCTCTCGACTGTCACCTCATCGCCTAGAGATGTTATAAACATAGCGGGAAGATCAAGATACGCCCTCGGAGACTTAACAGCAATCTTTAGCAAGATATCACTATTAGTGAATAGGTGGAACTATACACTGCATAAAGCAATCCAGCTAGTTTCCTCAACGATTAGAGAAGATAATATCAAGAAATTCCTCCAGAGACTTTCATACTCTTTGAATATGGGGGTAGACTTAGAGAACTTTATGAAGATCGAGTATGAGAAGCTTCTAGAAACAAGTGCTGCAGAATTCGATAGAGCGGTAGAAAGAGTAAAAAGGTATATTGAAGCATACTCTGCTCTACTAACGTCTGCAACTTTTTTGAGCGTCTCAATGCTTTTGACCTCAATGATATACGGTGTCGAAGTCGACAAGGTATTAACCTATTCTGTACTTATGATAGCCGGGACGCTGGCCACCATAATATTCTTGATGGCTAGGGCTTTACCGCCTGACCCTATACTGCACACCGAAGAGCTTGCCCCACCCTCTCTAAAGATGATCCATAAATTTAATTCACTAATCTTTATTCCATGTATCGCTTTCTCGATAATTTTATTCATCCTGCTAAACAAGAGCATGAGCTCAGAAAACCCCATTATCAATAATCTAACACCGATACCTCTACCCATCATCACTGCAGGTATACCGCTTCTCCTAGTAGGGAAGATTGGGAGAAAATGGATAAAACAAGTAGAGAAGATAGATGAAAGCTACCCATCCTTCGTGAAGTCTCTAGGAGACGCCATCTCGGTCACAAACTCCCTGAAAGCGTCCTCGGTCATTCTGGAGGTGAATGATTACGGAGCGTTGAACAAGCTGATTAGACGTCTACGTAGAAGGCTTGAAATGGGATTCGAGCAGAACAAGTCTCTAAACATTCTAGGACTGGAAAGCCTGAGCAACCTCATCTTAAAAACTATTAGAATAATAGCGGATAGTATATTCTACGGAGCTAGATCTGAAGTCTACGCCAAATCTGTGTACGACTACGTGATTAGACAGTTGATTGATAGAAAGAAGAGAAGACAGGTTGCCGGCACTCTTAGAGGTCTAGCTATACCTTTACAGGCCACGCTAGTCGCAGTAGCTGCGTTAATAGCAACTCTAGCGAAAATACTTTACAGGTTTAGCCTACTAATACAAGACTGGTTTCCAGTAATAGCTATGATTAGCCCCTCTCAGATCTCTACATACTTCTACACGATAATACTAGTGACAGCTTTATCAAGCTCAATAGCACTCTACATAGTTGAAGGAGACTCGAAGTTCACACCAACCTATTGCCTCGGGTTACTATTAACTCTGAGCGGAGTGATCTACTACCTAGTCTCGCTGGCATCCGATACACTATTCCGTCTCTTCATAAGGTTTGAAGAAGAAATGATAGAGATAACAGGGGGACTATAATGTCTCCAGAACCTATCTCTCCTTCAACGTGGATAATGCTGGCGTTGGTGATAACTATAGCCTACGTCGTCGCGCTGCTTCTATTAAGAGAAAAGAAAACGGTGAGACCCCCAATGACACATCGTCCAAGAGAATCTAGTCCACCGCGTAGAGAAACCTTAGAAGATGTAAGTATTGTGTCAGAAGAGATAATCGAAGAACCGGCTAAGAAGATTAACCAAAAGATGGAAGACAACTTAATGGGCTCTCCACGTAGGGAGATCCTAGATGAAAAAACTGAGGAAAAGAATGAACAAGAACACATGGAAGGGCAAGATAACGTTTTGGAGGAAGACGAGAAACTGGAAGATCTACTCAGAGAACCGGAGATTGAGTTGGTTAACGGAGAAGATGAAGACGTCAAGTTGAGGGAATTCGTAGAGTCTGCTGAAGAATTAAGGAATCAACTTTATAGACTTAAAAAACTGCTGAAGAGCGAAGATAGCTAGGTTCTAGGCATCTTCCAGCAAACCTATTTCTTCCAGCTTCCTCATTATCTCCTCGGCCACTCTCGGCTCAATCTTCTTAAGAATAGGCTTCGGATAGCCGACTTCAACCCCTCTAAACCTGAGGACTTCGTAACATAACTGTATAGGCTGAGCAGCTTCTAGCATCCTTCTAGCTTTAACTATCTTGAAGTGGAGGTCTACAGCTTTAGAGATCTCCCCGCTCCTCAGATATCTGTACAGTTTCACTACGGCTTCAGGGTAAATATTCGAAAGACCTGAGACGCATCCATCTGCTCCAACTATAATTGCAGGAAGCATCAGAGCCTCCGTACCTATAAGAAAACTGAAATCTTTATTCCTTTCTCTCGCAGCATACATGTATTCATAGGATTTGAGAATATCGTTCCCACTATCTTTCATCCCTGAAACACCCATCTCTACAAGCTTCTCTAGTAGTGGAATAGAAACATCGTACCCCACTCTAGATGGAATATTGTAGAGAAAAACTGGGACATCGACCTTGGAAATGAGATTCTCGAAAAATAGCATTATAGACTCATCACTATATCTATAATAGAATGGCGGGGTAGAAGCTATTGCGTCCGCACCACTTTTTTCAGCATGTTTTGCTAATTCAAGAGAAGTCTCTAGATTTGTAGATCCAATCTGTACGATCACGTTCATGAACCTATCCATTGACTCTACTACATATTCCACAGTCTTCTTCCTCTCCTCTATAGTTAGCGCTGGACCTAAACCGAAGGTGCCGCAGACAAATAATCCATCAATATTTTTCTCAGACAAGAAGCTAACTAGATTTCTAATTCCTTCTCTGTATATTGTTCCATCAGCTCTAAACGGAGTAATAATTGGACATAGTACCCCAGTAAACTTTGGCTTAAACATAACCCCACAAATTAAAGAATCGACATCTAATATATCTTTTCCAGGCTAGGTATGGTTTAATAAGTTATCTCGGTATCTAGAAGTAAATGAGTGGTAGAAGGCTTAAAGTCGTGATAACCGATGGAGACTATCCCAGCATAGACCCTGAGAGAGAAGTCTTGCTAAGTATTGCAGACTTATTCAAATATGATTGTATAAGCGAGGAAGATGTAATTAGATGCGCATGGGATGCCGACGGTATAATAGTTGACTATGCCCCTATCACTAGAAGAGTCATAGAGAACCTGCCTAGATTGAAAGTAGTCTCGAGATATGGTATAGGCGTGGATAACGTTGATGTTCAGGCAGCTACGGAGAAGGGTATAGTAGTTACAAATGTGGTCTACGATGTTTCTTCTATCGCTGAGCATACACTGGCTCTACTGTTAGCCTGTTGGAGGAAGCTTACGCAGGCCGACATGAATGTTAGAAGAGGCGTTTGGAGTTATCGGAGTCTCATGCCGATCAGATTATTGAAGTCAAGCACAGTAGGCATTGTAGGATTAGGAAGGATAGGGAGAGAAGTGGCCAAGAGGCTTAAATTCTTCAATACGAGAATAATCGCTTACGATCCATACGTAGAAGAAAAAGTATTCTATGAATTGGGTATAGAGAAAGTGGAGCTGGATTATTTGCTGAGAGAATCTGACGCAATCCTAATCCATACACCTCTAACTAGAGAAACACATCATTTAATAAATGAGGAAAAATTGAGATTAATGAAGCCTACGGCGATATTGGTGAATACTGCTAGGGGACCAGTAGTAGATTGTGAAGCCTTATACAAGGCTCTAAGAGAAGGATGGATTGCCTCAGCAGCGTTAGATGTAGTTGAAGGAGAACCCCTGAAACTAGGAGATAAGCTTCTATCTCTAGGAAACCTGTTGATCACACCTCACATGGCGTGGTATAGCGAGGAGACAATATATGAGATTCAGAGGAAAGCTGCATTAAACGTCTTAAAAGTACTTATGGGAGAAACAACGGAGTCTATCGTTAACCCGGAAGTATGGAAAAAGAAGTAGAAGCTATGCATACACCTTGCTTTAACTTCTAAAGAATAATTAGGAGGCTAACATTAGATGATACAGATTATTCATGGTGTATCTTTGGAGATTTAAGAAGTTTCCTGACACAACAATACCACCAGAATATATGAGGATACTAATGTATCTGAGGAATAATGGACCGAAATCTTCTAGAGAAATCGCTAAAACCTTAGGCCTCAAACCAAGAACAATAAGAAGAATACTTCAACACTTGAAGAGAATAGGATCAGTAGATGTAGTATTAAGACCGAAGAGAACTCTTGAAGACTATAATGAAAATAGTCTAGAAAAGACTTGACGAAAAGAAAGATTATAAAAAAGTTATATCTCAGAGTCTGATATAACATTATTGGCGGCGGCAGGTAGGGCCGGGGAGCTAGCCCTTCCCTGTAACCCGAAACGGGCTACATGCGGGGGCCAGATAACCTGAAAGAGCGTAGGAGGAGCAAAGGTACAACACATGAGAAATGAATGAGTGTGCGTCCACACGGGGCTCCGTAGGAGGATGCCCTACTCGTAGGAGTAGGCTCCATCTTCCTTACGCATCGAACCGTGTTAGGTCCGGGAGGGAGCAGCACTAAGATGCGGCGGGGCCGCTGTGTGGTAACGTGCAGGACATCTTCTTATGTGTCGAGGCCTCTGTTCCTCCTACCATCTTCGGGGGCTGCCGCCGCCTTTACTTTCCTACCCTATTTTCTGTAAGCGTCTTTTCTGATTTATTATGATCGCTGTTGATGCTATTAGTATGATTGTAGCTGTTACAGTTGTATATGTTGCTACTTGTATAGTGAAGATTCTCTGAAGGTTTTCTTTGAATACTTCGATGACCTTCTGTATTACCGCGTTTATCTCAACTATGTATTCACTGAAGTGGGGGATGTACAAGAGGACCTGTATTCCTCTTGCTGAGATTATAAAGACGTATGCTGGCTGATCGTATATTCCAGAAGCGAGGTCTAGGAAGCTTGAAGCTAGAATAGCTTTCTCATTATTGACTGTAAGATTAAATCCCATGATATTCTCAAGGTCTACAACTTCTGGGGAAAGCTCTACTATGAAGAGCCTGCCTGAAGTATTGTCTGGAGCCTTAAGCCTAACCTTAACTCTATTCTTCTCAGCCTCCATTATCTGGGCTTCGATTGCTTCATCGAGTCTATAGACTTCCGGTGGAGCATCCTTAAAGATTTTAAACCATGCACCTACGATATTCCGTTCTTGTTCGACTGATACTTGACCTATGTTTCTGGATTCATTCATACCATAGACAAGCTCCTTACTAATAGAAACAATAGTTTTATTTCCTATTGTAATTATCTTCTCTCTACTAATTAGTATTGTGCCATTCTCATACTGGATAAGATATTCTACATGCTCCACAACAACCCTGTATTCTCCATCTTTCCTCTCTAACTCTATATTGACTTCACCTTCTCTAACAGTCTCCGATTCCGTGGAAGAAGATTGTTGTATGTAGAGGGTAGTGCTAACCGTATTCTCCATCTTTGTGGATGGAGTAATAGGCTGAATAGACGTATGCGAGGTTTCGGTCTCTTTCGTTGCTACTGTTGTATGGGAGACCCCGACGGCTTCCTCAACTTGTCTTAGGACAGTCTCAGCCTTAACTAGTAGAGAATATGCAGTCTGAGGGTTTTTATCTAATATGTCTTCAGCCTTACTAATGAGGTCACGAGCTTGACTAAGTAGTTTTTCTAAAGGTTCTTCTTCAATAAATTGAACTACAATCGATTCTAATTCATCATACTTCTTCTTTAATGACTCAAGCTTACTCTGGACCTCTTGGATTGAAGGTTTTACAGAGATCTTTCCGCCAACTATTCCTTGTAAGGCCTTTATGATTATTTGGATCCTTGTCTTCGCATATACTAGTGTCGAGAATGCTTTATCGTGTTCTCCTCTTTTATAGAGTTCCAGCCCCTCTTGATATTTCAGTTCAGCCGCTTCAAGAATCTCTCTATAGATCTTTACATCCAGACCAGCATCTCCTGCCTGCTCTATTTCTTGTCTAGCTTCACTTAAGAGTTTTCCAACCTCCTCTAGTAGGCTTTCTACTTTATCTTTAAGCGTTCTATCAGATGATATAGAAGAACCATCCTGGCTTAAAGCTGTAGCTAAACCTGTAGAAATTAGTAACAAGAATATAAGAAATAACGCAAGAGTCTTCGTCATCTTCTCGTTCTTAAATATTCCAGATTAATTAATAATTTTTCCTTTTTCGAGATTTTTCGAAGTTTATCTATGTATAGTCTATCTTAACATTGAGCTAGGTTAACAAGCTGCGTATTTCCCTCCTAGTTTAATCACCCACTCAAATATTTAGATTGCCTTTATCTATATAAGAAATGGTTAAGGCTCAATAGTGGATGAATGTGATATACGTGCTTCTAGATATGTTTTGCTCATAATCCATGAAGGAAGTCGGAGAATCATCTAGGAGAAATATATGAGGGAGTAGATTTGTTATATCATGGAAGATGGAGTCTAAGGAAGCTATCGACTTAGTACAGGTCTATAATCTTTTGAAGAATCCTCTAAGAAGAGAAATCCTAACTCTACTATACACTCGTGGAGAGATGAATGCTACTCAGCTTAAACTACTACTAAATGTAAGCTATGGGACACTATACTATCACTTAGAGTTCCTGAAGCCTTTGGTGAGCCAGGTTAGTAGAGGTAGATATGTGCTGAATGAAAAAGGATTGATTGTAGTAGAAAAGATGATGAGAGATATGGGTGCGGAAACGAGGGCTTCCCCATCTACTAGCATCCTTAGAATGATGTCGATGGCCTCATTGATGGAGAGGATATCTAATAAGCCTTCTAGATATCTTGCATTAGGGATAACGCTTATGGTAATCGCCGTCATGCTCCTGTATGTTATGCCTCTAAGAATGGTGATACTCCACATCTCTTTAAATCCGTCTAGCGGGAGCCTTACAACTTCTATTATCAGCTTAAGCATAGTGTTGGGATATGTCTTACTTTCCGGAGAGATTCTCTCCCCATATAAGGGAGGATTTAGTGGACTACTAGTCGGGGTCTTCTTCTCATTCATCCCCATAGACGCCTATCTCGCATTTATCTTACTCCTCCAGCAGCTAAATATTCAGATTACTATGATAACTCCGCTACTTCAATTATTGTTCATCGTGGCCCACGTAATACAGTTGGTGATGATTGCTTCAGCCCTCACACATTCAAGAGGGGTTGGATGGGAGAAAAGTTTACCCGCTTCATTAATCTTATCATATCTTAGCATACTAACCTTATACTACAATCTATTATGAATTACTAGGACAATCTTATATTATTCTATCATTTTATAAGTCTGTATGCTGGATGAACGTGAAATTGAAAGAATCAAAAAGGAAGTAGACTCGTACAGAAATATTGACATACTATCATATGTTGATGAGATGATGCCGTGGATGAGGCCTATCCAACATACTATAATACGTGTCTCAAAATTACTTGAAGAATCTAACATAACATATGCATTGATAAGCGATTATGCAGTGAATTTCTATGGAATACCTTATTGGTCGAGAGATATACGGTTTGCAGTAAGAAGAATAAGTTTCCAGGAACTTACGGCTATTTTAACCGAGTCGCATTTTGAGAAACTTTTAGAGGAAACTAATTGTCTGACGATTCTAGATAGTCAGATGAACAACTTTCTAGTTTTTTCTAGTGAGCCTGAGCCCCTTAGATGGGATGATGAGATGGTAAAGAGGCTCTCTAAAACAATAATAAATACAAGGATTCTAGCACCGGAAGATTATGTTATCATCCTCCTTAAACGTGGGGGACTCAGAGAAATTGATTTGGCGTTGAAAATCCTCTACAAAAATCTCGAAAATATTGATAGAGGATACCTATATCTGAGGGCTAGGTCAATTAATGTAGAAGAAGAATTACGTGAATTGATGGATAAGTTGGCTAACGTATAATGAGGAAATTTATCTTATCCACAATATGACTCAGTCTTGTCTTAAACTTCTCTATGTTTTCTTCAATTCCTGGATTCATCCTCACCATTAATAACAGGTCGGAGTCTCCGGAAACTTCTTGGATAAGTTCTACTTCTCTCCATTTAGCTAGTTCTCCGATTAACGGCTCGATTAGTTGTCCGTCTCTAATCTTCAATAAAACGTACGCATGTACGTACCCGAAATACTCTTTTATCCTCTCATGCGGTATACTTAATCCCATCTGTGAAAGTATCTGCTGTAGCCTCTCGATAGATAGTCTTCCACCCTGTCTAGAAGCTTCTGCACCTATGTACTCTGTTAACTCCTTTATCTTCTCAGGATCTAGATTCTGTCCATTAAGCAGTTTTTCGACTAGTCTCTTGCTGATGAACGGGGTCACCTCATAGAGTGGGGAATCGAAGTCGTATTGGAGCTTCATCTTAGGTATGTATCCTTCAGGAGCTTTAGTAGTCATGGATTGATGTACTCCCGCTCTAATAGTTCTGGCCTCGTCACTTAGTGGATGTCTAGCGGGAATCCTGATCCCTGATAATCTACTGAAAGTTTGATATAGCTTCTTTAGAGATTCCCTCTTTATACCTAGTTCTATTCTATGGATATCGGTTAATACCGCGGCTACTTCGTATAGGTCTGCGATCCCATTTCTATCACCTATTCCTAGTATGCTGACGTGGGCTTCATCGGCTCCTGCAAGTATGGCCTCAACAGTATTGGCGGAAGCATATCCGTAATCATTATGGAAATGAGCTGATAATGGAGCTTGAGTACGCTTCCTCAGTTCTTGGAAGAATTCTCTCGTAAGCGATGGTGTTAATAGACCAGATGTATCGGGAACGCTTATCATCGTGGCCCCAGCATCTTCCAATAAGTCAATGACCTCGACCAGTCTTTTTACGTTCTCTTCAAGATATATTCTTGAAGCATCCTCTATCGTCGCCCGAATATATTTGAAGCCCTTTTCTCTAGAGGACTCAACTGCATCTACAAGTTTTCTAATGACTTCTTCATCAGTATACTTATCAAACTTGTGCTTTATGTGAATTTTGCTTAAAGCTACGTAGACAGCTATACCCCATGAATCATACTTACTAGCATTCTCTACATCTTCTCTACATGCACGGCAATGGATAACCGGCTCAGCCCCATGATCATTCAGTGTTGATAAGATCTTCTTTAAATCTTCTGGAGTAGTTCTAGGAGGATAAGCTAGTGTTACTTCAATTCTGTTTAATCCTGCTTCAAGTAGAGTTTCTGCTAGAGTTATCTTTGCAGATAATTTTAGCGGTCTGTAAAGCTCACCTTCTCTCAGTGTAGTATCAAGTAATACAGCCTTCATCGTTTTGGATACACGTTCGCCTCATACTATAATAACCTTTCCTCAGAATCGTTCAACAATCGTCGACTTCGCACTTAATAGACTATAATCATAGAATATTTCGTAAAATATGAAGAATATTCCGAAAATCTGACTATGCAAGTCGTATCTTATTCTTTCTACAGAGGAAATATGTTGAGGCATTTAGAATGACTCGTGAAAGATTTGTAAGCTTCCTCGTATTATAGGTCGTTACATTAGACTCCATTCTGCTGAATAATTGTAAAGTATTTATTAGAAGAGAAACAATAGATTAATTGAGAAGCTGGAATGAAAGCATATATCCTAAGCATTATTAGTCCGAGAGGTGGATTAGTACAAGCCCTAAATGCTGTTAGAAGCTCGAAGATCGTGAAAGAAGCTTACCTAATCTATGGAACATACGACTTGATATGTAAGATAGAGTTTGATAGTTTCTCTCAAGTAGACACCTTTCTAGATATGCTTCAGCAAAATGGTCTCCAAGATTCCAATACACTTATAGTTAAAGAGGGTGGTTTAAGCTTCGAAGTAGAAGGATGTAACCGAATCGAGAAGTGTGCATACATATTTGGTAAGATTAAGAGGCCCTCTGTACCGAAATTTTGGGAGAAGCATCTTAAATCTATAGAATCGGTAATGGAGGCTCACGAGCTATACGGATTATACGATGTAGTAATAGCAGTATCAGAAGATGCTAGGACAGACTTCTATAACAAAGTCTTTAAACAATTATGGTTACTCACAGAAGTCAATCTCACCGCCACTCATACTATGTTCACTGTAAAGCTCTAGAATCCTCGACAAAGATGAAAGATTAAATTTCGTATTGGAACATCCATTCTTCAGTAGTGGGACCGCTTGCGCTGCAATATTAGCCCTGTCAAGGAATATCGATGCTAGTTTTATCTCTTCTCCACAAGCTACTCCGACAACCCCATCGTATCCAAAACGTTTAATGATATTTGGGATACATGAACCTCCTGGAACAATATATACATCATAGCCTAGTCCTCTAGCGATTTCTGCCGCCTGGTTTACTTGGCAGTCATCGGAGCATTTTCTACACCTATAGGTAGGTATCTCAGGGTCGAACTCGGCCCTACATTTGTAATCAATGTACTTCCTAGCACAATGAGGAAGGAATAAAACTCTCTTCCCAGTTCTGATGAAGTTTTCTCTATAGGCTATGTTCTTAAGATATATGTCCACTAAGTCTTCGAGAATAAGCAGAATATCGGATACATCTAGACCCGTCATCTCGGAGAGCCTAAATTTCTTGATCAAGTTCCTCAAGACTTCCCCAGTCTTCTTATGCAAGTTTCTTGAATCAATTAATAATGCCAATTCCCTAAAGAATTTCCTCGGAACAATCGTCAGGTCGAAAGTAAACCTATAAGGCATTCGCCATAAACACTTCTAGATAAAAGCCTTAATAAACTTATTCTTAAGATCACTACGCAGAAAACAATACAACACCTCTAAAATTCCTACTTTAATTCTAACTACCATCTACTTATTTTATTATAATGATGGACGCTTTCGCAATCTCGATGCCTAAAATCATATTAATGATGTTATAGTAAACTTTGTGAAGATCACTGTCAGTTTATTTGCATTGTGTCTAACATAATATCTCAAGCCGTTATAGATTTTAAAGGTATCTGACAAGAACCTCGTTTACATAATTTCTCAGAATGCTTGCGAATAAGTGGAGTATCTCAACGGAGTATGGGTTTAGTTGTTTGAAGCACCCCTCATAAGCGTTTTCAGGAAAGAACTGCTGTAATATAAGTCTCTCCGCTCCTCTACATAGCTCCCCGATCTCCTCGATGTCCCTGGCTACCACAACTTCTGGAACTACAGTTATCCTGAACTCATAGCTGACTTTGCCGCTCTTCAAAAGATCTATTGATTTAAGGAGAGGTGAAACGTCCCCAGCTCCTAGCATGTGATATTTTCTCGGCGAGGTCTTAACGTCTAACGCCACATAGTCTAAATATGGCAAGCAATCTTCAAGGATATCTGGTCTAAAGCCATTTGTGTCAAGTTTAACGATGAAGTTCTCAACCTTGGTCATCTTTAAGAAAGTTGGAAGATCATTATGGATTGTAGGCTCGCCACCCGTGATAACAATAGCATCAACATATCTTTTGCGCTGGCGCAGTATTTCAAGCGCATCTTTTTCTGAAAGGAATGGAGGAGATGGCTGGAAGGCTATCCTCCAATTGTAACAATAGGGGCAATGGAGGTTGCACCCAGGCGTAAAGAGCACCGAAGCCACATAGCCAGGGTAGTCGAGCAGACTGGTTTTCTGAAGACCCGCAAACTTCACCCTCAGTCACTTCTTTAATATCTTGCCTCAATACCTTAGAGCCCTTTAGTTTAAACCTTTTTAATCATATTTATGTTCACTTCAGTACTATGCTCTTTACTCTTTAAGAAAATGGTGTATCGGTGATTTACGCCCGTAATATCTCTCCTCTGATAAGTGTACATGTTCATCTGGCGCCAGTTCGCTTATTATATCCATTAATTCACCTCACCTTTAACAGCATATTTTCTACGCATAGCGAATTCCGCCTGTTTACCCTCATTCCATTGATCAACTGGTCGAAGGTAACCTACAACCCTTGAGTAGACTTCACATTTTGCTCCACAATGTGGGCATTGCTTATGCTCTCCGCTCAGATATCCATGGTTTAAGCAGACACTAAACGTCGGAGTCAGCGTGATGTATGGTATGCGGAAGCTCGTGAAGATCTTCCTGACGAGAGTGGCGGCTGATCTCCATGATGAAAGTCTCTCCCCAAGCCATATGTGGAAAACAGTTCCGCCAGTGTAGAGTGTCTGGAGGTGTTCTTGGTGCTCAAGGGCTTCGAAGAGGTCTAGTTTGCAGTCCGCAGGTAGTTGCGTGCTATTTGTGTAGAATGGGGCTAAGCCACGTTTAACATTCTCCTCGTTCGCTACTTTTATGTTCGGGTACTTCTGCTTATCAATCCTCGCGAGTCTATATGATGCGCCTTCAGCCGGTGTGGCCTCAAGGTTATACATGTTCCCAGTCTCTCTCTGGAACTCTACAAGCCTCTCTCTCATGTGCTCTAAGACTTTTACCGCGAATTTTCTGCCTTCTGGATCCTCTATTCCTACGCCCCACATGTTGAGCAACGCTTCATTCATCCCCACTAGGCCTATTGTTGAGAAGTGGTTTCTCCAGTAGCCACCGAATTCCTCCTCAATCTTTCTAAGGTAGAATTTGCTATAGGGGTATAAGCCCACCTTAGTATAGTGCTCAAGAACACTTCTCTTGATTTCAA
>Ga0105162_1001610_pt1 | contig 12744 bp, 13 predicted proteins | sample JNZ201metaG_FD_81532 | JGI IMG/M metagenome (GOLD analysis project Ga0105162, IMG submission 81532) | Hot spring microbial communities from Jinze hot spring, China to study Microbial Dark Matter (Phase II) - JNZ 20120812A | ecosystem: Environmental > Aquatic > Thermal springs > Hot (42-90C) >...
CTCCAAAAACTGTTCCATGAAACAGTCAGAACGATAGAGGAAGCTAAGGGCTCCCCCCTCTTCTTCATTGAAGTGGTTGCGAATATTAATGGTCATCTCCTATCGGCAAAAGCAGGCTCACTGAAACCTGTTGAGAGCACTCTGTGGGCAGAGGCTGACAAGCAGTATGTGGCTCACGTTAAGGGGCGAAGCGAACTTCTAGTATTAGGAGTACCCAGCGTGACGCTCTTAGGTGAATCCGCCAACAGCAGTATCACGTTACTTCACGCTGTGACTTTCGCTCTCAGAAACCACCGTGTATCGCCTGTCATTCGGAGGGGCGGACTAATCCTTACCGCTGCAGAGTGCACAGCAACGAGAGCGAATCCGGTGGAAAACGAAGTTCTAAGGGCACTCGTCAGGACAGGCTCTATAGAGGAACTAGCAGCTAAACAGGAAAGCCTAAAGAATCCAGCACTAATCAAGCTTTACAAGGATGGGCTAACCCCCCATCCGCTTCACCCCCTCTTCAGCCTATACACGTCAACATTCACTCTAGAACACATAGAAGAAATACTGGTGGTCGGTTGCAGGTCCAAGTTGGCAACAAAGGAGCTCAAAATCACCCCCTTAAACAAACCAGAAGACGCCCTAAAAAAGATTGAAAGCTATTTAGGATCAGACCCGGCAACCATAACCTCGCCGGAATACTTCACAAAGGGACCCATCATACAACACGTGAAGTAATGAAAACTTGGTCATTTTTCTTGAATTTTTTATAATAACTAGGTTTTAATTTGGAAAGAAATTTAACTCCTTCGGCACTTTACCTTTTCTGAGGAAAAACTTTCTAGTAACAGAAGAGAGGTGGCGTTCTTGTGGTGGCTTAAAAAGAAAGAGAAAGGTGATGAAGCCGGCGAAAAACCCGTTACGCAGGAAGAATCGAAGGAATCCCAGCCTGAGTCCCCCAGTGTTGAAGCAAAGGAAGTGAAGAAAATAACTGTTGAGCCTGAAGTTGTCGGTAAAGGCATTCTAGTTGAATGGTTCAGGAGCAAGCTTGGGGAAAGCGAATTTCAAGAGGCTGAGAAGCGCCTAGAGACTTTAACCTTACAATTCCAGGTGGGCGGAACACCCTTCCACCTTTCAAAGGTTGGCGTCAGCCCATTCACGCTTAAGGAAGGAAGAGCTCTCTCATATGACGCTCTCATAGTCATCCCGGCAGAGCTTGAAGAAATATTAGCCTCAAGTGACACCATGACTTCCTTTTTGGAGAAATATAAAGAACACTTGAGGAAACCTCCACGCATAAGAGTTCAACTCATAAAGAGCCTTGAAGAGCTAGAAAGAAAGGGTGTTATGAGTAGCAAACTCGTAAGAGGACTGCTCGGCATCTGACCGCGGCTGTTCGCTCACGGCAGTTTTTCAGCTTACTTTAACCTCTTTTTTGTTTAACGGGTGGATGCCACTGCTTTTGCCATCTCTTCCAGTACTATTTCCGGTTTTTTCGCTTTAACCACTCCCGAAGCGAGCAGTACTCCTTCTGTTCCGAGTTTAAGGGCGGCTGCTACGTCGTCCCCCGTCGTTATTCCTGCACCACAAAGAGGGATCACTCTGGAGTTAACTTTCCTTATGGCCTCCACGGCTTGCGTTACAATTTCGGGTTCAGCTGTCGAAACGCTAATGCCAGTACCTATTAGTCTAGGCGGCTCGTAAGCGCAGAAGTCTGGGTTCAACGCTGCCACCGCCGCGCTCACCTCAAGGTTATTAGAGCAGACTATCGTTTTTAATCCAACTTCTTTAGCTCTCTTTATCGCTTCATCTATGTCCGCTAAAACCAGTCGTCTCTCACTGTGATTTATCAGTGTGCCTTCCGCCCCGGCGTCCTTCACCGCCTCAGCTAGCACGTGACCGGTAAAGGATCCTGGCTTTACAGGGTCTACGTGTTGGGCAAAAATGGGTATTTCAACAGCCTCAGCTATCATTCTAAGGTCTGGAAACTGGGGTGCTACGGCGATGCATACCCCTGTTTCAACGCTAATTCTCTCTGCAGCTCTTGCTATTTCAAGTCCTCTTTTTCCCACACTTTCAAGGTATGTTTTGTAGTTTACCACTATGATTGGGGTTTTAACACTCATGATTACCACCATACTAAACTCTTTCCCTATTTTTAGCATTTCAATTTTCTTCCTGCGGGAAGCCTTAAAATCACGTTCCTCTCCCTTGGAACTCCGATGCACTCCGCAACTGGGGCACATTTAGTTCTCAGCAGAAAGTAGACGTCGCATGGGTGTTCATATTCTGTCATGAATTCGAAGTTTCCCATGCCCTTGGCCACTATTATATTTGCCGACTCGTACTCCTCTAAGAACTCACATGAACACTCCTGCAGAAAAAGTCCCACGGTGTCCGTCCCCGTCGTTATAAGTCTGTCAGCCACTTTGTCCATGCCTACTTCCAGAGCGTCGCTCATCGTTGCGTCATTCATAACCGGCCTCTCCTTAACTGCCACAATAACTTCCGCGCCGACTCTTTTTAGCTCCTTTACTAGAATAGTATCGAACACTATTTCTCCTGCGTTGTCTGTCAGGTAGAGAATCCTGCTTCCACTTGTCGCATCGTAGAGGCTTTGTGCATCATCGACAACTAGCTCCTCCTCCGCTCTTTCAAGGTTGTCGTAAAGCTGATTCAGGCTGAACTCACGTCCCAACACGTCAAACTCGATCATGTTTCCCGCTACCGCTACTAGGCACGCCTGCCTGAACCTGTCGTATCCTTCCCTACCGTTCATTCTTGCAAGAACGTCGGGAAGCGCCTTCATCGCGGCAGTGTTGGATTCTCTTTTAACGTTGAGGAACGGGTCTTCAACTGAAAACACCCTTTTCAGTGTTCTTTCTCTCACGGTTCCCAAGTATGCTGGAACAAGGTGAAATGGGTTATCCCCGTGATTTATCTCTCTGTTAAGTGCCTCTAAAACTTCTCTAAGCGCCATCATCCTTAACTCTTCATCGCCTGTCAGCCGCTCTACAACTCTGTATGCTCGAGAAATTAAGCAAACTATGCAGATTGGCCTTATTTTCATAGTGAAACCCTTCACATTGTTTCTAGCGGTATTCTAACTAGGCTTTTTCCTCCTTCCTCGTCGACCACCACGGTGTTTTCAATGCGTACTCCGCCAAACCTCGGTATATATACTGCGGGCTTTATGCTGAAAACCATGCCAGCTCTGATAGGCTCATTGTTGTTCAGCGATATGACTGGCGGCTCCTCTATGCTAAGCCCTACGCCGCTCCCGGTAGGATATATGAAAAACTCCTCGTACCCTCCTTCCTTGATAACCTTTCTCGCAGCCTGGTCTACTTTGCTCAACTCCTCTCCAGGCTTGAGCTCCTTAACCGCGCTCAGGAAAGCACGTTTAACTGTTTCGAAAATCTCTTTGTGTTTATCCTTTGGTTTTCCCGTATAAAGGGTCCTTGAAAGACGTGCGTAATAACCGTTGTAGTTTGCGCTCACAACCACTGTAACTATCTCGTTTTCGCCTATCTTCTTACTGCTCGGTGACGCGTAAGGGTAAGCCGACCTTTCACCTGACACAACTTTGCTTTCTCCTTCCCCCTCCTGTGAACCTGCCATCATGAGAACTCCCTTAACTTCTGACGTTGCCTCTATTTCGGAAATACCAGGACTGATTAGTTCGAGCGCGGTTCTCAATCCCTTCTCAGCTATCTCCGCTGCCTTTCTTATGTTGTCTATCTCAGCTATGTCCTTGATGGATCTGAGTCTCCAGAGTGTGTCCGAAATATCCTTAAACCCCATCTTCGGCATCTCCCTCTTTAACCCCTCAAAGAAGGAAGCCTTAATATCTTGTAATTCCACCCCAACCCGCCTGTCAAGCATGTCCTTTTCCGCAAAGACCTCTCTTAACACATCAAAGATCCCCCTAGATTTTCCCCCCTCAATTTTCACGGGATACGTGCTGTAATATCTCACATCCTTAATCCAAGACGATTCAGCCGCCCTGTCAAACTCGTACCTCGGAACCACCAAGACCGGTTCACCGTCAAGGGGAATAAATAGCGCGCTATCCTCACCAAGTAATGGTTTAAGAAAACCAGCAAAGTAGTAAATGCTCTTGGGATTAAATAGAAGCAGAGCGTCAACTTCTGAAGCCCTCATGAGACCATAAGCCTTTTCTATTCTCATAGAAGCCCCAAGCAAAGACGCCACCCCAGCCACCGTCACGATACAAACAACTTATTAGTGCACAAAACATAAAAGCATTATTTGAATAGCCTCTTTTAATGTGGCCAACATAGCAAAGAGCAATATTACGAGGGTAACATCAACCTATATTTGCTTTTAACATAAATTACCCCCTGCCTCGGGGGGCAAATTTTTGAATGAAGTAGTGGTCTCCGTGAAAATACCCCGTGACGTCCTCATGTTCCTTGAAAAAGAGGTCAGTCGAGGGAAAAGGTCAGAGTTCATAAGGCAAGCCATAATAGAAAAGCTCGAAGGTAGATGTATTAAAGTGGAAAACAGCTTCCCCAGTAACGTCATTCTCAGCAGATTAGAGGAACTCGAGAAAAGGATCATACATTTGGAGAACGCTTTATCCTCCAAGAATTCTGGTAAAGATAACGCAGCTCACCCGCTTTACCAGCTTTGCAAAGATGAAAACGAGCGAAAAATAGTCGAATATATCCTTAGTGAAGGGGGGGCCACCACTCGCGAACTGGAAAAGGTGGTCGGCCTCAAGAGGAGACAGATCCTTAACAGGGTGAGGGAACTAGCATCAAGAGCTGAGAAACAACTAGGAAAACCCATGCTTGTCTACGTGCGGGCCCGCGTAAGAGGCAAGCGGCAGGCATGGTGGCTCAACAGCCCATAACTGGTAAATTTTATTTGGCTCTTAATTCCACTTTTAATTGGCGGGTCTGTGGCCTAGCCAGGATATGCTATAAACGCCTAAAGGCGCCGGCCTCCGGAGGGGTGTCTCGAGGAAAGCCGGAAAGCGAGGGTTCAAATCCTAAAATGGTGAAACTCCCTCCAGACCCGCCAATTAATCCAAACTTTTAAGCTACGCTACGTTAACCTTCATGAGGTAATGTTTTAGTGGTGACAATAATGATCCTAACAGTTAAAGCGAAAATTGCAGATGCACTTTGGCATACGCTGAAAAAACTGGGCTTCTCAGTTTCGAGGGATGACGTATCGGAGCTACCTGAGCCCCCTGACCCTAGGCTAGGCGACATCTCCTCAGCTATTCCTCTTAAGCTTGCCCGCTCTCTGAAGCGTAAGCCGCTCGAAATAGCTCAGTCTATCGCTTTGAACTTTGAAAAGCCGGAGTTTGTTGAACGCGTCGAGGCCGCAGAGCCAGGATACGTAAATTTTTTCCTCGATAAGGTGAAGCTTGCAGGCGATGTTATAAGGACTGTTATGGAGGAAGGTGACCGGTACGGTTTCAGTAACGTAGGGGGAAAAAGAAAAGTTATTGTTGAGCATACCGCTGTCAATCCTACTAAACCATTACATATAGGTCATTTGAGGAATGCCGTCTTGGGTGACGTTGTCGCGAACCTATTAAGAGCTTGCGGCTGGAGGGTTGAAGTTCAGAACTACATTGACGATCTGGGTCGCCAGATGGGTGTTTTAGTATGGGCTTTCCTAAACAACCTGCACCTAGAAGTTCCAAGAGAAAGAGACATGAAACTTGACTTCTGGTATGGATTAGTATACGCCAAGGCTGCTCAGAAGCTTAAGGAGAACCCTGAACTGGAAGCTGAAGTGGATGAAGTTATGAAGCGAATGCTTAATGAAGATGAAGTGGCGCTCTTCAGCAGGAAACTCGCCGAGATGTGCGTAGAGTCAAACCTTGAAACCGCCGCTAGGGCAGGAATAACGTATGACCTGTTAGTTTGGGAGAGCGACATTTCAAAAGCCCACCTTTGGGAGCACGCCATGAATCTTCTCGAAAAATCAGAGCATTTCGTCTGGGAGACTGAAGGGGAATATAAAGGCTGCTTCGTTGCGAAGCTCAGTCACCTAGAAGAATTCAAGGACAAAAAGAACCCCGACAAGGTTCTCGTCAGATCCAATATGGTTCCAACATACGTGGCACACGACATAGCCTATCAGCTCTGGAAGTTCGGCATCCTTGAAACAGGCATGAAGTACCGCCCCTGGCATAGGCAGTTCAACGGGAAAGAACTCTGGACAACTTCACCCATCCTCGCCACGCCCTCAAACAACTTCGCGAAAGCAGACGTCGTGATAAACGTCGTGGGGTATGAGCAAGAATACCTACAAAAAACGGTCAAAGTCTGCCTGAAGCTCCTAGGCCACTTGGAGCAAGCTGAAAACTCCATACATCTCTCATACAAACACGTTCAGCTCATGGGCGAAAAATTTTCTGGAAGAGAGGGAAACTGGGTGGGATACCACGCTGACGCCGTCATAAATCAGACCCTGCTGTGCGCATACGAGCAGGTAAGCAAAAACCTCCCTGAAGCATCAGAACTCGAGAAGAGACAAATAGCGGAAATAGTGGCTGTGGGCGCTGTGAGATACTGGCTCACGAAGTTCAGCACAGAGCAAACAATAATATTCGACTATGGAAAAGTCACAAATTTCGACGGCGAAACCGGGCCGTACATACAATACGCGGCGGTGCGGGCGAAAAGCATACTTGAAAAAGCAGGAGAAACCCCCAGCCCGGAAATCAACCCAGAGAAACTCCTAGGTTCAAGAGAAATTGATCTCATTAAACACATAGCAAAGTTCCCTGAAGTGGTCCAAATATCAGCTAGGAACCTTAAACCGAACATCCTAGCAGAATACACTTACCAGCTGGCAGTACGTTTCAACAAGTTCTACGAGGAATGCCCAGTTCTTACAGTCGACGATCCGGAGACCAGAAAAGCCCGCCTCGCCCTCGTACAGGCCGTTCTACAATCACTAAAGAACGCCATGAAAATACTCGGCATAGAAATACCGCCAAAAATGTAATGTAAAAAGGTAATCATCTAAGTTTGGTGGGCGTTGTCAAAGAAAAGTTTAATACACCTGCTTTCTGTTTCTAAAAATGGGCCCCTCGCCCAGCTAGGATACTCAAAGCCTGACAGGGCGCCAACATTTAAGTGGCGCACGCCTGCGGTGGCTTCAGCGCAGAGAGCTGGTGGTCGCAGGGCGGAGGACTTCTCCTCCCGGCTAAGGGTTCAAATGGGGGTTCCCAGGGCAGATCCCGCGGGGCCCGTTAACTCTCTTATAAGCTCTTTTTGAGATTTACAGGAACTGAAAGCATTAGACATATATCTCAGAGCTCTGAGGAGGCGCTTTTCATGTCGCTTACCCTCGTTTACAATGAATTATATGGCTCTCTTCATGTCCCGTTATTCCTTAAGCCTTGGATGGAGAGCTTTGAGCGTCCTGAAAGAGTGTCGCTGACGATGTGCAAGTTAAGGGGGTACGGGCTTCTAGAGTACTTAAACGTTGTTTCCCCGCATCCAGCCTCGAAGGAGGACATATTAAGCGTTCATAGTCCATATCTTTATGACTTAGTGAGAGAACTCTCCAAGTTTGAAAGGGGAGAGGTGGGCTCGTCCAGCTTCACGTCTAAGGATACGTTTAGGCTTGCCTGTCTGGCTGCTGGGGGTGCTATAGAAGCAGTCGACTTGGTTTTGGAGGGGAAATGTCGTAGCTCGTTGGCATTGGTTCGTCCTCCAGGGCATCATGCTGGTCAAAGTCACGCTTCAGGGCTCTGTTTTTTTAATAACGCGGCTGTGGCTGTAAAAAGTCTTCAGCGTAGAGGAGTTAGAAAGGTGCTGATTTTGGACGTTGATAGTCATCCAGGTGATGGGACCGCGCAGATATTCTACTCGGACCCCTCTGTTCTGGTTCTTTCCTTTCACGAGTATGACCAAGAGGTCGCGGGCGCCGGGTGGCTGGACGAAAAAGGATATGAAAAGGGGGAAGGCTACACGATAAACATCCCGCTACCCTTAGGGCTTCGAGGAAAACCTTACTTATGGGTTTTCGAGAGGGTTTTTCATAACGTGGCAGAATGGTTTAAACCCGACTTCGTAGTCGTGTCGCTCGGCTTAGACACGCACTACGATGACCCCGTCGGAAATCTTTTCCTCCAAGCGTTAGACCATGCCGAGATCACCGGGCACATACTCTCAATCGCTGATGAATACTGCAGAGGCCGCGTCTCCTTCATACTTGAGGGAGGATATAGCTTACTCGCTCTCCCCCTCTCTGTGGCTGCTGTAATATCACGTATAGTGGACTCAAAAATAGAGTACTACGATGAAATCGAGCGTGGCGGTTCTCCCCCCCAACACCTCAAGCGCCTCGTAGCATCTTTACTTGACCGTATCAGTAGCTACACTGGTCCTTAGCTCAGCTGCAACTCTTTCAGCAAGCTTCTCCATGTTCCTGACAACTTCATCTATCTCATTCCTCGCTGCGCCCTCTAAATGTACGCCTCCGACCGCCACCACTACTTTACCAGTCGCCTTGGCAACTTTTTCCGTCATGATACGTGTAAGCACATCGTCTCTGTGATATGGAAGCGTTATGGTTGAAGTTGAGACAGACCACTCATTATCCTTCTGCTTGTAGGGCACCGCTACGGAGACCGCCCCAATATGTGTTTCATCCCCACCACCTATGCAGAAAACTAATCCGTCTCCCAACTTTACTAGACTACACCAAACTGCTGTCCGTCCTTTACCTTCAAACCACATCCGTTCACGCTCCCTACTCTATGACGCCCATCCTCCTAGCCGTTGATGCAAGCTCAAGCTCAACAAGTTTACTCTCGGTTGGCACCCCGCTTTCAGGATCCCATCCTCGCTCAGCATAGTAGTCGTCGAGAAGTTTCTCGGCGTCATCAACCCCTATCCTCTTACTTCTGTAATAATCCATGAGCGTCATCGTTATGTTGCCCCCTCTAAGCGGCTCCTTTAGCCACCGCTCAGGGAAAGCGTCATCTCTCCTAGAAAACCCTTCCCGTACATTAAGTAACTTTAGAAGGTTCCAAACACGCTCTCCAGTTTTTATGAGTTTCTTTGGCGGCATCTTTATTCCTGTAGCTGAAGCGTAAAGCTCAGCCAGAGAGAAAACCGAGTATCCTTGAGTTATTGGCTGACGGCAACAAACTCCTAGTGACGTAAGAAGCGCGTACCAGTCTTCAACGTAACGCGTCATCCTTGCAACGTTAAAGTAAGGCACGAATATTCTTCTTATAGCATCCTTAGGGACTCCTATCCGGTCACAGAACTTTTTTAGCTTGCTAGTGCTGGCGCCAATCATGAATGTTGGAGAAAAGCCTGGAATATAATGTCCCCCCATCGGATTAACTATTACTTCGAACGCCTCAGTGCCAAAGTTAAACCGTCCATCAAGCGGAGGGTCCATGCCCTTAACGTTAACTACTTCTTCGATAAGGCCTCTACCAAACTTCGCAGCAGCCCTCACGGGCCCCTCAGCTAAAATGCCGCCCAACCCATCTCTTAAAGAAACCGCTCTGATCAGATTCACTGTCTCCTCGAAGCCGTCATCACCGAACTCAACTTTCACGTAACCTTTCCTTCTTAGAACTCTAACTAACTCTACCGTGGAAGCTAGCGTAGTATAATCTATTCCATACTTGTTAGCTAGATAGTAGCAGTAAGCAATTTTTCCGCCGTCACCAACTTTGCAGCGCGCCCCGAAGGCATAGGCAGGCCCAAAGAACTGAGACATGCACACTTCTCCCTCCTCTACTCCTGTGAATTTCGCGATAAGCCTGTCTCCAACGGGGCAAGAAGGGCAGGACAGCGTTTTCTCTTTAACTTTTTCAACAAAAACTTTTGGTCCAAACAGCGTTTCAGCCTCCTTCCCTGGCATGAGCCCCCTCCATCCGTCGCACGGCCACGCCTTTATCAGCCCTGTTCTAAACTCCCAGCATGTCATCGAGCCAAATCTGACCCACATGTGGTAGTGAGGATTACTACATATCTCTTCAACAGTTACTAATGCCTTTTCAGAAAAGGCTTTTTCATCAGCTACCTCCACTCCTCCTTCCCCCCTAACAACTACTGCCTTCAGGTTCTTAGACCCCATAACGGCGCCCATCCCCCCTCTTCCAAGACTCGAGCACGAGTCCATTATGGCAACGGAAAACCTAACCAGTTTCTCCCCAGCTCTCCCAATAGTCAAAACCCCACATGGCCCATACCGCCCCTGCAGTTCCTCTGTGACATCGTAAACGTCTCGCCCCCAAAGGTCCCCTGCATCCAGAATCTCCGCACCACCATCAAAGACATCCAAGTACACTGGCTTCTTAGAGCGTCCCTTAATCACCACATGGTCGTAGCCTGCCGCCTTCATCATGAGCCCGAACACCACCCCCCCAGAGGCAAAGCCATATGTTTCCGTGAGCGGGAACTTACAGACCGCTGAAACCCTTACTGCTCCAGGCGCCATAGTGCCAACAAGCGGGCCAACACCAAGCACCAGGTAAGCGTCAGGAGAATACGGGTGAACCCAACGCTCAGTAAGATCCGATGCAAGCTTCAAGTTCCCCCCTAACCCGCCGAGGAAAAAATCGATAAGTGACTCGCTCAACTCGACGCTTTTCACCTTTCTCTTCGAAAGGTCAACCATAAGAATTCTACCAGCGTAACCGTACACTCATCTTCACCTCATTATTAGCTAAGCTAGCAATGGCTCCCCTCAGAAGCCCCAATACATCCACAGCCTCAAGAAACATTCAGATGACCACCCTCAACTTCGACCAGTAGCCTGACCAACAATAAACTCCCAGCCAACAAAAAACAGAAGACTAAAAAAGATTTCTCTCATAATCAAATGCTAAATGTAAATGCATAACAAGTTAAATACATAACAAGTAAAACCCACCACTTAGCGCAGTTAAACAAAAGGAGAACGAGACAGTTCACATGTTTTCGCTCTCCTCCTTGTCTATTAGTTACGTATTCAACGTCTCCCCCCTAATGTAGAGGGCGGCAAGTCGGACCTGCACCCTCACTTAGGGAACAGAAGCCATAAAGGCTATACTAGAAAACGTCTAGAGTTCATCTACCTTGAAAACTGCTGACAAAAAGCAAGGAAAACATGGAATAATGGTGGACCCCGCGGGATTTACTCAACCTTTTTTCTGGGTTTTTGAATTCGCGGCCCTCTTCAGGGCACCCGCGGCCTCCCGGGTGCGAACCGGGTGCTCATGGCGCCACAGGCTCTACCAGGCTGAGCTAGGGGCCCACCATCAAGAATTACCCATTAAAAAGAACATATTTAACTTTATCTCCTCTCTCACTAAATGGGATAATTTATTTGATGACTCTTCTCTTTTGCAGTGATTAATCCTGCTAGTGAAACTCTCTTCGCGCGGCTTCATTGAATAAGCCTAGAAGAAGAGATTTTTCTTTGTGAGAACGCTTTTGGAAACGTTAAAGTTAAATATTGAGAGTATTCCAAACTACCTCCGTTACTCCAAATGGATAAATTTTCTAAAAGAGAGGCGACTTGAAATGTCGGATCCCACTATTCTTCATGGCTTGCTCTTGGCTCTTACCATAGTGCTTGCAGTGATCGCCGTTGAAGTTAAGCGTCTTGACTACGCTGTGATATCTTTCGCTGGCATGTGCATAGTGCTAGGAGTCCTCTTCTACTTGCTATTCGCTCCTTGGGTCGCAGTGCTCCAACTAGTGATCTTTGCAGGCGCCATAGCCGTCCTTCTCTTAGTGACAATTAACGTCGCCCGAGAACCTGTGGAGCGTGAGGAGGATGAGTGATATACGAAAAACCATTTTGAAGGTTGCTAGGATCCTTTCAGGCATAGTCCTTGCCGGCGCGGTTACACTATTTCTAATTAAAGCCCTATGGCTTACTCCCTTCTCGTATCAGGTGTTCGCTTACACCGTGGACTTACTTATGCCAAACGTAGACATAACCGAGATTCCGGTAACTCAGATAGGGTTCTACGAAGGAGTCTACATGTGGTCCATGAGGCTCATAGATACAGTGTTCCAAGGCGTAGCAATAGTCGCAGCCGCTATAAGTGCAGCTATACTGTTTAGAGTGGAAAAGGAACGGGAGAGGTGAAAAAGAATGGCTATACCTATCTCCCCAGGTTTATACCTTGGGGTTGCAGCCGTGCTGTATGGTATAGGCCTCTATACTGTGGCAACAAAGAGGAACCTGATCAAGATAGTGATCGGAATAGAAATACTCGTTAACGCAGCCCACATAAACCTCATAGCGCTATCGGCATACAGGTGGATCATACAGTGGACGCAAGGGGTTTACGCCCTCCTATATAACTCAGGCTTCACGGATCCTGTATCCCTAACCTTATACGGTGGCTTCCTCATCAACACCTTACAGTACAATCCGTTATTCGTTGATCCTCTCGCCCACTCCATAGTTATGACTTCGATAGTGCTGGCAAGCTGTGTGACCGCTGTGGCCTTAGCATTCGTCGTCGCTCTCTACAGGCATTACGGGACGTTAGACGTCCAAAAAATGAGAAGACTAAAATGGTGAATGGAGGGTTGTGAAAAATGCTGCCCAACGCAGCTTGGTTATGCTGGATAATCCCCATGATCGGCGCAGCTCTAATACCCCTCTTCGCGAAAATACACCCAAAAGTTAGAGATGTACTAGCAGTCCTCTTCCCAGCGGCGGCAGCGGTCTTCGCCGTCTCTATGATCCCCGACATATTGAGCGGCTTCACGATACTTTCACAGCCCGAAATAC
>Ga0105162_1001613_pt1 | contig 12733 bp, 12 predicted proteins | sample JNZ201metaG_FD_81532 | JGI IMG/M metagenome (GOLD analysis project Ga0105162, IMG submission 81532) | Hot spring microbial communities from Jinze hot spring, China to study Microbial Dark Matter (Phase II) - JNZ 20120812A | ecosystem: Environmental > Aquatic > Thermal springs > Hot (42-90C) >...
AATTGAAATGGCACAAAATTCTACCATAAGTTTGCGCTCATGGATGCCACGCCAGTTGAGAATCTCACAAAGAGAATTGAAATCATTTTCTCCTGAATCTGCCGGCTTCTTTGCATCTCAAACTCCTGAATCTCACAAAGAGAATTGAAATCTACAGCGCAATTGATAGGGTTCAGGATGCCCAAATAAACGAATCTCACAAAGAGAATTGAAATTAAAAAACATTGAGGGGGAAAATGGGAGTTGAGTTTGCCGGAATCTCACAAAGAGAATTGAAATTGCTAAGCATGGATAGTTTCCCGCTTCTTCTTATCTTTGGAATCTCACAAAGAGAATTGAAATTTGCAAGCGGGTATCCTATTTGGGCAGCTTTCGCTGCGACGAAGAAGGAATCTCACAAAGAGAATTGAAAGATGAAGAAGAGATATTATATTGCAGGGTATGTGGAATGAAAATTAAGAATCTCACAAAGAGAATTGAAAGTGGAACGTGAGAAGAGAAGAAAGGAGGGAGAAAAATGAAGAATCTCACAAAGAGAATTGAAAGCGACTTACGCTTTCAATTCCCATCTCAATATTTTTATTCGTCAGTATCTCCTCCGCTAACTTCTCAGGTTTTCATGCAAGTTTCATGAACTCATTCTTAGCCATTCGAACTTTCTTTTACGGAAAAAATGCAGCTCTATTATCGAGCAAATTAGGATATAAGAGAGGACTATCGCTTTAGCGATAATTGAGATGCTGATTACTCTGAAGCTTTTCAGTCTTCTCATCTTTTTCCAATGGCTTTTCAATGGTTTATGTTAGCGATTTGAATGCTTTCTATCTCTGTTTTAGTGGATTTGGGAATATTAGTTTCAGATTTATGGTTTATATCTTTTTTCTTCGGTTAGAGTGAAGATATCTTTAAGCCTAATGTCTCTTGAGGAGGCTCCAACCCTTAATTCGTATTCACCCTTTTCAGTAAGCCATACTTCCCCATCGAAGCTTGCAAGTTCTCTAAAATCGATTTCAATCCTTATTTTCTCTGCTTCGCCTGGATTCAGAAGCCTAGTTTTATGGAAGCCCTTTAACTCCTGAAATGGTTTATCGATTCTTCCTTTTGGTGCTTTGACGTAAACTTGAGCGACCTCTTTTCCAGGGAATTTTCCAGAATTTATGACCTCAAATGACACTATAATTTTGTCATTAAGCGTCTCTATTTGGAGATTCCTGTACTCAAAGGTTGTATAGGATAAGCCGAAGCCAAATTCGTAGGCGGGATCCACTCTAAAAGTATCATAATATCTATAGCCAACATATATTCCCTCCTCATAGATAACCCTTCTAGGGTCATCTTCAGGCTCCCCTGGAAAGCTCCAGGAGGGAACATCTGTATAGTCTTTTGGGAAGGTTGTGGGAAGCTTTCCCGACGGATTAATTTTTCCGATAACCGCATCTGCAACCACCCTTCCAGTCTCCTGCCCTCCCTGCCATGCTAGAAGAATTGCGTCCACACTATCTCTCCAGCTGGCAACTTCTATTGGGGAACCTATGTTCAATACAACCACAACTTTTCTCCTATACCTGTGAAAGACTCGAGATACTTTTTCCATAAGCGCTCCCTCATCATCACTTAAATAGAAATCGCCTTTCTCAGCCCTCCTATCATATCCCTCACCTGAAATTCTACTTACGATGATGATGGCAACATCATTTCTTTCCGCGAATCTCTCTGATTCACTCTCACCAAGAAAATCTTGGGGAATATTTGGAATAAGCGGTTGAACCGAACAATCCCTCTCTTATCTTATATTCGTCCCTCTCTCTTAACTCGCCTATATACCTACTGTAAATTTCAACTAGCTCATCATCAACCTTAAGATTTCTTTCCCTCATGCCCTCGAGTATAGAGATCACGTATCTTGGATGCGTGTCGCCACTACCCGTTCCACCTTTAATGGTCTCTATTTGACCCGTTCCGAAAAGAGCTATCCTTGCGTTTCTATTTACAGGTAATGCTCCATTATTTTTTAGGAGCACGATTCCCTCTGAACCAGCTTCATACGCTATTTTAGCGTGATTTTCAAGATTCGGCATACTAGAATACTTGTATCCCCTAAAGGACGGCGAATTAATGAGCACCCTAAGTATGTTCTTCACATTCCTATTCAGAATTTCCTCGCTAAGCCTCCTATCTTTAACGGCGCTTATTATCTCCTGCACCTCATCCCCTCTACTAGGGTTGATCTGATAAGCCTTCCCAGGCATTATCATGTCATTGCCCGCCTTCATCTGCTCTATGGGATTATCCCCTGCGAACCAATCTGTCATAACAAATCCCTCAAAACCCCACTCCTCCCTGAGGACCTTGGTGAGAAGCCACTCATTCTGTGAGCAGTATACTCCGTTAATCTTATTGTAAGCGCTCATTATAGCCCAAGGTTTTGATCTCTTAACAGCTATCTCGAAACCTTTAAGATATATTTCCCTTAATGCTCTCTCCGAGACTATAGTGTCGATGAACATGCGATTTGTTTCCTGATTATTGGCTGCGAAGTGTTTTAGGCATGCGCCTACACCCTGCGATTGAATCCCCCTCACAAAGGCAGCAGCCATCTCGCCTGTGAGCAGCGGATCCTCCGAGAAATATTCAAAGTTTCTGCCACAGAGGGGGTTTCTATGAATATTCATGGCTGGCGCTAAAAGAATATCTACTCCATACTCCCGCACCTCCTCCCCAACAGCCTCTAAAATCTCTCTATTCCATGTGGATGCAAGCATACTTGCTATGGGGAAAGCCGTAGCATAATATGTCTTCTCATCACTCTCCCTTTTTGGGCTTATCCTGAGACCTGCAGGACCATCCGCTAGAACTACTGATGGTATTCCAAATCTCTCTAGAGGATGAGTTTCACCAGCAGCCCCTTGAACACGTGAGTGAGGGTTCCCAAACATGCTAGGCATCCCTACACCCACAACGAAAAGAGCCTTCTCCTCTAAAGTCATCTTAGAAATCAATTCATCAATCTCCTTCATCCCTATCAATATTTTAGCCTCCAAAATATACGCTATTAAATGTATGATGGATGTATAATAATATAAAAGGATTATAATCCTTTTTATTGACTGGTAAAGGTGGAACCCAATTTATCTTTGAATGCTTAGTATTTTAGCCATTTCATATCTTTAAAGGGGGGTTCTCAAGTTTACTCGGTAATGTTAAGCTGGCAGATTAAGGAGGGAGAGGAGGTCTATTAGGGTTTTTGGTTTAACTGGGAACCATATTATAAACCATATGATTTGAGTTAGGATCAATATTATTAGCAATATTCTAAACTTTTTTGATGGGGTTAAGTGGCTGGATAAACCCGTATATAATCCAGGTAGTGTTGTATAGAAGTAGAATGGGTAAACCCACCTTTGTAATCCATAGGCGAATATAACGTATGGGAGGAAGTTTGCCGCAGTCCATGTGAGACTGAATAAACCGGGAGCATTCCTATCCTTTCTGATTATTTCTTTAATTGTCAGAGGGACAATTATCCATATGCTCCACCATAATGGTGAGTATATTCCATAGTAGGCTATTGGATGGTATTCGCGGAAGATTCCGCCTCCAATAATCTCCCTCTTAGTGATTACGTAGTAGGGGATTGGTGGGAATGGGTCTAGGGGGTTAATCCATCTTAGTGGATGAATTACCTCTTCTAGGCTTTGGTATTTTAGGGTGCTATGATAGTTAAGTATGTAGATGAGGTGGTTTAGCGGGTTTCCGCCAAAGGCTCCGTAGGCGGCGTCATAGATCCATATGCCGAGCAGAAATATGATGAAGGATGCGATGGCTGTTCTTAGTGAGGGATGCAGCCATTCAAATACTAGACTCTTTAGTTTAGTCCCACTGTTTTCAGCAATCATTTTTAGTAGTGGGAAGAGTAGTATACCTAGGCTGAAGAGGGAACTGAATTTACATAATAGTGCTAAGCCGAAGAATATTCCGCCTAAATCATATCTTCTCAAAGCCAGCATTATAGATGCAGCTAAGATGAATGTTAGGGATGGAGCGTCAAGCATAGCTATTTGCCCAATATTAAAAGCCATTATATCAGATGCGAATAGGATTGCTGTAGAGAGGGAGGCAATCTTGCTTCCGGTGATTTTCAGCACAAGTATGTAAAGTAGGATTATAGATGATGAGCTGAATATTATTGGGAAGAAGCGCCAGCCAACCGGGTTATCTCCGAAAAGAATAATCCCGATCATTATGAATAATTTAACTAACGGTGGGTGCTCATTATTAACTGATTCACCCCTAAGCATTGATCTCGCTGCTTTAACATAATAAACCTCATCAAATACAAAGCCTGTCTCATAATATTTTTTGCCGCTCTCCGGACTTGGGAAATTAATAATTAGCAATCTAATAATGATAAATATAAGTGCCAGAAATATGGGGGCGAAATCAATGTTTATAAATGATTTGGGGCTTATATGCCTAGTTTTCTCAAGCGCCATACAATATTTGGCTTTTAAATAGCTTTTGATCCTATCAGACCTCTCTACGATTACAGTTTTAAGTTTAGGGGTCTTAACCCTCAAGAGGCTTTCAATTCCAAGTAGGAATATTAGGATCAAGCCGGCTATTCCCAATGTGATAATGAGGTACTCGTTAAGCTCAGTTAAAATGGAAAGACTGGGATTCACCATTCCCGTGAGACTGAAAGCGTATAGGTGGCAGTTGAAGAACCAATGCATGAGTATGGGCGCCTGAAAGCCGTAGGCTACATAGGATACTCCCATAATTAACCCCTGTATGAAGGATGATGGGAGTTTACCAACATCCCATGTTGAAGAATAATGTGAGAAGCTGAAGATCGCGGATGTTAAGATAATTATTAGCCATTCTCTTGGCTCTATACTAAAGAGAAAACCATGATCCCTAATAGCTCTTAAACCCGCCATTCTTTTGCCTATCTCGGGATCTAGAAGAGTGCGAATAGAGGATTTTAGGGTTCTACATTGTGAGGGTGATCCTTTAGCTTTAACCGTATTCATGAGGTATGTTATTAGGAATATTCCTATTGGCAGTATGCGAAAGATGAATTCTTCGATTAAGGGTGAGGTTGATAATTCTAAAAATGCCACTAGGGAATCCCTAGATATTGGGGCTTCACCTAAAGGTATACTATAGGATTCTTGTATCCGATGGATTATTTTTGAAGCAACATACGCTATACTTGATAGAAGCGGCAGGGAGAGCAGAGGATTCCTAAGATAAATTATTATTCCTTTTTCTCTATTAAGAAGCCATCTTGCACTCTTAATGGAGAGTAATCCCTTCTTAAAGGATATTATGAAACATAGAATATATACCGTTGAGAAAAATGCGAAAATAAGCCCCATGTTAACCTCAAATTGAAAATCTAGGAGTTTAATAAGGTAGATTGATTCAAACGAATAATACTGTGATATCCCCCCATAGAAGAAGAGCCATAAGCTCAGGGGTATGGCAAATATCATAAATAATAGAAGAGTGCAGACCAATATGAGAAGAGCCACATCTAATATGATCATGAATAATTTGCAGCCCCTCATTTAAGCATAAGAGGACGTGATGATTTAAGTATTTCTGGAAGCATTGTTGGCGCTTTATTTTTAGGCTGTTTGCGATGCGGGTTGCTCCGTATGCTCACCTTCCACGCTTTTCATCTGTTCCTTCCGCGGTGGAGTTGGCAGTCTGGTTCTATACATCTGTATCCCCTGCGCTGTTATTTTTGAGGCTATATATCCTAGAACAAATATTATGAGTATTGGAATTATGTAGGCAATTATGCGTGTCGCTATTACTGCGATCCCTCGGATTAATACGGCTTCCTCCCCTCCAAATTCCGGTGCTGGAATTAGTTCAGCGAATGCTGCCAGCTTGCTTGGATCATAGAGATATGTGATGCCTGCATAGAATGTGAATGCTAACAGAATTATGTCGACTAAGAATACAGCGATGCCCATGAGTGGACCGATTTTATCAACAGGGCTTTCTGAGCTACTCATATCAGGCTGCCACTAATATTTTGGTTGGAGCCTAGAGTATTTTTCGGATATTTTGGATTATAAGATTTTTCCACTATATTTTTAGGGTGACTTAAATATTTTTATTGAGATTGTTGTTGGGGATATTCATCTGGTTACCGTTTCCCTTCACCTTTTCAATGTACTCTTTTATTGCCTTGGAGATGAATTCTTCTGTGGAGCGGCATATTCCCGGTTTTATCTTTAGAATCCGCTCTATCTCCCTTATGAGATAGTCGGGTACTAAGACTTCTGTAAACTTATTTTTAATCCAGCGTTTTATAGCCACTCTTGTTGTAGTGTAGCGTCCATCGGATAGGCGAATAATTTTCCCCTCAGATTCAAGCTGATATAAGGCTTCATAAACATGATGCCTATCGATCAATTGTATGCATGATCCCAAAATGAACTTAACATCGAATGGTTCACTTCTAAACTCGACGAATTCGTATAGCTGGCTCTTTAGCTCATCCATATCGCTCATCGCTTTTCACCGCTAATCTCAACCCTAAGCCTTAGAATTTTATCTCTGACGGCATCTTTAATAAACTCCATCCTACTACGATAACCCAATATTCCGGATGAGACGATTTTATCTATCTCGTCCATTAACTCCTTAGGGATCTTAACACTGATATATCTGGCGCCTTCCTCCTCTTCCCTTCTGGAGAGACTTTTAACGATGGATTTTGGCATTTTGTATCCCCATAATTTCCCTATATATACCACATAGATGTAACAATATTTAAGCCTTACGATTATTATCCCTAATTTTTATCGTTTAAAGACCTTGTAATTCTTCTCTTAGCATATTTAGGGCTTCCTCGTAGCCTATGTCCCTCCAGCTTTCGTATGCATCCGCAACGGCGAACCATGGTCCTGAGCGTATGTTTAGGCATATTATGGTGGAGGCGCTTCTGGATAGTTTTAGTAGGGAGTTTAGGTTCCCGGTTGGCGATGCAACTATGATGCCACTAGCACCCCTAGATTTAACGAAGTTTATTGCAGCCATCATCGTGTATCCTGCGGCTATCCCATCATCCACCAGGACAACTCTTAAACTATTATAGGATGGGTATTCTCTCCCAGATCTTAACAGCATATTTCTTGTTTTTATCTCGTTGATCTGCTCTTTAACCGCTTCTTCAATATCTTTTCTGCTTAAGCCTATGGATGATGCAAATTCTTCATCAATAAAGTATCGTCCATCCGGGTCTACCGCTCCGAAACCATCTTCCCTATTCCATGGTATAAGGAGTTTTCTGCAGATTAAAATGTCGAAGTTTGCGCTTAATATTTTGGAGACTTTTATTCCAATAGGTATGCCTCCCATTGGTATAGCTAAGACCCAGTTTGATGAATCCAATACTTTCAGGCAAGCTTTGCCAAGCTCTTCGCCAGCGTGGAATCTATCCCTGAAAACATAATATTTACCTAGTAGGTCCTCATCGTAAACTATACTATTCTTTCTCTTCAACATCATTGATCCTTTAATAGAATTAGTGGGTTCTCCCTAAAATAAGTGAAGTCTCCTTAAAAAGAAGCCCAATATTTCTTGAAAGCCTCATTGCGGATACAGGGTAATTCCAAAAACTAGTTTTGTTGCCTTCGAATTCTTTCGCGGCTAGGTTTTTAAGAGGTTAAGGTGGCTGGCTGAGTTCATTTCAAAAGAGAAATGGTATTAGATGGCGCCTATTGAAATTAGTTCCTCATACTCTTCTATGTTTCTTACAAAGACCCCTATATTTCCCAGTCTAACATTTTTTAGTCCAGCATCCCTCGCCGCTATAAACGCTTTCATCATTTGTTGAAGGTTTGGCGGCTGGACATTTTTTAACTGGTATTCTGGTATAAAGGCGATTATTGCATATGGTATGTTTGGGTCAACTTGGACAAGCAACTCAGCTATACTTTTTATTTGGTCTTCTTCAACCCATCCGGGTATATATACTGTTGAAACCTCAAGTATGAAGCCTCTCTCAATTATTTCTGCTGGCAATTTTAGAATCCACTCGTTTGATGCCCCTGTTAACTCTCGATGAACCTTTTCATTATAGGCTTTAATATCAAGCCAGAATGCATCAATACCGGAATCTTTAAATAGATCTAGGTTGCTTGGCGTCAAACCGTATCCGTTTGTCTCAAACAGCACCCATAAATCCAAACCTAGCTCCTTAATTTTCCTTGCGGATTCAGCATAGAATTCCGGCTGGCACGCTAGATCCCCTCCTGTGAAGGATATTATGTTTCTGGCAGGTCCCCATGTTAAATCGTCTAGTAGGGTTATTTGGTTTATCATTATCTTTCCCGGACAATATTTTGATCTTCTTCCCGTTAGGATACATGATCCGCATCCATGGCATAGTTCATGGGCATGCCAGCTTGTCGCATGGCTTCTAGGCTCCCTATACATGTTCTCTTTGTTACGCATAAAATATTCTCTTGATATTTTTGCAATATCGTCTGAAGACATCCATGTTCCTGATGCATATCGGGTGAAACGCCATGAATGGCATTTCTTACAGCTCCAGTTGCATCCAGACTGATAAATGGAGAAGTATTGTTCAGGTGATTTGTGGGCATATGAATGTATCAACCTATATGGGGTGCTGTTCCTCCATAACAAGGATACTTTACACGCTGGCTTCCACTCACCATCACAGTATGTTAGGCATGAACCGGGCTTAAAGCCCTGCTCAACTAACCGGCATCCGTTCCGCATCTTTCCTTCCAGAAATATTCTCTCTATATTAGAATAATTGCTCTAGTAAAATTATTCCTGCATGGTTTTTATACCCTCTTCCTTCTATAATAAAATGGTCTCTGGCAACTCATAGCAATATATGTTATCTGCGGCGACAGCTATGGTGTGAATTCGTGTATCTTATAGGGGCATAGACTTACTAAGTTTGAGGCGCATTAAGAAGATTCTCGCTTACCCTAAATCCCTTAAAATTAAAGGTTGAAAACAACGTAGCTTACAATAATCTTTCTCTTTTAAGAAGCATAGTTCTTGAGAGAAAAAACTCTATCTTAGCAACTATATTCTCCATTGTTATGTTTGCTTTTTCTGGGCTTGGGTTTGATATGAATGTGTATGTGAATGTTATGTTTATTCTAGTCGTTATTGTAATGTATAATGTTCCCTCACCAGGTTTTAATATTGTCTTATTGTAGATTATGTTTGGTTTTAGCTAAGCTATTGTCTAATGATATGAGTCAAATATGAACTATAAGCAGTATTTTTATGAACTTTATCCCGTTCGTTTCCCATGCCCTTTTAATCTCTAATTAAAAGAATCCATTTATATTTATGGATTATTGAAAAAGTTTGGTGAACCATGTTATAATTTAGATTTTTATTTTCAAATCTTTTAAATTTTTATTTTTTTAGTGATTTAAGCCATTATTTTTCTTCTTCATAACTGTTTAATTTAATTTTCCTCCATTTTCAGCTAAGGGATGTTTATGGGGTCTATACGCGCCAAGAAGATGTGCTCGCTAATGCTAGCGCTGTCTTTTATCGCCTTCACTGCGTCATTAGGTTTCATAGAGTTTCTTCCATCTTGTAGTATCAGGCTACTTTTGAGGTTTAGGCCTGGTGTGCCTGATGCTGTTAGGGAGGTTGTTTTAGCCTCTCTCGGGCTTTCTGTGGTTGATTATATTCCACAGATAGATATCTTTGTTGTCTCTGTTTCAGAGAGGCTGCTATTCCCTACTAAGAATGCTTTATTGGGGAATCCGTTAATCGACTTTGTTGAGGAGGATTCCGCTGCTATTTTATCTCAAGTTCCTAATGATCCATATTATTCTAGAGAATGGCACTTGGTGAATATTAATGCCCCAGGTGCTTGGGATATCTCTACTGGCAGTAGTAGCGTTGTTATAGCTGTTCTTGATAGTGGTGTTGATCCTTCGCATCCTGATTTGGCTGGCAAGCTGCTTAAGGGCTGGAACTTCTACGATAATAATGTTGATACGGGTGATGTCTATGGTCATGGAACTAAGGTTGCTGGAACAGCGGCAGCCATAGCGAATAATGGTGTTGGTGTGGCTGGTGTTGCATGGAGTTGCATGGTTCTGCCAGTTAGGGTTACGGATATTAATGGCTATACTACTTATTCGCTGCTAAGTAAGGGTCTTACTTATGCTGCCGATATGGGCGCTAGGGTCGCTATAATAAGCTTCCAAATCTTCAGTGGCTCATCGCTCTCAAGTGCTGCTAAGTATTTTGTTGATAAGGGCGGGGTTGTTGTTGCAGCTGCTGGCAACACTGGAAAGTATGAGAGTTACAGTGATAATCCCTATATAATCTCTGTTAGCGCAACAACCAGCAGTAATAGTATTGCGAGCTTCTCATCTTATGGGCCGTATGTTGACTTAGTGGCTCCGGGTGTAAGCATTTATACGACTATTAAGGGCGGTAGCTACGGTGCTGTATCAGGGACTTCTTTCTCGGCTCCTATTGTTGCGGGCATTGCTGCGCTAATGTTCTCTGTGAATCCATCTCTTTCGCCAGTGGATGTTGAGCGGATTCTTGAGTCTACTGCTGTTGATTTGGGTGAGCCTGGATACGATGTCTATTATGGGTGGGGTAGGGTTAATGCTTACGCCGCTTTGAAGGCTGCCCTTGAAACGCTTAGGAGTAATGGGTCTAGTAACTCTGGGGTTAAGGATATTGTTCCGCCGAGTGTTAAGATAACTTATCCGGTTGACGGTGCAACTGTTTCAGGTGCTATTATTGTCTCCGTTGATGCCAGTGATGATTCAGGTGTCTCTAAGGTTGAGCTTTATAAGGATGGTGTCCTATTCGCCACTGACTCCGATGCGCCCTACGAATTCTACTGGGATACAACTGATGAGTCTGATGGGATTCACGTTTTGGTGGCTAAGGCTTATGATGCTGCTGGTAATATTGGTGAGTCTAGCGCTGTTAACGTGGATGTAGCCAACAATATTGTTAGTGTTGATAATACGCCGCCTACTGTGAGCATTGTTAAGCCTAAGAATAAGCGGGTTGTATCTAAGGTAACGGATATTGTTGTTTCGGCTAGCGATGAGTCTGGTATAAGTAAGGTTGAGTTCTATGTGGATGGTGCCTTAACAGCTGTTGTCAGTTCCGAACCCTACACCTATAGTTGGAATACAAAGACTGTTAGAAATGGTTGGCATACAATAACTGTTAGGGCATATGATAGATTTGGTAACTCTGCTGAGGTCAGCATAAAAGTCTACGTCCACAATAGGTAGAAGGTGGACAAAGGATATTCGATCTCGATACGGTTCTTTTATTGGATATTCTAAAATTCCCTCTCCAGCTAATACCTGCTCCTCTCAACCATAATTATCAAATATGCCTTTTGTTCACCCTCTGCCTACAATATATTTAAATATAGTGTCTCTGACAAAATTGGCAGCTCGTTGTTTCTCTTACTTTAACAGTTGTCCCGCTCTCTGGCTTCGCAGTTTTAATCTTTCATGGTTTGGCTTTCACCCTATATTGATATTTTATGTTTCCGTCTATTATGTAGAATGTTTGCTCTTCATGCTCTGCTGTTTTTATGATTGGTTTTGCGAGTATTTCCGCTATTTTTGTTAGGTCTTCTAGGCTCTTTACCTCTATTGTCGTCTGCGTTTCCGGCGGAGCTTTTTCTGTCTCGGCTATTATATCCTTATACTCCTCCGCTACTCTCCTAATTTTTTCAGCCACTTCCCTAGGTTTAAGCTTACCCAGTTCTCTAATGTATGTTATTGCTGATACCGCTAGACCTATCGATGTTATTACTGTTGTTAAGTAGGATATGTTCCTTTGGGCTTCTACTTCTGGATGCACTATTTCTTTTGTTTCTGTTATGCTTCTGCTCCTTGTCTGACTTAATCCGTCTATTGATATATAATTGCCTTTTTCTGTCCCAGTTTTGAATGCTATTGTGAGTTCTGGCGTATACGTTTCATTTATTGTTCTCTCGGCAACTATTGTGTTTATGCGGATTGTGGGTGTTACATAAATGTTATATGATGATGTGTATGTGCCAACCTCCTTATCTATTCTATCAATTAGTTGCCTTATTACTGCGCAGTCAATTCTAAAAGTGAAGTTCACCGAGCCCTCTAGATTCATTATTTCTCTAATCTCGCTTTCACGCAGAGTTTTCGCCCATTTTCCAGGGGACTCTATCTCGATAACTATGCTCTCTCTTGTTATGTTGGCTGATTCTGGATTTGGATTCGATGAGAATGTATATGTGAATGTTACGTTTATTCTGGTTGTTATTGCTGTGTATAGTGTTCCCTCACCCGGTCTTAGTGCTGTCTTGTTATAGATTATGTTTGGTTTTAGCTCCGCTATGTAGTCGTATATTGCTTCATGGGTGTATGTGCCCAGGATTATTGTTTGCCTCTCATATGTTGGTTTCTGATATGCGTAAAATAGGCTTATGGCTGATGCGGCAGTTAATATTGCAAATGTTATGAGTAGAATTTTTATGAGTTTATCCATATTCATACTCGCTTTCTCCACGTGGCCTACTTCATCTCCCCGTTTATATGCCTATTTCTAATAGTTCTTTTATTTTCTTAACGAATCTTTCGGCTCTGTCCACTATTCCATTAACATCTTCTTTGCTATATGTTGTAAATACATCGTATGTGCTTGCTTGTCTCATTTCGAAGGCTCTGCTTAGGTC
>Ga0105162_1001614_pt1 | contig 12728 bp, 10 predicted proteins | sample JNZ201metaG_FD_81532 | JGI IMG/M metagenome (GOLD analysis project Ga0105162, IMG submission 81532) | Hot spring microbial communities from Jinze hot spring, China to study Microbial Dark Matter (Phase II) - JNZ 20120812A | ecosystem: Environmental > Aquatic > Thermal springs > Hot (42-90C) >...
GAGCAGGGGTTTCAACTGCAACAGTTTCTAGAGTTTTAAACGGAACCGGGTATGTTTCCGAAGAAACTGAGATTAAGGTCTTAAAAGCTGTCAAAGAACTCGGATATGTTCCACACGTCTCAGCCAAAACTTTGGCACGTAAAAAGATATTCAGCGTGGCAGTTGTTATAAGTCAAAGGATAAAAGAACTCATCCAAAGTGATGTCGGCATATTCTACAAAATAATCCTTGACGCGATTGAAAACACTGCAGGTATCTACAAAATTTCATTAGATATTCTTCTATTGGATGAGGTTCTTCAAGGTAAACATCACAAATATGACGGATACATACTCGTTGGGAGCGACGCCTCTGAGGAGGAGATAGAGAAAATTTCGAAAAATGGCAAAGTTGTTTTGGTAGATCATTATATTGACGGACTCAGGATTGACAGTATTGTCAGCGATGGTTACGATGGTATATTCTACATAACCAAGAAATTCATTGATAGTGGTTTTAACAGGATTATTCATATCCATGGACCTTTGAAGTACTATGGTTTCCGCGATAGATACAATGGTTACGTTACCGCTATGACAAAATTCGGTAAGCTTCCAATTACATTTGAGTATGATGATCTACACGAGGAAATTGATTCCGTCTTGAGAAGAGCTCTCCGCGATTGGGTGCCCGAAGTAATAATATGTTCCAATGATCCAATCGCTATTAGAGTACTTCATAAGTTACAGGACTGGGGTTACGATGTTCCAGGCGATGTGAGTATTGTCGGATTTGATGATATACCAGCTGCCGAAAAGGAAGGTTTGTCTACTATGCGCGTTCAGAAGGTTGAACTAGGTATAAATGCCGTAAAAAGGATTAACGAAATTCTTAGTAAGCAATCTATTCATCCATATAAACAGTGTATTTACACAACTTATGTGAAAAGGAATAGTTCCGTTATATAGGAGCCAGAAGTTTATAAAATACTGCTTAAACTACTCGAGGGAGGGATGAGGTATGAAAAGGATATTTGTGTTGTTTCTGATTGCGGTGCTCTCGTTAGTTAGCTTTGCAGTTAAGTTAACTTTCTGGACAGCCCCAAATGTTTTTCAAGAAGAGTTCTGGAAGACAGTTGTCGCACAGTGGAATAAAATGCGACCCGATATCCAAATCGAAGTTCAAACTATTCCTGCTGCTGGAAGCTCTGAGGAAGCTATTTTGAGCGCAATTGCAGCAGGGAATGCCCCCGATTTTTCAGAAAACATCTTCAGTGGATTTGCCGCGCAACTTGCCGAAATTGGCGCGATTTATCCTCTTGACAACTTCGGAACGGATTTCCAAAGACTCGTTGAGGCCAGGAAGATGAAGAACATTATGGAAACATGGAAAATCAAAGGTAAATATTATGTCTTCCCTATTTACTCCAACCCGATGATTTTTTGGTGGCGTGGTGATATTCTAAAAAGTTTGGGTTACAACGAACCTCCGCGAACATACGGGGAAATTTATGAACTTAGCAAGAAATTCGCTGACGGCAAAAAGAAATTCACAATGCAAGTTATATCTGGTAGGAATTGGTGGGACAGATGGTTTGACTTCATCACCTATTACTACGCCGCTACGGGAGGAAAACCATATATAGATGTGGAGAAACGCAAAGTCAATTTCGGTGATGAGACAGGAAAAGCTGTTGTGCAATTCATCTATACAATGTTCCAGAACAAATGGACTGCGGTTGAATTGGGCACAAACCCGTTCTATAACGGCACGATACTTGCAAAGATAACAGGACCATGGGAAGTTAACTGGGCTAAAGAGACATTCCCAAAAGTGGTTCCGAATATTTGGTTTTCTGCACCTCCAGTTCCAGACAACTATCCGAAAGATAAACCTATCTACACATTTGCAGATACTAAAGGTCTTGTTATCTACTCAACTTGTAAGGACAAGCGAGCAGCTTTTGAATTCATATCATGGGTCTTCTCTAACGTCCAAAATGATGTGCTATGGATTGAAAAAACACAGATGCCACCTGCCAGAGAAGATTTGACAACTAACCCTGCTTTTGCTAAGTTTATGAACGATAAATTTTTCAAGGCTTACGCATCATTCGTGCCGTACGCTGTCCCACCCGCTCTTACTGACAAAACTATCGACATTCAACAATCGATGACAACTAATCTGATAGAACCTTTGATGTATTTGAAAGGCAAACCAGAAGATATATTGAATAAAGCAGTAAAAGAAATAAATAAACTCCTTTTCTAGTTCTAGGCAAAAAGCTATGTATTCATAACTATGATTTGGAGATGTTGCAAGTGAGCTCGAAATTTGGTAAAAAAGAACGGTTGTTCGGTTATTCCTTAGTGCTCCCATATTTAGCTTATACTGCCATTTTTTGGGGCTATCCATTTGTATGGATGGTAGTCCTTGCATTCACAAAGTGGAACTATTTCTCCAAACCGAAGTTTATAGGACTGCAGAATTTTTTAAGAATACTCACAGACAGTACTGTTTTAAGAATTGCTCTTAACACCCTGAACTTCCTGGCATACTTGATTCCAATGGTATTAACCGCTTCTTTACTCTTCGCTCTTGCGCTGACAAAAGTCAGGTTTGGAAAAACATTTATAATGCTAAGCTTTTTGGTAGCTAATGTTTCTTCTGGAGTTGCCTATTCACTTTTATTTTCAAATCTCTTCTCAATAAATGGACCCATCAACAGATTGCTGGACGATTTATTCGGTATCACTATTCCGTGGTTTTCAGATCCACAGCTAGCTGTCTTTTCGATTTGTCTTATAATTACATGGAAGTTTATAGGATATTACGGTCTGATTCTTTACGCTGGTCTTTTGTCAATTCCCCAATCTTTGTACGAAGCAGCGGAGCTTGACGGAGCAACTAAAAGCCAGATATTCTGGAAAATTACATTACCTCTGCTTAATCCATCGCTTATAACTGTGACAGTCCTTGCCGTAATGCTCACTTTTGGAATTTTCACGGAACCGTACTTAATAACTGGTGGCGGCCCTATGCAGAGAACAATAACATTCCTGATTTATATGTATGATACGGCTTTTAAAAGAGTTGATCCATCATATGCAACTACGGTAGCGATTGTGACAGCTTTGGTGAGTTATCTCTTGGTTATGTTAATTCGTAAGTTCTTTGAGAAAGAAGTGAGCTTTGTATGAAGCGCGAGAAGATTACTTCGTACATTATAACTTTTGTTCTTTTGTTTCTTGCAATCGTTTGGATTTACCCATACCTTTGGTTGCTCATTTCGTCCTTTAAACCTGCAGAGGACATATTTACAACATTTCTCCCAAAGAGATTGACTCTGGAGCATTATCGCTTCATTTTCGTTATGGCAAACAGGTTTGAAAGACCTTTTGTCAGAGCTTTTTTTAATAGTCTTTTCATTTCGTCAACTGTGACTTTTTCTGTAATCTTCACTTCTATGCTTATAGGCTACGCTATCTCAAGGATAAGATTCAAAATTGGTAAAGCAGTATTCAATTTCATAATTTATCAAATGCTTTTCCCAGGATTTATGTTTATGATACCGATGTTTATATTGATAAGAGCCTTTGGCTGGCTGAACACATACCAAGCGTTGATTGTACCTTCTTTAACAAGTTCATGGGGTATTTTTATGTTTGCCCAGAATTTCAAAAGCATACCACAAGACTATATCGATGCCGCAAAAATAGACGGAGCGAATAATTTCTGGATTGTTTTACGTATCATGTTACCATTAAGTCGCTCAACAGCATCTATTGTAGGGTTGTTCACTTTCATAGGCGTCTGGGACAATTTCTTATGGCCCATGATGGTAATGAAAGATTACAAAAAGATGCCTTTGTCTGTTTTACTCGCTTCTTTTAATCACGAATACGCGAGTTATATTGGACCTGTACTTGCCGGTGCCGTGATTCAAACAATACCGATGGTTATTATCTTCCTACTACTTAGAAACTATTTCTTGCAGGGGATATCAATGTCTCTAAGGTGAAAACTTCAGCAAGACAACAAGAGCAAGGAGGCGAATTATTGTGGAGTTAAAACTTGAACGACACCCACTTAACCCAATATTAAGTCCTGTTCCGGAACATCTGTGGGAGAACAAGTTCGTTTTCAATTGTGCAGTGGTTTTTGATGGAGAGTTGTTCCATATGCTTTATCGAGCGCAAGGTGCGGACATGGTCTCACGCATAGGATACGCTGTAAGTTTAGACGGTATCAAATTTAACCGATTAGAGAACCCCGTATTTACACCTGCATCAAAAGAAGAACTCTATGGGGTGGAAGACCCAAGAATTACGAAAATCGTCGATAGGTATTACATGCTTTATACAGCTTATTCACCAAAAGGTCCGAGGGTTGCACTTGCATCAACTAAAAATTTCATAACTTGGGAACGTTATGGAATTGTTATAAAAGACGAGATAAATAACAAAGATGCTGCCTTATTTCCTGAAAGGATAAACGGAAGATACGTCATGATGCATCGGTTTGAACCAGATATCTGGCTTGCATTTTCTGATGATCTGATTAACTGGGGAGATTACGTAAGCATAGCAGGTCCCAGACAAGGATACTGGGATAACCTGAAAATTGGTGCCGGCGCACCACCAATCAAAACACCATATGGATGGTTGTTGCTATACCACGGTGTTGAAGATGCACCAAGACCAATTTACAGATTAGGTTTCATGTTGCTTGACCTAAACGACCCGACAAAAATACTTAAGAGGAGCGAAGAACCAATTCTAGAACCCACGGAAGAATGGGAAGTTTTCGGTGGAGTTCCAAACGTAGTCTTCAGTGATGCTATGGTTGAATATAAGGGCAAGTATTACGTTTACTATGGAGCTGCTGATAATTATATAGCACTTGCAACAATTGATGTAGAAAAAGTTTTGGAATGGTGTAGGAAAATATAAGCAAAACCTTTCAAAAACGAAGAAGGGGGCTCACCCCTTCTTCTTTGATAATTTTAAATTCTACTCTATTCTCTCCACTTCCACTTTCTCAAGTAATTTTTCCACATCGGATTTTCTACACAGCCTCGTTCCAGGGGTCATGACTGCCGCTGTTCCTGATGCGTTCGCCCATCTCAACGCTTCCTCATCAGAAGCACCTTCTGTTTTCTTCAACACAAACCCCGCAAGGAAAGAATCACCAGCGCCAACTGCACTTTTAACAGGAACCTTTATGGTTTTTGTGTACAATACTTTTTCGTTAGAAATAAAATACGCACCTTCACCGCCAAGAGTTAAAAGAATAGCTTTCAGTTCGTGAATTTCTATAACCTTTCTCGCTTCTGAGATAATTTCTTCTCTAGAGGATACATTTTTGCCTATCAATCTTTGAAACTCGTGTAAATTTGGCTTAATATAATCCGGTTGGCCTATCAACCCAGCTTTTAGTTTATCTCCATCAGAGTCAAAGTAAACAGTTGCTCCCCATTGTTTTAAAGTAAAGATGATTCCAGTATAGAACTCGGCTGCAACTCCTTTTGGAAGGCTACCGGACACTACAACAACATCTCCCTGGCGCACCAAGGCATTGAGCACTTCCAAAACAACCTGCAATTTCTTCACACCTATTTTTTCACCGGGCATACTTATTCGATATTGCCCTTTGCTCGTTTCCAAGATAATATTCATTCTCGTCTCTTGAGGAACGCGTATGGATGAGTATATGACTCCTTCCTTATCAAGCATCTCTTCAAGCCTTCTACCGTTAGCTCCACCAACAAGCGCAATAGCTATCGATACTCCTCCAAGTTCTCTGATTACACGCGAAACGTCTATTCCTTTACCTGCTGGGTAATCAACAACTTTCTTGGCACGGATAGTATCATCCACAATTAATTCATCAACATAAATGTACCTATCAAGGCATGGGTTCATAGTTAAAGTAAATATCATTCATATCACCTCTTTAGTTGCTGGGATTCTGGTTTTTTTATTATATTTTATCACAAGAGCTTAAGATTTTTATAGACATTTCATCATTTTTACTTGTTTAGGTGGTATAATATCACATGAAAATCCATTCTATGAGAGGTCGGTATGATGGGTTTCCTAAGACTTGCAAATTGGAAATTTCTAATTTTTCTTTTGACAATTATCATATCTTTCATCATAGGAATGAATTTTTTCATCTATAATGAAGACGAAAACTTAAAAAAGTTAGCACGTATAGTCATTGAAAATGAAGCGGTTAACATCTCATTTGCATATTTCCAATGGACCGAGCTTTATGAAGCACTCAAAAATAATGATTCCAATTTCATCAATAACGTCAAGAAAATTATACGAAAAGACTATCCATATGTGAATTATGTGGAGTTCTCTTCTGGTTATCCCCCAACTGGTTATTTTGAAATCACATCAGAAGGCACCTTGTTATTGATGCGCTTTAAGATTTTGGACTCATTCGGTAATTCATATTTGCCTGATAAGTTTGCTGTTGTCAAATTAGACGCAAGCTATATCCTCGAAAAATATCAGATAAAAGGGATAAAAATTTCTTCTGGTGATAGAACACTATCAAAAGACTTTGTCTATGGTTTAAAATACGAAAGATTTTTGACTATTAAAGAAATATTCCTAATACTGCTCTTTTTGGTTCTGATTGTATCGATTACGTTATTTGTAAACGAGTTCAAAACACAAAAACTGTTAAAAATGGAAGAAACATTGAATAAATCCCTTGAAGCGATAACCGAACTGACTCAAGGGCTCCTTAAGGGTATTCTTGCTCCAAGTTATCAATTCATACTTGAAAAAGCGGTTGAAATTATTCCTGGTGCACAAGCCGGCTCTGTTTTGATTAAAAACGGAGACTACTATGAATTTGCTGCGTGTGTAGGTTACGATTTTTCTCAGTTATCGAAGGTAAAATTCAAACCTGAAGAACTTGCACAAAGCTTATACGGCCAAGTGAAAATTATCACGCATCTTGACAAATTTGATTCCACAAAAATTATGGACGAGCGTCAGGAAATTCTTGTCAAATACGGAAGAATCTCAGAAATTAAAGCCATGCTCTCTGTTCCAATATCTGTGGAAAATGAGATAGTAGCTTTCCTTAACCTTGATAATTTTGAAGACGAAAAAGCTTTTAATGAATTTTCAATAAGAGTAGCTACAGTTTTTGCCAATCAAGTTGGTGTTGTTTTCGAAAGGATAAAGCTTGAAAATGAACTACAAAAACAAAAAGAATATCTTGAATACATCTCTTTGAGAGACCCGCTCACCAACCTTCCAAATAGAAGAGCTCTTGAAAATGAAGCAGAAAGAATGCTAGCACTAGCAAATAGGGAAGGAAAACAAGTGTGCGTTATATATGTTGATCTGAAGAATTTTAAACCCGTTAACGATAGATTTGGACATAAAGCTGGTGATTATGTTATTTCAGTGGTAGCTCATCGACTCTCATCAGTCATGCGAAAAAGTGATTTTCTTGCAAGAGTTGGCGGAGATGAATTTGTTTATCTCCTTTACGATTGCAAGGAGTATGTTCAATTTGTAGAAAGAGTTATTAACGAACTCGAAAAACCCATACAGTATGAAGAAAATACAATAAACGTATCCGCAAATTTCGGCATAGCAATTTATCCAAAAGATGCAACATCCTTCGGTGATTTATTGTTAAAAGCCGATGTTGCTATGTACTATGCAAAAAATAACAACCTTTACTTCTTCCTCGCTTCTAACCTTAACGTTTAGTATTACTCAGTTCAATTAACCCCTCCTCTAAATGCCTTAAAATCGTATCCTTTGTCCATATTTGTTTTTTCTAAATTATTTCGTATTTCTAATTAGTTTTACCTTATTGACTTATTGAATACATTTGATATAATTTTATTGGGAATTCAAATAAGTCGAGGAGGTGCTTGGTTTGTTACAGACATTCTTCCTATCTTTTCGCGAGGTTTTTGAGGCTGCTCTTTTAGTTGGTATTATACTCACATATTTAAAACAATCTGGAAGGGACACTTTGATTAAGTATGTGCTTTACGGAACTTTTGGTGGAGTTATAGCAAGCTTGATAGTAGGTCTACTAAGTTATTTACAAATGAGTACGTCGGAAGGTGCGGAAAGAGAGTTTTTTGAAGCATTAATGAAACTCATTGCATCAGTCTTAATAACATATGTGGTTGTTTGGATTGGCAGGCAGAATAAAAACATAGCTAAGAATCTCAAGGAAAATGTCGATAGGCGTTCATCTTCTATTGGTTTGTTTTCATTAGCGTTCATATCAGTTTTGAGGGAAGGCATAGAGTTGGTTGTATTTACACTCGCAAGTATTGGGAAGAATTCGTTCGAAACTATAACTGGGATCTTAATTGGCTTGGTTTTGGCAGTTGGCTTGGTTTTCGCAATGTTCAAATATGCTATCAAGATAAACATTAAGAGGATTTTCAAGTTCTTGGGTGTAGTTCTAATAGTCCTGGGTGCAGAAATGTTCGGCGAGGGGATTGTGGATCTATTTGAAATAGCTGGTGAATTTTACGAATTGTTGCTCATTGGAATATATTTTGTATCTATGATCATCCTATTCTTCGATGAAGATTTGAAACGCGTTTTTTCAAAAGAGTAGGTGAGAAGTATGGAGCAGAAAAAAAGTTTAAAGATAACCGGAATGACTTGTGCAAATTGTGCAAGGATAGTTGAAAAATCTCTGTCAAAAGTTGATGGGGTTAAGTTTGCAGCTGTAAATTTGGCAACAAACACTGCTTTTGTTGTGTTGGAAAAAGATGTACCTGATGAAGTTCTTCAGAAAGCTGTAGAAAGTGTTGGTTACGGGGTTTCAGACGAACCTCTTGAAGCCATCGAAGAAAAAAGGCTTAAAAGAATCAAAAAGAATACATACATTTCTCTTACAATAACTATACCCCTCATGGTCCTTATGTTTCTGCACATGTCTGGAAAACACGTCCCGTTTTTCAAAGAGATAGAACTAATTTTCTCAGCGATTGTCATTTTCTATGCAGGAAGAGACACTATCCGCGGTGCAACAATTGCACTCTTGCACAAACATTCGAATATGGATACTTTGATATTTTTTGGAGCTGTAACTGCGTGGTTAACAAATGTTACTACTTACTTTGGTCTATCTATACACCCATTTGGTACGATTGGTGCAATGATAGTCTCTCTCCACCTTGTAGGAAGATATATAGAATCTACCCTTAGGGACAAAGCATCAAAACAGGTTAAGGAATTGCTGGCACTACAGTCGAAAGAGGCAAGAATAATTACAGACAAAGGCGAATTATTGGTTCCTATCGAGGCTGTTAAGGAAGGACTACTAGCTCTTGTTAAACCTGGTGAGAGAATACCCGCTGACGGAATAATTGTTGAAGGGCATTCTTCTGTCGATGAATCTATGATAACAGGTGAATCCATCCCTGTTGAAAAGGGGGTAAACGATGAAGTAGTCGGGGGAGCTTTGAATTTGACAGGTGTTTTGAAAATTAAGGTTACAAGAGTTGGTGAAGATACGTTCCTATCTAAAATGATAGCTCTTGTTCAAGAAGCACAGGGGGCAAAGGTCCCAATCCAACAACTTGCTGACAGGATAACGAATTATTTCGTCCCAACAATTATCAGTTTAGCTCTTCTAAGTGCATTTCTCTGGTATTTCAATTTTGATTCTTTAAGCGACTTAACGCATTCGATACGCTTGATGTTGCCATGGTCATTGCATGAAATTGATAGACTGTCGTTTTCAATTTTCGTCTTCTTAACAACAGTTGTCATTGCGTGTCCCTGTGCACTTGGACTTGCAACTCCGATGGCTTTGATAGTTGGAACTTCTCTTGCAGCAAAGAAAGGGCTTTTGATAAAAAACGCAGAGGCGATACAAACGGTTAAGAATGTAGGATATGTTCTTTTTGACAAAACCGGAACGATAACCTATGGAAAACCTCGTGTAGCGGTAGAGAACCTACCGGTTGACGAACGCAAAAAAGTAAAACAAATCATACAATTATCGACTCATCCTCTTTCTAAAGCCATTTCAGAGTATTTAAACACAACTGAAATAATCGACACAACTGATGGATGTGAAACAATCAACGGATTCGAAGAAATACACGGCAAGGGTTTGAAAGCAAAAATTGGAACTGACGAATACTTCATTGGAAAACCTAAGGATGTGTCGAGTTACGAAGAATACACTTCTAGAGGTATGTCCATTGTTGAAGTGTGTAAAAACGACATAATCATAGGTTTCTTCGCGTTGGAAGATACTGTTCGTGAAGATTCGAAAAAAGCTATCGAAGAACTAAAATCACATGGTATAATACCCGTGATGGTAACTGGTGATAACGAAAAAACCGCAATACATGTTGCAAAAATCGTTGGCATAGACGAAATTTATGCTAATGTAAAACCAGAAGAAAAAATGGACATTGTGAGAAAATACCAGGCAACGGGTAAGAAAGTAGTTATGGTTGGTGATGGTATTAATGATGCAGCTGCTTTGAAAGCTGCAGATATTGGGGTTGCCATCGGAAGTGGAAGTGACTTGGCGATAGATAGTGCAGATATCATAATAACAAAAGGTGGTATATCAAAAGTTTCAGATGTAATATCGATATCGAAAGCTACGTTTGGTGCAATCAAAACAAACCTTTTGTTTGCATTTTTGTATAACGTGGTGGCTATCCCCTTAGCAATGGTTGGTCTTTTGCACCCAGCCATTGCAGAAGGAGCCATGGCGATGAGCTCAATAACAGTAATCTTGAATTCTATGAACATCCGAAAGAAATTCAAAAGTGAAGGTTGAAGGAGGGTTAAAGATGGCACAATATTTATTGAAAGTCCCTGACATTTCTTGCAATCACTGCAAAATGAGAATTTCGAAGGCACTCGAGGAAATTGGTGAAACCAACTTTGAAATTAGGGTTGCTCAGAAGGAAATTGTCATTGAAACGGATAACATTGAGGGGGTAGTGCAAAAGCTCGAAGAAATTGATTATCCTGTAGAATCGGCAACCATCATGTAATCGTGCCAAGAAATGTAGACAGGAGAACAGTTAAAGATGAGTGAAAGCATTGAACGCGAAAAAAAGTACCTCGTTAGTGAAGAAAAAGCCCAGAAACTTAAAGCGATTTCAAAATGGAAACTAGGAGTGGTCCAATGGTATCTACAGGACTGCTCCTTTTTTGATTTTGCCAAGGATAAGAATATCAAAAATTGCCGTGTCAGATACATGGTTGATGAAACAGGAAACGAAAAATGGATTGTTGCTTTTAAATCGGAGTTGATGGAAGGTTTCAAAAGAATTGAAGAAGAATACGAAATAAGACCTAACGAAGCTCTATGGAATAATTTGATAAGAACTCCTGTCGCAGCAAAGGTAAGATACTTCATCAGCGAAAAACCTGCTGAAATCGTGCTCGACGAATTCGTTGAACTCGAAAAACCATACAATGTATCCGTCAAATACCTTGTCGAAATCGAAACACATGAAGATTTCGAAATATATGAAAAAGAATACGAACTTGGCAATGGTCTTAACTACGAAGAATTTGATAGGTACACAAACAAAAATATAGCTATTGTAAGCTCCATCCCTCCAAGGTTAATAGTTGAAAAAATCCGTCAAATAATGGGTGTTAGTAGCTTTAAAATGATGCGCCGAAAAGACAGAGAACTTCCTATCGGAAAGGCATTAGAAATAATAGAAAAAGGTGAATATGGGGTGCTTTCAACATTCGATGGGGAATACCCATACGGAGTGCCCGTTAATTATGCATATAAAGACGGAATAATATATATCCACTGCGCACTAGATGGCAAAAAACTTGAGAATATATCAAAACACCCGAAAGTCAGCTTCAGTGTAATTGCAAAATCAAAAGTATTGCCAGAAAAATTGACAACTGCATATGAAAGTGCAATCGCATTTGGCAGTGCCGAATTGTTAGAAGGTCCTGAAAAGAAAGTGGCTATTTTCGAACTCGTTAAAAAGTATTCACCACAATTTGCTAAAAAATACAGCCATATCGATGAGACAGAAGAAAATGAAGAATGCAAAAATACAGCGATTATTAAGATAACGATAGAATACATTTCTGGAAAATCGCGAGCAGAGGGGGTGTAAAATCATGCTCATTCCAATTGTGGTCATAATAATTGTCACAAGTACATTAATAGAGATATTACTGATATTATTTCTTAGAAAATCTAAGAATAGAGAAAATGGAGCAAAAGAATACGTCGAGAGGTTTGGTTACAAATATATCGGAAACGATAAAGAATTTGAACAGCACATAAAAACCGGTATAGCAAAATACTATCCCACTTTAAGAGGATATCACCTTAGTGTAAGCAATGTTTTCTTAAATGAGAATGATGAAGAAAAGCGCTTATATTTTGAAATGAACGTTTCGAGTAGAAATTACTATCAAAAGTACTTCTGCATGCTAATCAAAGAAATAGATCTGTCCGTGCCCGAAGTTGCAATAGTCCCAAGAAATTTTTTCTCAAAGATGTTTATTTCTAAGAAAAATGCATTTATAAAATTATTCATCGTTAAACCTAAGAATACAATTGACAATCTTCCTTACGAATTAAAAGAGCAACTTATGAACTTTAAATCTGTCGGTGTTGTGTACAAAGATAAACAGCTGCTTATCTCAAAACCATACAGCCACAAAGAGCTTCCAATCGAAGCACTTCGAATATGTGAAGAAGTATATGAATACGTAAAAGCA
>Ga0105162_1001618_pt1 | contig 12712 bp, 24 predicted proteins | sample JNZ201metaG_FD_81532 | JGI IMG/M metagenome (GOLD analysis project Ga0105162, IMG submission 81532) | Hot spring microbial communities from Jinze hot spring, China to study Microbial Dark Matter (Phase II) - JNZ 20120812A | ecosystem: Environmental > Aquatic > Thermal springs > Hot (42-90C) >...
AGCCTCAAGAGGCATGTTTTCAGTATTGTAACGCTTCCTTATAAATTTATTGGATAAAATCCTAGAAGGATTATTGAGAAAAAGCGTATATATCTAAGTCGCCAATTTACTATTGGTCTCAACCTATATGGTGACAGGAGCATTCTACCACCGGTTTGTAGACCAAGAGATAATATAAAAAGATTGTTTTCGTGTTTTTATTTTGTCAACAAGTCTATTACTTCCTTAGGAAAGTCACGAATTGTTTCGAAATAGAGGTTTGTCCAGGGTAGGAGTAGAAGATCTGTTTTTCCAACTCTGTAATGGTTGTCGAATGATTTTTGAAACTCGAAGAATATCTCTGGATGCGTCTCGTAGCATCTGTCAAACCTGTCTTTTACGAAAATCCTTATCCTCCAGTCTTTGAATCTCGCAAGATTCAGAATACTGATGTTCACGCCTAAAGCAGGAGCGTTTTTCTGCCAGCCTTTTATTCGTGAAGCCGAGAGAAACGGTCCTTCCCTAATATGCATGTATAGGAACCTGTTTCTCTCAACCACCACTTTCTGGCCGTCAAGATACAAAACGTCAAACATCTTTGTTTTTTCCTCCATTTTTTCCATCACCCTTTTAGATATATTTTGAAACCTAAGAGAAATCATTTCTCATCTCACCTCTGTTTTTTATAACTTCTAAGTTGTTTATTTTTGTACCGCAATAACATTTCAGCTCAACGAAGACGGTTTTTGAAACAAGCCAACGTTTCCCACAGACAGGACAGGTAATCCATTCTGTTCCTGTTATTTTCTTCATTTTATCACTCCTCCCCTTGCCTCCTCTCAGAAATCTTTTCATATATTGCAACAAGAAGCCAAAACATTGAGGCGAAGAAACACTTGATTGTATCAATTTCACTCCAACCTGGAGCCAATGGTATAATGTCTAGAATGCAGGCGGTAACATATATCAATACAGCTATAGTAAAGGTGATGCTAATTTTCATTTTTCCCTGGCCTTTTTTCCTTTCATCCATTTTTCCATCACCTTAAATAGTGTCACTCAGGTTTAAAGACACCTCTATTAGTTTAGACCTACCTAATAAACATTCACTATTAAATAGTTAGATTAACATTGAATTTTCTGGGATGTCTCTTGTTGAAGCGAGTTCTTCTCCTGTCTCTATGCTGAATGCTCTGTATCTTTGTTTTTCCTTGTCCCATGTTATCTTTATTCCTAGTTCCTCTATTACTTCATGGAGTTCTCTATGTATTGTCATGAAAAACTCCATTTCTTCACGGTCTACAAACTTGAATTCCCTACCACAATACTCGCATTTCCACTCAAAAACCCGACTCATATCTACTCACCCTAATGAAAAGCAAACTTTATATATGTTTAGGGGTGTGGTAATTATTGTATGCTAAAAGCTCTATTTCTACTTTTCGAGGAACTGTTAGAAAAGCTTAGGAATCTTGAAGAAAAAGGAAGAGAATTGTCATCAAAAAGGGACGATATTGTAGCATTTGAAGATTCTAATTATTTCATTGATGTAAGGTATACAGTTGATAATATCAGAGAGTTTGCAGAAGATTTTAAGATCATCTTTGATGAAAAGATACTTAAGTTTGCTAGAGAAATTAGTTCAGCAATAGAAAGTATTTTACGGTACTCTGATAAATGTCTCAGAGAAGGACTACTTAAAAAGCAATGTGAAATACCTTCGGAAATCTTAGATGAAGTAGACGAGGCAGCCAAGGAATTGTTTGGAGCACGGTGTACATGGTTGAGAAGAGAGGTTCACCCATATACTCTTTCCGCTACTGAAAACGATATTTCCGCTTGCATACATAGATTGATAGAGAAACTTGAACCAATAACCGAGGACTATGAAATCAAAGGGAAATGTGCCTTCTCTAAGAGGAAACCTCCTTCCGAGAAGATTAAGGAGGCGTGTATAGCATGGTCGGAAACTACTGACCGCCTTAATGGAAAAGGCTTATATGTCTATGATGATTACTTTAAGTTAAATTGTTTTGCGATCGGAAGCAAAATGGAGTGTAGGGTTGGCTTTTTCGGAGGACACAGAACCCACCTGGATTTTGAAAAAGGAAGGATAGAATATTACGACGAGGATCGGGATGTATGTGATGCTATGAAAATGCTATGGAAGAAAGTGGGACTAGAGTGTGAGGATACACCCTTCGGAGTGACTTGTAGTGGTCTCGACGAGGAGAAGTATGAGCCTGCAATGAAGGTTCTGGCTGCTGCGACGAGTATGGATCTTAGAATGAGAGAACCATGGCAGTTTTGGGGGAGGAATTTGTCATCCCCTGAAGAAGAAGTTAAAAGGATTCTTGAAGAATTGAATTTCTCACCCTAAATGAGTTTCTGTTTCTTCTTGTGCTTTAAGCCTTTTTTCTACCTTGTTTAGCCTTAATCTAATTTCGTTTAGTTGATACTCTACTTTTCTGATACGTAGGACTAATTTTTTGATGTAGTCTTGAGTTATTTTGAAAGAACCCTTTTTATTCGGGTTATAACGTTTAATCCTCATCCTCACTCACCCTACATAATGGGGCATTAACTCTTATATAATTGTCAATGCAGTAATCATGTATGTCTGAGCTTGAGGAGCTGTTGGAAAGGCTCAGGAATCTTGAGGAAAAGGGGAGGGAGCTGTCGGCAAAAAGGGATGAGAAAGTAGAATTTATAGATTCTAGTTATTTTACTGATGTAGATTATACGGTCGATAATGTGAGAAAATTTGAGGCCATAGTCGATGAAAAGATACTCAATTTTGCTAGAAAAATTAGTTCGGCAGCGAGGACTCTTTCATGGTCCTCCGGCAAATGTTGGAAAGCAGGTTTGCTTAAAAAGCAATGTGAAATACCTCCAGAAGACTTGGCTGATGTAGACGAGGCAGCCAAGGAATTGCTTGGAACCCGGTGCACATGGTTGAGGGGAGAGGCTCGCCCATATACTCTTTCCGCTGCTGAGAACGATATTGCCGCTTGCATACATAGATTGATAGAGAGGCTCGAACCCGTAGCCGAGGACTATGAAGTCAAAGAAAAATGTGCCTTCTCTAAGAGGAAACCTCCTTCCGAGAAGATTAAGGAGGCGTGTATAGCATGGTCGGAAACTACTGACCACTTCAAAAGAAGAGAACTATATTCCTACGAGGATTACTCTAGGTTAAATTGTAAAGCGGTTGGGAGTAAAATGGAGTGCAGGGTCGGTAGTTCTCCAGGTCACGAAACCCACCTGGATTTTGAAAAAGGAAGGATAGAATATTATGATAACGATACAGATGTATGTGACGCTATGAAAATGCTATGGAAGAATGCAGGGTTAGAGTGTAAGAATACGCCTTTCGGAGTGGCTTGCAGTGGTCTCGACGAGGAGAAGTATGAGCCTGCAATGAAGGTTCTGGCTGCTGCGACGAGTATGGATCTTAGAATGAGAGAACCAGGACGTTTTTGGAAGCATTTGACATCTCCTGAAGAAGAGGTTAAAAGGATTCTAGAGGAATTGAAGTTTTCACCCTAATGAGTTGCCATTGCTTCCTGTGCTTTAAGCCTTTTTTCTACCTCGTTCAGCCTTAATCTAATTTCGTATAGTTGATACTCTACTTTTCTGATACGTAGGACTAACTTTTTTATGTAGTCTTGAGTTAATTGTTCAGACAATTATTAGCAGGTGCTAAATATAATCAGAGTATTTAAGTATTTTTGTTGCATGACTCATTTTTGCCGTTTCCTTCTTTTTTTATGCTTGAAGATTGGGGAAAGGTTCTCCAAGTAGCATGTTTTCCGTTTTCCGTTTGGAAGTTTATGTATTACAACCCTGTATTTATATTCTCTTTTTCCTTCGAATCTGTCCGTTCTGGGATGATAGTATCTTATCATTATTACTTGTTGCCCCTTGTTTCCGCACTTAGGACAAACTACTGTCCCCTCGTATTTAGAGGTTCCAAGAGACATTTTTCACTCACCCTAAACAGTTGGCATAGTATAAAGAAAATGGTTCACAGTTTTTTAAGTTTTTTATAATTTTCGAGGATGCTCTCTTCTCCCCAGAGCCAGATCAAGGGTATTTTTCTTCCCCTCATAACTATGACGGGGGTTACGTTAAGCTTGTTGCATAGGTCTAGGAGTTTTTTAACTTCTCTAGAGGGTTTCTTCCTTACCGAGGCCTGTATCAACGCTACCTCAGGATTATGTGGAAAGTATTCTGACGGCTTTATGGCAACCAAATCTGCCACTCCTTTTGAGCCTGCTGCCCTGACTACGAACCAGCCGTCTTCTACAAGCCTGTCCCTAACCCTGTATTCGAAAGCCCTACCTTTAACGTACCTCTTCAACGTGCTTCGAAACCTCCTCCCTCTACCAGTATCCATTTAGGGTTCTTCTTGTCTCCCCATGGGCATTTCTCAGGATCGCTTGTTTCCAAGGGCCTACCGATGTATATGACGTAGCATGGTTTTCCACCGCACTCTTCTTTACACTTCCACATTAACAACGTTTCTTTTTTCTTTCCATTCATGGCTTCTTCACCCTAAAGTTTTAGCAGGTGCTAAAAAAGTTTTTCAAGTACTGTCCTAAGCCTAACGTCAGTTATTTCTCTGAAGTCTTTCAGTGACTTTATGTATTTTGAAGCGTGTTCCGGGTCTTCTATTGCTTTTTCAAGCGGGATTAGGATTGACTTGGTTAATGCTTCTAAGCCTAGGGAGTTAGCCATGCTTTTCAATTCCTCAAGCATTTTTCCAGCATTCTTAACCTTTATTTCCCCCTCCATCATTCTGAGTAGGGGTTCGAGCCTCTGCCTGAACTTCCCTATTGCTGCTGCAACCATCTCCTGTTTCTTTTGCATGAGGGTTTTGGCTACGTCCGGGTTTTTCTTGGCCCATTCCTCTAGGGCTACGTCAATATCTATTGGGAGCAGGTCGATTGAGATCTCAAGTTTTTTAGAGTATTTGGAGATTATTTCAACCCCGTGGGACTTAAGGATTTTGAGGAGTTTTTTCATCTCTTCTCCGTTCTCGTATTCCTCCATGTTTTTGACAAGGTCGCTCAATTCTGCGTTAAGCCTTTTCACTCCGTTGAAAAGCTGGTTTACCGAGTTGTCGTCTGCGGGGAGGAGGTAGATGTTGTCTTTGAACCTTCCTTTCACTTCTCTGGTTATGCAGACGGTTAGACTGTTGAGCAATCGGTATGCTTGTATCCTTACTGTTTTAAGAATGTTTTCAAACCTTGAGGGAAACGGCCTTACCCAGAGGGTTTTAGAGTCGATTATCCTGTATCCGCTTTCAGACCTTATCCTTTTCGACTGGTAGTGGGCTTCAAGCTCCCTTCCCCTCAGGGTTTCCTCTCTCTCAGCGTAGTTGAAGTCAACGCTGTTCATGAATGATTTAAGCTCGTTTAGGAAGGAGAGGTATTTCACGCCTTTAAGCATGGAGGTGTCGCACCTCATCCTCAAGGCGGAATCCGAAGGAAGCCTGAGGGTTGCGATGAATCCCTTAAGCCTGATCTTCTCAGACAAGCTCGATTTCACCCTAAAGGAGATTTAGCACCTGCTAAAAGATAAGTTTTCTGTCTACGCTTACGAGTTCCCAGCGTCCTAGGAACCATGTGAAATAGGCTTTGAATCGAGAACCGCATGTGAAGCACTTGACTTCAACCACTATTTCTTTGCATGTTCTTTTCCAAACACTCATTGTTTTAACATTTGAAGAATTACAAAATGGACAAGACAAGGCTCACCCTAATGCCTAAAGGGTTAGAAGTCCTCGTATTCGATCTTTATCTCCTTTATCCGCCTGAAACGTTTGAACCTGTAGAACCTGCCATTCACTTGTGTTTCAGACAGTTCTGGTGGTACCTGCTCCATCTCCGCCCAGAGGGGTTTTACCCCCAGTTCGCAGAGCTTGGCTATAACGCTTAAAGGAGCAACCACTACGACCTCGTCGTATCCTCCAGCCTTGATGTGATTAACAATTTCTTCGGCAGAAAGGTACGGCAGGTGTTGAAGAAATATGTCTACGGATACTTCTCCGAAAAGCTTTCTGAGGGCGTTTAGTTGTGAGGGTAAAACAGGATGTCTTGAAACCCACAGTATTCTTTTCAAATGTTCTCACCCTAAGGGGCGGTTTCATTAAATTTTCTCTAGAACGGTTTTAAGCCTTACGTCATCGGTGGAAACCTCTTCAAACTCATCGGGTAGAAGAATGATCGGTGACGGTACTTTGACAGATTCGGTTTGCTTTTCAGGCGTAATGGTTACATTAACGAGAACTGTTAGGCTCAGGAATGCATCGCCATTACTATAGTAATCTATTTTCAATTGAAGGTCTTTAAGCTCTAGACATATTGCTTCCAATATGCTTCGTCTCCTCAAAGAGGTTGATGAGTATTTACATAGGGTTGCTTCGACCCTGGCAATTTTTCTTTTAAAAGAAAAGACATACTTCTCCCCATCCTTTTTTGAACTGACCTCGTAAACAAAACCTTCTGCACGATAACCTTTTGTATACCAGCTATAACATCTATCTTCTGCTAGAAAGAAGAATTCTGTCTTCTCCTCCAGTTTCTTTAAAAGCTCCTTGTCTTCATACGTATCTCTGTTGACGGTATCAATGATACTAACCTTTAGGAGCAAAGCGTATTTAGGCTTAATGGAAGATTTAAGAGGATTCTTTGGAAGTGGGTCATCTACTTCCTGGAACTCTCCTTCTCCAGAGATTACGAAAAGATAAGAACCTTTCTGGATATTGTTTGCGAAATTTTTAATTATTTGTTGAACATACTCGTACAGTTCCAAATTTAATTCTCACCCTAAAGAGTCATTCGGTTTCAGGAATGAAGCCCCATTTCTCACCGTCTGCACGCCAGCCTCCTATTGGTTTCTCACAGTAGGGGCAGACGTAGCTTACAGCCTGTTGAATGTCCCGAACCTCGTAATTTCCTTCATCGTTATTCCAGAGTAACGTTTGTACTACTTCTGAAATCCAGATCTCGTCTAAAGGCTCCCCACAATTCGGGCAGGTTGGACAATCATATATCTTAGCATCGCATTCGGCACAGACGTATCCGCCTTCTGGAAAAGGCTTACCCATCTCAACCCTAGTCTGGTAGTCATTTAAATCCGGCACTCTGTTTACGAACAATCCGCTACCAGGTTTCACACTTCGTCCACATTCATTGCATATTTCTTTATCCTCCTCCAATTTTTCCTCACCCTAAACGGTGTTTTAAAGGGTTGCGGTTGCTTCAATCTTCTCCTTGTTCCTCTTCTCAAGGATTGAGAGGAGTTCTTTAGCAAGATGGACTATGAAAAGCTCGGTTTCAGCCTCCTCCTTCAACGTGTCAATATCTGCGTTCTCAACTTCGTCTTTCAAGACCCTTATCCCGATGTCTAAGGATTTTAAAATCTCTTCAAGTGGCATTTCTCTCCATGTTTTGGCATAAATCATCATCTCACCCTAATGAGGAGGGTGAATTTATTATTGAAGAAGCTCATCAATCGTCATTTTTCTTCTGTGCAAGTCTTTCTTTCTTCATCATTTGAACAGCACAATAAAGTGCGAAAGATGCATAACTCAACGCATCAGAAAGATGCTCTTTTATTTCAGTGCACATATCAGCTTCTTCGTTGTCCAGCTTATTGTGAACATCCAGCTCTCTTTCAAGGTCGTAGAATCTCAAGTACACTTTTGCAAGGTAAGCAATAGTCTCAACAATTCCGCATTCGAGACCATCCTCGAACGCTTTGATATCGATTTTCTCTATTAGTTTTTTGTACTCGTTAATTTTATCGTCAACGCTCATTCTCTCTCACCTCACCTGAAATCAGCAACCATTATTCCTTCATCAGTAACGATGAGAAGTTCTTTGTCTGCATATCTCTTTACGAAACGAGGTATCCAATCGCAAACGGGAGGAGGAGTTTCGCCGTAATCATTGATATTGTATGCAACTGCGACATAGTCGTCGATTAAAATAATGTTCAGACTCTCGCCACCGTCGTATATCTTCAACTTTTTCTCATCGATCTCAATCTCAACGTTGAACTGTTTCAGCAGTTCAATGCATTTGTTCACATCGAAAGCGTAGCTGCCATCTTCCCTTCTTTTAATTATATCTTTTAGTCTGGGGCTTTTAGCGGTGGCCCCTCCCGCTTCTCCGAGAACCGGGGCTTCACCTCCAGACCCGGGGAGGCCATTTTCTTTGCTCTTCATCTTTTCCTCACCCTAAAGCCTTAACCGCAGTAGACGGTTTTCTTTTCACCATGTATCCCTAGCTTCTTCAAAGGTTTCAAAAGTTTTCGTGCATCCTCCTTGGTGAAGAAGAAGATTTTGTCATTTTCAACAACGACTGTGATTCTTTTAGAAGCCATTTTCCCTTATCACCTGCCTGGTTTTTTCAGAGACATAGAATTCCTCGGTCTTCTCAACCTTCTCAACGTCAACGTCTACGCCAGAGCTTCTTAGCATCGCTAGGAGCTTCTTGGCCTCTTCGAAGCAGGCTTCTCCCCTGAAGCCGGAGTAGAGGATTTTTAGCCTACCGTTCTCATCTACTTCAATAGTAACTCTCCGCATAGATCACCACCTTCCCCATCTGCTTTTGGGCTTGAACGTTGTAGCCAAGGTTTTTCAGAGAATTGGCAACTGCTAAAGCAGTATATGTTTGGATGAGATTCTTCTGGAAAGCTTCAATGACATCACGGATGAGAAAGAAGTCCCCGACAAGCTTGACTTCCCCGTCCTCAACTTTTATTCCAACCCCCCGATGAATCTGGGGGGTTTTGACAGCTATGATAAAGTCTTTCTGAATGTTGCCAGAGTAGTCTTTGATTTCTTGGACAATTTCGCCGTTAAGCTCTTTGGCGATTTGGACAACAGCCTGCTTCAGAAGCTCGACATTGGGATTTTTGATTCTTATTTTACAAATGCTGAAGTGGCTCATTTTCTCACCCTAACCGTTTCAAAGTTTTTCAAGGACAGATTTAAGCCTTGTATCAGTCTCAAGCCTTGCAATCGATTTTAAAGATTCCTGCAAGAAGGCCTGGTTAACGCTTTCAAGCGTCTGTATCTCTGAGATCATTTGTTGAATTCTCTTCAGCCTCTCATCGACGTTTATTTTGAAAATCTGAATGGCTTCATCGAAATCCTCTTGCGTGACATAGTCACGGTTCTTAATGAAGGCTCTTGAAGCTGCCTCAAGGACAAGCTTCTCAAGCTCAGCACCGGAGAACAGAAATGTCCTTGAAGAGATGTCTTCAAGGTTTATGTCTTTCACAGGCATCTTTCTCAAAACATTCATTTGGACACTTATTATTTGCTTTCTTGCCTGAGCATCAGGATAGGACATCAGAACAATCTCATCAATTCTCCCTGGCCTGATGAACGCAGGGTCAAGGGAACCGACGAAGTTAGTGGCCCCGACGATGAAGGCTTTCCGCCTTTCATCACCGAGCCACTCCAGTAACATGTTCTGCATCCTTCTGGAAACGCCCGAATCTCCCATGAAGGCTCTGTCTCGTCCTATGGCAAGTTGGTCAAACTCGTCTATGAAGACGATTATGGGAGCAAGGGACTCTATGAGAGCAACGAGTTGCCTCGTCCTAGCCTCGGTCTCCCCAACGATTCCCCTGAGCAAGTCGGCGGGGCTAAGGGTTATCATGGGGAGGTTGAGTTCTTTCGCAAATGCCTTGGCAAAGAAGGTCTTTCCGCATCCAGGTGGGCCGTAGAGAAGCAAGCCCCTAGGGATTCTGAGTCCTAGGGCACTTGCCCTCTCGGGGTTTTTTATGACGTTGATTATTCTCTGTTGAATGTAGTTTTTGAGATAATCGTAGCCTCCTACGGATTCAAAGCCTCGTGACGGCTCGATGTAGAAAAGCCCATGGTCTCTGAGGATTTTGATCTTGTAGTCGGTGAAGACAGAGACCTCGATGTTTCTCGCTTTAATGCAACTTTCAAAGAAGGCTGTTTTTATGTCGTGAAGAGTTAAGCCGGCGGTTGTGTTTATGATTTGCTGGTTGAGTTCGAGGTGGGGAAGCTTCTTCTTAGTGTCTTCTGTCAGGCTTTGTAGGAGCGTTTTCCTCTCCTCCTCAGAGGGGAGAGGAATGTCGTAGGCGTAGACGAGTTTCAAAAGCTGAGGAGGGAAGAAGGAGTAATCGGAGCAGAATACGAAGACTCTGCTGGACTTCTCATAGAGCTGGAGGCTCTGGCTCCAGCTGGCAAGGAGGTCTTGCAGAGCTTCGGCATGACGTTGCAGGAAGACGTATGATATTATCAGAAGCGTTGAAGAGCTTTTGAGCTTTGAATCAAGTATGTCTCCCAAACCTCCGAAGGGAGAGAGTGTGCTGACTTCTGTACCAGCCAGAAGGTCGAATAGCTTTTGTCTCTGGAAGTCGAAGAAGATTTTTTCGTTGAAAGTCGTTTTAAGCATTTTGTCAATATCTCGTGTTTTAGCAGTTGTTAAAAACTGGTGGATTCTGACGGGATCGTTTGTTGAAAGAAGGAAAACGTTGCTGACGTTAGCGAGGGATTTAAGAGCGATGTGAGAATACCAGTTTTCACTCATGTTCTCACCCTAAAAGGGGTTATAGTTTCTCAAGTACCGTCCTCAGCCTCACGTCCTCTATTTCAAGCAATTGTTTCTCTTTGAAGTTATCCTTAAGCTCACTGAGCAGGCTTCTGGCAGTAAGTAGAAAGGCTTTGTAGATTTGCACGCTTGGAGTCTCTTCGGCGTGGTCAAGGTTGTAAATCAAGGCAGTTATTGTATTAATGTGACGCTGGGGGTTGAAGTCACGCTTTGTAAGAAAAAATTTCTCAGCTCCTGAGGCTCAATCAGATACCAGTCGTAGTCAGATTTACTGGGATTAAACTGACCTACTGCGAGAGTTCTATGTAGAGACTGAAAGGCGAAGAACATGGCGGTTAAGGCTAACGGGCCACTTAGGACTATTGCGAGTTTCTCGTTAACTGGACGGGAATTGATTAAATCGTAGAGGCGTTTGGCAACCTCAGGTATCTCGTGCGGAGCGAGGGCTTTGATAGCCCTCACTCTCTTCACGTTTGTCATGTAGGGGGGAAGCTGAAGCTCCCTGCCTACCTCAAGGACGATGTAGAGGTCTGGCTCGTAGTCAGACTCTTCCACACCATTCTTATTCGGTTTAAGGACTTTCATCTCTCTCACCCTAAGAGAAAAAGAAGGAGAGAGAAAAGTTAAAGCAGTTTAAACGCATAGGTGTTTTTTAAAGGAATTATTATGGGTTTCCCGTTTTCCCAGTATCCAACTTTAAAGTTGTAAAAAGGATAAGGCGAAGGATAACGAAGTTTAAGGTTTATCTCTAGCCCGTTGGGAGCAATAAAAGTCTGAACGACAGGACAAGGGACTTCAAAGGCTTTAATTACCTCAAGGGCTCGGAGAACCTCCGGAGCCTCAAGGTTGAAACTGTTTTTCTTCAGAACCTCAAGAAATTCCTTTTTCTTTGCTTCAAGAAATTCTTGAATTTCCATACCTTTTCACCCTAAAGAGAAAAAAGAAGGGGTTTAGCACCTGCTAAAGGGTTTAGTAGTTCTTTATGCTTGTATGGATTTTCTTATCACTCTGCCAAGAATTTTTGAGGTTTGTCCGTCCATTGCCATTCCTTGTTTTCTAGAAACTATGCCAACACCAGTTAAGGTGTTGCGAGCTATATGCTCGCCAGTAGCAACTATGAATTTCAACGGGTCAGCGGTTCTCAACTCCTTTTCCTTCTTGCATTTTTCAAGGTCTTCTATTGCTTGCTTTACTCTCCTCTCTGCTTCTTCAATCTTCTTATCAAAACTGCGGTTTAGCTCATAAAACGCATTAATCGACTTATTAATTATTGCACTCAACACCTCTTGATAATTAACCGTTATTCCGTATCTTGCTACTTCATCAGCCCAACTCCTAATATATGGAGCTAGTCTTCTCGCTAAAATTTCCCTTACTTCTTGCTCGTTTATTTCCATACCTTTCTCACCCATTGGTCGCTGGGGGCGAGGGTTTTCGGTAGCCCCGTGCCTCATCGCTCTCCAGCCGCAGGAGTAGAGTTTCCTCTACTCCCTCGTCCAAGCTGGAGTCCCCTGACCCTCACAGCCCTGGCTTACCGTAAGCCTTCGGGCTCGGGTCTTCGGGCGGACGGGCTACCCTCCACCCGTCAGGGTGGAGGGTTGGGAGTCGGGTGAGTGACTCCCGTGCCTACTCGGCACGGGACACCCTATCGGGACTAGGATAGGCTCCTCCCCACAGGGGGCGTTACACTTCTTCCCTGTGGCTCATTGGGGCGGTGACAACCCGGTCGCCACCCCACCGCTGTCTTACGCTGATCAAAAAGTGTGTGGGGTAGCGGGTTGCCTCCGACACCCGAGAGCCCCCGCCGGTTCGCTGAACGTCGCTTGTGATACTGTGCTAGGTTGCTCCCCTTGGGAGACTCCCTAGCCGATTCCTAGGGTCGAACACCCCGGGATACCCCCGAGCAGTTCCCAAGCAGTTCAAGAGGGATTAAATCAATCAGCTAAGGCGAAAGATAACGATTTTATCGCTCTGTTTTTTTGTTTCAAGAATTTCTGTTAATTCACTCATGTTTTTCACCCTGGAAAAAAAGAAGGGTTTAGAGATAAGAGATAAGAACGATTTTTCTTGCACATTTTAAGCAAATAGCATAGGCACAGGTATGGTCTCCGCTGGGCTCTATCCAGACG
>Ga0105162_1001622_pt1 | contig 12704 bp, 13 predicted proteins | sample JNZ201metaG_FD_81532 | JGI IMG/M metagenome (GOLD analysis project Ga0105162, IMG submission 81532) | Hot spring microbial communities from Jinze hot spring, China to study Microbial Dark Matter (Phase II) - JNZ 20120812A | ecosystem: Environmental > Aquatic > Thermal springs > Hot (42-90C) >...
AATCTGAAGGCCATCGCTGTGCGAGGGACACAGCCGCTGCCCATCGCCCGTCCGGAAACCTTCCAGGCGCTGCGGGCCCAGGCGAACCGGGCGTTGCGGGAGGATAACCTGACCCGGGTGTTTCGGGAGACCGGGACTGCGGGCGCGGCGGAGTATTTTGACTTGCTGGGGAGCATGCCCAAACGGTATTACGGGCAGGGAGCCTGGGAAGGCGCATCCAAAATCAGCGGGGCAGCGATGGCCGAGACCATCCTTTCTGGAGTTTCGGCCTGCCATGCCTGTGTGATCGCCTGCGGCCGGGTGGTGACCATCCCGGAGGGCCCGTATGCCCGCACGAAGGCAAAGGGCCCGGAATACGAAACCATCGCAGCCTTCGGCCCGAACCTTCTGAATGACGACCTCCAGGCCATCACGCATCTGGGAGATCTTTGCGATCGCTATGGCCTGGACTCGATCAGCATGGGGAACGTGTTGGGCTTGGCGTATCTGCTTTTCGAGCAGGGGCGGATCACGGAGCGGGAGACAGGTGGCCTGAGCCTGCGCTGGGGCGATATCCGACCTGTCGAGATCCTGATCGCTCAAACGGCCCGGCGGGAAGGGTTCGGCGCGCTCCTGGCCCAGGGGGCACGAGGGCTGGGACGGGCGTTCGGGGCGGAAGATCTGGCCGTTGAGGTCAAGGGGCTAGAGGTCCCCTATCACGATCCTCGTGGGGTGGCTGGGATCGCGTTGAGTTATGCCACTTCCCCGCGTGGGGCCTGTCACAATCAGAGCGATTTCTTCATGGTGGAATTGGGCCAGTCCAGCGAGGAGCTGGGCATCCCCTATCTGGACCGGCATCAGGTCGAAGGCAAGGCCCGTTACGTGGCGATCCATCAGAACTGGCGCACAGCGTGCAACAGCCTGGTCCTGTGTTATTTCGCGAATGTTGCCCCCAGTGTCGCCCTTGCCCTGCTGAACGCCGCAATGGGATGGGAGTGGGATCTGCCCACGATGCTGCAAGCGGGGGAGCGGGGCTGGCAATTGAAACGGGTGATCAACAGCCGTCTGGGTGCCACGCGGGCCGACGACCGGTTGCCCAGGCGGCTCCTGGAGCCCCTGGCCGATGGAGGAGCGGCCGGCTTCGTTCCGGATCTGGAGACCATGCTGCGGGAATATTACGAGGCTCGGGGGTGGGATCCTGTGACCGGCCAGCCCACGCCGGAAACCCTCCAGCGGTTGGGGCTGGGGTTTGCCCTGGAGGAGAGCCTGTGACGGCGATCGACGTGCCCTCCAGGAGAACAGCGGATGGGAGCGGATCGACATGATGCGGGTACTGGTGACCGGTGCCACGGGCTTCCTGGGCCATAACCTTTGTCCGTATCTGGTGGAACAGGGGTATGCCGTGCGCGCTCTGGTTCGACCGTCCTCCGATTGGGGGTTTCTGGCGGAGCGGGGGGTGGAGATCGCCTTCGGCGATGTGCAGGATCCGGCCTCAGTCCAGGCTGCCCTCGCCGGGTGCGAGGCGGTGGTTCATGCGGCCGGCTACTTCCGGTTCTGGGGGCCCCGGGATCGCTACTGGGCCGTGAATGTCATGGGGACCCGGAATGTGGTTCAGGCGGCGGAGCGGGCTGGACTTCAGCGGTTCGTGCATATCTCGACGGTGGCCGTGGTGGGGCGGCCCCGTCCGGGGTCTGTGATCGATGAGACGTATCCGTGCCAGCCGGTGGATGAATACCAGCGGACAAAACTGGAAGGGGAACGGCTTGTTCAAGATGCGGCTCGCAGAGGGCTTCCCGCCATTATTTTACGCCCCGGGGCCTTCTATGGCCCATGGGGGCGTTATGCGTTTAACCGGCTTTTCTTTGAGGATTTCCTGAAGGGATTGCGCCTTCAGGTGCACGGTGGCCGCCGTTACACGTTTCCGGTTTTTGTCCCCGATCTCTGCCGGGTCATCGAGGCTGCGCTGTGCCGGGGGCGGGTCGGGGAGATCTACAACGTAGCGGATCGCAGTCGGCGGCACGCGGAGATCTACGAGATCGTGGCCCGGGTGGCGGGGACCTCAGCCTGGCGGCTCAACGTCCCCGCCACCCCGATGCTGGCCCTGGCGTGGATCTGGACGAAGCTGGCGGATCTCACGGGGCGGGAGCCCTATTATCCGCTGACGCTGGCCTCCTATGTGTTCTACGACTGGGTGGTTTCCTCCGAGAAAGCGCAACGGGAGCTGGGCTTTGAGCCGACGCCGTTTGAGGAAGGGGTAAGGCAGACCCTGGAGTGGTATTGGGCACAGGGGATCCTGCGCCCGCCTCGCTGATGATCTGTCCCTGGTCTATTTACCGAGAAGCCTCCCCTGGTAGCAAACCGCCGGGTTCCGTTTTGCTTGGCGCCAAAGCGAACATTGAGCTGTCTGGAGGGCGCGCTGGCCCGCTCTCAAGATACTTAAACCTTCTCTTTCTCCTCTGCCTGCGGTCTCTTGAAACGCAGGAAGAGGGGATGCTGGGGGAAGGGATAAGAGATCAAGCCGTTTACAATGGGGTCACAGGGCTTTTCAAAGTTCTAATGATGCGAGTTCTCATTTCCCTTCGATGAGTTTTCTTCTCCCCCCTCCTCACAGCTCAAAGGACCGTGGGGAGGGGGGAGAAAAAATATTTTGGGGCCGAGCCGCGCGCCGAAGGCGCGCGGCTCGGCCCCAAAAGCCCCCAGGAGGAAACCGCCTATATCCGTATAGACAATGCTGGAGAACGGCTGAATAGTTACTCTCCTCCCCGTTATGCCGTCTTTGATTAGAATCTTAAAAGCCCTGTGGCTCACAACTCCTAACTTTAACTGATGCGAAGCTGTGTCATAACTCTCTTTATAACTACATCTGCTAATTCTACCGCAACAAGCGCTTCACGCTGACCGGGGAGTCCGTAAGGAAGAGAGCCGGGCAAGGCATCTGGATAGCGCACAGGGATGTAATAATCGTCCAGGATTGTGAGCTCCTCTGCAATATCTGCAAATGGCTCGGGAGGCAGAAGCCTCAACAGTTCAGAAATCGAATGTAAACGCGGTGGAGTACGGCCGTGAGCAGCGATTAGACCCTTAAGCGCTTTCTCTACACATTGTTGAGCGTGGAAGCAGGCCAGGTTATAAATCTCATCCTCCAGCAGTGCCTTTGCGGCAAGGAGATCCTGCTGGGCAAAATCTAACCATGGCTTAGCGGCCTCGTTCATATAGGACAACTCCTTTACTTACAATTTCCTCTCGCACAAAGGGCCGTTCCCGGGCCAGCTGTTCGAATTCCTCAGGGGTGTATACCAGTAAATCGGTGGCTACGCGGGGCTTGAGCAAACGCCGGATGAAATGAAGACGCTCGATAAAGGGCAGATCGGTTTTCATCACAATCACCAGGTCGATATCAGACCATGAGTGGATTTCGCCTGTCGCGAGAGAACCGAAAAGAAGGATCTGCTCCGGATCGATCTCCCGACGCAGGGTTTCCACAAACCGCCGGATTTCTTTTTCGAGCACCTCTCGGCGTTCCTGAGCGGATAACGTCTCCTTCGCTGACATCGTATAGCCCCCCTAACTTTCAGGGAGTGTCTAAGCCTTTAGCTCGTGTTCACGTGATCCCTGATCCACTCTGATACCCCTCTCCCCTGGATCCCCCCAACGGCCCGAAGGGCCGTGGGGGGATCTGAAATTGGGGGCCTGATGATCTATCACAGCGAAAACACTGCCGGCGAATTTCGGATCCTCTCTCAAGCGCGCGATTCTCCTTCGGCAGGCTCCCCACAGCTCTCTGAGCCCTGGGGCGGGGGATAGAAAATAGCTCAGGGGCTGAGCCGCGTGCCTCTGGCGCGCGGCTCAGCCCCTGAAGTCCCTGAAAGAAAACCCGCGTGAAACGCCCCGATTCGTATGGCGTGCAAATGGCTGAATCGTGACTCCAGGATTTTATAGGCCGGAAGGTGCCGAAGGCATCCCCTGTCCCCGAAGGGGATCGATTAAGAACGTCCCATTCGCCACACCGTGCCATCCGGGCGGTCTTCCAGGATGATCCCCAAGGCCCGGAGGCGGTCACGGATCTGATCGGCGCGGGCGAAATCACGCTGGCGGCGAGCTTCCGCCCGTATCTCAATGAGCAGCTGCACCAGCCCGGCCACCAGATCCGACGGGATGTCCGGTCGGATGACCTCCGGGATCAGCCCCAGGACCTGGCCTCCGAACTCCCGATAGACCGTGTCGATGGTTTCCAGGATAGGGCGCCCCACGGTCGCCCCGCCGAAGAGCAGGCTGTTGACGGCTTTGGAGAACTCGAAGAGAACCGAAAGGGCCTCCGGTGTGCCGAAATCATCATCCATCGCCTCGAGAAACGCGCGCCGGGTTCGCTGGATCTCCTCCATAAACGCCTCGGGCTCGGCCGCCTCGGGAACATCCCCTCGGGCGAGCCGTTCCCGGACCTCGATCACGGTGTTCCAGAGGCGGTCCAGGCCTTTCTCCGCCGCCTCCATCGCTTCCTCGCTGTAGTCGATGGGGGAGCGATAATGGCTGGAGAGGATGAACAGACGGATCGCCTGGGGCCGGTATCGCTGAAGGGCATCCTTGATGCGCACCACGTTCCCCAGGCTTTTGCTCATCTTCACACCGTTCACGGTGAGGGATCCGGTGAGCAGCCAGTAGCGGGCGAAGGGCACCCCATTGGCCGCCTCCGCCTGGGCGATCTCGCTCTCATTGTGGGGGAAGAGGTTGTCGATGCCCCCGCCGTGGATGTCGAAGGGCTGCCCCAGGTATTTGGTGGCCATCACGGAGCATTCGATATGCCAGCCGGGATAGCCCCAGCCCCATGGGCTGGGCCAGCGCAGGATGTGCTCTGGCTCTGCGCGTTTCCACAGGGCGAAGTCGGCGGGGTGGCGTTTTTCCTCCCGCACCGGGATACGGGCGCCTTCCTCCTGCTCCTCCAGGCGACGGCCGGAGAGCTTCCCGTATTCCGGCCAGGATTCCACGGAGAAATAAACCGAGCCGTTGACTTCGTAGGCGTGGCCTTTTTCGATCAGAACCTTGATCATCTCGATCATCTCGGGGATGTGGCAGGAGGCCCGGGGGGAGATGTCGGGTCGCACCACTCCCAGCGCGTCCATGTCCTCAAAATAACTGCGCATGTATTTCTCCACCAGCTCCATCGGCTCCAGACGCTCCCGGGCTGCCCCTTTGAGGATGCGGTCCTCCCCGGTATCCAGCAGGTGCCCCACGTCGGTGATGTTCTGGACATAGCGGACCTTATAGCCACGATAGCGGAGGTAGCGGACGATCACGTCCATGGAGACGTAAAGCTTGGCGTGGCCGAGGTGGGCATGATCATAGACGGTTGGCCCACAGACATACATGTGAACCCGTCCTTCGCGCAGCGGGACGAAGGGCTCTTTCTGTCGGGTCAGGAAGTTATACACCACAAGGCTCATCGGTTTCGCACCTCCAGAGATGTTTGGGGCATGGCAGATGGCCAATGGGGTGATCAAAACAGCGATCTCAGGAGGAGCCTCCACGGGTCATCTCTTCGGGCCGGGCAAAGATCATCCGACCGGCAGCGGTCTGGAGTACCTTGGTCACCACCACCGGGATCTCGCGCCCGATGTAGCGGCGCCCCTCCTCCACCACCACCATCGTCCCATCCTCCAGGTAACCCACGCCCTGTCCGGGCTCCTTCCCTTCCTGAATGATGGAGAGCGTGAACGTTTCACCCGGTAGCAGCACCGTCCGCACGGCGTTGGCCAGCTCATTGATGTTGAGGACGCGGATGTTCTGGAGCTCGGCCACCCGGTTCAGGTTGTAGTCGTTGGTCATAATCGGGCAGCGCAGGCGGCGGGCCAGGGCGATCAGCTTCTCATCCACCTCCCGGCCTTCCACATCCATATCCACGATGCGGATGGGGACCTGGCCTTCCTTTTGCATCCGGTTGAGGATCTCCAGGCCGCGGCGGCCCCGGTTGCGACGCAGAGGATCCTGGGAGTCGGCGATGTGCTGGAGCTCGTTGAGGACAAAACGGGGCACCAGGAGCGTGGCCTGAAGGAACCCGGTGCGCGCGACATCGGCGATCCGGCCGTCGATGATCACGCTGGTATCCAGCAGGATCGGATGCTCACCGTCCCGTCCCTCGCGCAGGTGACGGGGGAACATAGCCAGCAGGTCCTTATAGCGGGTGCCCGCTACCGTGAGGCCCAGGTAGCCGAAGAACACCGCCCCCAGGGAGGGCAGCACCCGGCCCAGGGGGTCGGGCAGGAGGGAGAGCGGGTAGGAGACCAGCCCAGCCATGATCAGCCCGACGATCAGCCCGATCGTGCCGGCGATCAGTTGTTGCAAGGGGATAGGCCGGATAATCTGGCGGATCATGGCGGCCGGGCGGATGGTGAGCCATGGGGTGAGGATCAGACCGAGGATGGCACCGATCAGACTGAAGGCCAGGGCGAACTGCCAGGCCGGGCGTGAATCCAGCCCCAGCCGGGCGGCATCCATCCCCAACCGCCACCCGGCAACCCCCAGCACCAGCATGCCAATGAGGCGAAGAAAACGTTCGAAATCCATGAATCCTCCGAATAAGAGCGAAGTGCATCGTTCATCTTACACCGGGGGCCATGAAGAGGGCAAGGGGAGAGGTGATGCCCTCATGGGGTGCCCATGGAGCTTCAGGGGGAGGTCCGGCGCAGGGCGGGAACGGGCCCTGATCTGCCCCTATGTGGGGGTTCTCCCAAGCCATAGATGGTGGCTCTGCCCTGAAGGAGGGCACTCTTCATAATTCACTCGTTGCAGGCCCATACGGGGAGCCCAGAGCCAGAACCAGACAGCCGTGCGCTGACACAGGCGGCCTTCCGGGTCCCGGTAGGCCGTTGTTTGCGAGAGGGCCAGCCCGACGCCTTCCCGTTCCCGAATCAACCACAGGCGATACTGAGCGCCCCCCATGGTCCAGGAGAGATCCCCGCGTGCGGCCAAGGTTCCCAACAGGCAGGTCCCACATCCAACCCCAACTACCGCCAGCGCCAGGAAGAGTGAGATTGCAGTTTCTAAACGACGTCGCATCACAGGATCACCCCTCCGGTTGCAGGACAACTGCTCGCAGTTGTCCTACAATTCCGATTCATCGCCTTGCAGGTGGATCAGGACGATCTCCGGCGGACACATCAATCGCATCCGTGGCATTCCCAGGCCCTCCATCCCCAGCCCCCGGCTCACATACATGGTGGTTGGGCCTTGCCGATACAGGCCCATCTCGTAGCGTTTCCCATAAATCGATGCGGTGATCAGCGCCCCGATCAGCGGGAGGCGGATCTGCCCGCCGTGGGTATGGCCACACAGGTAGAGATCGATCCCCAGGGCGCTGGCTTCCGGGAAGAGATCCGGTGAGTGATAGAGCAGGATGACGAGGGCGTGGGCGGGGATCTGCCGCATCAGCTCCCGCAATCGCTCGCCGTCGTGCTCCGGATCGTGGGTGCAGGTCAGGCCGAGCAGGCAGATCTGAGGTCCCCGATGGCCCAGCTGCCCGAAACGGGCCACCTGATTGTCCAGCCACGTGATGTGCGTGAAGCCGAAAAGGATCCGCCGCACCACCTCCGGCGGATCCACCAGGGGCGTCCCGGTGACCAGGTAAACCCCCAGTGGGGCGCGCAGCGCTTCCAGAAACCGGCTGCACTGGGCCTGGGCCTGCGGATCGCGCACATAGCTCAGGTTGAGGAGATCCCCGGTGAAGACGATCAGATCAGGATCCAGCTCCTCGACCCATTGCAGGATCTGTTGTTCCCGCCGGGTCAGGCGCTCCAGATGGAGATCAGTAAGGTGCAGGATCCGGAGGGAGGGCATGCCCCGTAGCTTGGGCGAGGCGACAACAAGCTCCGTTAGGGTCAGCCGAAAGGGCTCCCGGTAAAGGGCGTTGAGGAGGTTTCCCGTGAAAGCAAGGTGCCCGATCAGCGCCAGCCCGATCGCCCAGGAGAACGGCCGCAGGGGGAGAGCGCCCAGGCTCAGGAACAGGCGGAAGAGCGTGAAAGCGACGAAGGGAGGCTTGGGCGGACCGAAGGAATACCCGAGACGGGGGAGCAGGACCAGCATCAGGGCATCGCCCCCGGCGAAGGCGAGGAATATTCCTGTGGCGCCGGCGCCGATCCCGAAGGATCCAGAAGCTTCCCACCAGGCCAGTCCCACTGAGATCCCCAGCGCAAACGCCCACAGGCCCAGGAAGGCCCATGGAAGGCGTTCCAGGCGATTCAGGAGCACCATAAACTGATGAAACGGGCTTGCCTCCGTCCCCGGCCGGAACTGCCGGCGTCGCGGCGTCGTGATGCGCTCACCGGCCGGAGCCTGCGCGCTAACTCCTTCACGGATTTCGGATCCAGGCCCCAAAGCGTCCGGTCCTTCCATGTTCCGCTCGGTGGGAATACCAGTCTTCGAGATGACAGGCGGTGCACACCCCGGAAGTGATCACAGAGGGGACACCCAGATGACACAGATGCCGGCGAACAGCCTCCGGCAGATCGAGATGCCAGGCCCCATTGATCCGGTATAGGGGAAGCGCCCTCCCGAGGCGAGGCCCCAGCGCCTCAATGACCTCCGGGCCCACCGCATAGCAACACCCTCCGATCCCGGGGCCGAGGGCCGCGTGGAGGCCAGAGGGGCAAGATCCCAGGCGGCGTTCGAAGATTTCCAGGGCGGCTTCCAGAACCCCGGCCGCCAGACCTCGCCAGCCGACGTGCACGATGCCAACCGCCGGGAGAGCGGGATCCGTTAGCAGGACCGGGATGCAATCGGCGAATCGCATGAAGAGAGCCAGACCCCGTTCCGCGGTGATCAGCCCGTCCACGCCTTCCAGGATCCGGCCCCGGTGATGGGCGTCCACCAGGGCCACTTCGTTCCCGTGGATCAGCCAGGCGGTGACGATCTCCTCCGCTCGCAGTCCGATGGCGGCGAAGGCCCGGCGCATATTCTCCGCCACCGCTGCCGGGTCATCCCCGACCGAGTGGCTCAGGTTCAGGGAAGCGAAGGGCGGAGCGCTCACACCTCCCTTCCGGGTGAGGAAGCCATGAGAGATGTTGCTCCACGGGGAATCCCGGAAGCGATAGAAGACGATGGCGCCTCTCTGGACGGCTTCCCAGTCCATCGATGCGATCATGGGGAAATATCCAGCAGAACTTTCAATACGCCCTTGCGGGCGGCGTGCTCAAAAGCCCGGGCGGCCTCGTGCAGCGGATAGCGGGCGTGGATCAGCGGCCGCACATCCACCAGCCCCTGCTGGAGGAGCCGGAGGGCGGGTGGGAATGGTCCGCACCGGGAGCCGATCACGGTTACCTCATCCACAGCGAGCATCGTCAGGTTCGTTTCCACTGTGCCGTGATAGGTGCTCTTCAGAACGAGCGTTCCCCTCGGCCGCACCCACCGGCGGGCCAGGTGAAAGCCTTCGGGGGAACCTGTGCATTCTACCACCACGTCGGCGGAAAGCGCATCCACTTCATCCACCTGCGCGGTGGGGATCCCCCGTCGGGCCAGGAGATCCAGTTTGTTCCGGTTTCGCCCAACCACGAGAAGATCGCACCCGGTGAGCTGCAGAACCTGGGCAACGAGCTGACCGAGCTTGCCATCGCCCAGCACCACCACTCGATCCGTGGGATGGATGTGGATCTGCTGAAGGATCTCCAGGGCAGCGGCCAGAGGCTCCACGAACACCGCGGCCTCATCCGGGATCTCGGGAGGCACCTCATGGAGGTTGACCACCGGGAGAAGGAGGTATTCCGCGAACGCGCCATCGCGGCCGGAGATCCCCAGCGTGGTCCGGTTCGGGCAGTGGGTGGGCCGCCCGGCCCGACAGGTGGGGCAGATCCCGCAGGCGGCGTTGATCTCGCCGACCACCCGTCTGCCCACCCATTCCGGGTGATCCGGGGCCTCTTCCACCACGCCCACGAACTCGTGGCCGGGAACGCCCCGAAAGTCCAGATACCCGCGCATTAACTCCAGATCGGTGTTACAGATTCCCGCGATCTTCACCCGGATCCGAGCTTCCCCGGGCGGGGGTGAGGGCACCGGATAATCATGTCGGAGCTCCAGCCCCCGGTTCAGGTAGACGGCCAGCACGGGATGTCCCTCCACAGGAATGGTAGGTGGACCTGATTTTATGGCCCTCCCCACGGCCTGAAGGGCCGCATGGGAGAGAAGAAAGAAATACCTGGAGGAGCGAAGGTCAACGGCGTAACTTCCACCTATGCCATTATAACGCAACTTGTTGCCTGAAGGCCTTCTCTTCCCCCTTCTCCAGGGCTTTTCCGTCATCATACGGTGTCATCCTGCTGTTTGGGTCCAGTGGATGGGGGCGAGCCGGGTATCAGAGGCGCCCGGCTCGTCCCCAAACCCCCATGCGGTATGAAAAAGCCCTGTCCTTTCTCCCATGGCCTCTGTGGGCAGCCCGTCACCTTATCCCAAGATAACCCAAGCCTTGCGTTAAGATTTCCCAAACCTCTTGTGCTGGTGGAGGGAATTCATATAATGGAGGCGTAGAGTGGTGCAAAGTGGAGGAGAGTGGTGGGGCCGAGAGGGCGACGGAAGAATGAGCTGGAGCAGCCGGTGCTTCCCCCGGGTGACCCCCCGATGTTCCTGGGGGAGTATCGGCATGGGATCGACGCGAAGGGACGGATGTTCCTCCCGGCGCGCTATCGGCCGTTTTTTACCGCGGGGGCGGTGCTCACTCGAGGACTGGAGCCCTGCCTGTATCTGTTCACGCTCCCCGAATGGCGCCGGGTGGCGGAGCGGATCAGCCAGCTGCCCCTCACGGCCCCGGAGGCCCGGGAATGGCGCCGGTTCTTCTTCGGCGGGGCCTTCGATGTGATCCCCGATGAACAGGGTCGGATCCTCATCCCGGCTTCTCTCCGGGCTTACGCGGGCCTGGAGGGCCAGGCGGTCATCGTGGGAGTTCACACGTATCTGGAGATCTGGTCTCCTTCCGCCTGGCAGGAGATTCTGGAACGTTTTCAAAACGGTCGGATTCCGCCCGAGCACTGGATGAAGCTGGAGATCTAAACAGCCCGTGGGAGCGTTTACAGGTGGGCGGGTCCGCCGAAAGGTAGCCCCGCCCGCCTGCAAAAATCCACCGGGGCTCCCCGGGCTTCGGGAAGGAAAGATCATCAACCAGCGATAGCGGTTCACGATGCACATCCCGGTTTTGCTTCGCGAAGTGCTGGAGGGCCTGAGGGTTCGACCCGGCGGCGTGTATATCGATGCCACGGTCGGTGGGGGAGGGCATGCGGCAGCGATCCTGGAGCGCTCCGCGCCGGATGGCCGTCTCCTGGGGATCGACCTGGATCCAGAAGTGCTGGAGCGCGCGCGGGAGCGTCTGCGCTCTTTCGGCGAACGGGTCATCCTGGTCCATGGCTCCTATGCGGAGCTGCGGCGGATCGCCGTGCGCTATGACTTCCTGGAGGTCGATGGGATCCTGTTCGATCTGGGGCTCTCCTCATGGCAGCTGGGGGATCCCCATCGCGGGTTCAGCTTCCAGATCGAGGGCCCGCTGGACATGCGTTATGATCCCGGCCGCGGGATCCCGGCGGTGGAGATTGTGAACCGATGGCCGGAGAAGCAGCTGGTGGAGGTCATCCGTCGATACGGAGAGGAGCGGTTCGCCCGACGGATCGCGCGGGCGATCGTGCGGAACCGGCCGATCCGAACCACGACGGAGCTGGCCGAATTGATCGCGCGGGTGGTGGGTCGGGGGCGGGAGGATCAACACCCGGCCACGCGAACGTTCCTGGCGTTGCGCATTGCGGTCAACGAGGAGCTTCAGGCGCTGGAGCAGGCCCTTCCCCAGGCAGTCTCTTTGTTAAAGCCAGGCGGCCGGCTGGTGGTGATCGCCTTCCATTCTCTGGAGGATCGGATTGTCAAGACGTTCTTCCAGCGTGAATCCCGGGATTGCCTTTGCCCGCCGGAGGTTCCGGTTTGCACATGTGGGCATCGCGCAAGCCTGCGCCTGATCACCCGCAAACCGATCCGGCCTTCGGAGGAGGAAGTTTGGATCAACCCACGGGCCCGTAGCGCCCGACTGCGTATCGCGGAGCGTCTGGGATGAGCCGGCGGCAACGTGTCCTCCTGGCGGTGGCGGGAGCATTGCTGTTCCTGACTTCCTTCTTTCTGTTATTCACGTTTCTCTCCACGGCGGCGGTGGAGCAGGGGCAGATCGTTCAGAATCTGAGTGAAACCCTCGCCGCGCTGAAGCGAGGGAACGCGGCTATGGAGGAAGCGATCGCCCGGGAAAGCGCTATCCCGCGCCTGCAGGAGCGGGCCCGGTCCATGGGGTTCCTCCCTGGTGGGGAATCCATGGGCCTTCCGCTCTCGTTGCCGATCACGCTTCCACTGGGGGATGCGGGGCCATGAAGGAGCCTGTGTCGACGCTGCGGTTGCACCCGGTGGCATTCCCGCCGGCCCTGCTCCTTGGGTTGGTGGTGATCCGCCTGATCTATCTGACCTTCTACGCGCCCTGGGATCCACCGGGCGTTCAGTCCCTGGAGTTGCGTCTGGAGGCGCAGCGAGGCCGGATTCTGGATCGACGTGGTGCCGTGCTGGCCATGGATGCGCCGCGGTATCAGGTCGTCCTGGAATATCCCCCCATCGCTTATGGAGGGGATCCGGTCCGCCGGGCGAGATGGTTGCAGCAGGTAGATGAGATCCTGAGCCCGTTGCTGGGCCTCTCGGTTCAGGAGGCGACACGGAGCTGGCCGGATACCTGG
>Ga0105162_1001623_pt1 | contig 12687 bp, 6 predicted proteins | sample JNZ201metaG_FD_81532 | JGI IMG/M metagenome (GOLD analysis project Ga0105162, IMG submission 81532) | Hot spring microbial communities from Jinze hot spring, China to study Microbial Dark Matter (Phase II) - JNZ 20120812A | ecosystem: Environmental > Aquatic > Thermal springs > Hot (42-90C) >...
CCCCGCCTCCCACCCCCATCCCCTAGGAAAAGCCCAGAGAAACAATTTAGTGCAGACCTAAACTTAACCCTCCAACTGGGCGCTACGGCGAAACACGCACAGGCAGGAGACCCTTTAGAGCGTCCACAACCTATCCACTCAGCTTCAAAGATAGAAAATTGATAAGTGCGACTAAACAAAATGAAAGTGAAAAAGAAGAAATTCGTTTATATTAACAAATAATTCTTGAATTTTTAACAGCTTATAGAATTCTAAAACCAAAATTATTGACAGGTGAGTGAACAACGTGGGATAATGTTTTTGTACACATACTTTTATTCTTTACTTTCTCGTGAAAATCGTCGGAAAAGTTTTCTCATCAAATCGGCTTCCTCAGTATGTATGGGTAATAGTTCCTTTGGCTTCAACGTTCCAATAATGCTTCGGAACTCATGTGGCAAGTAATGGCCCGATAATCTTAATCTAACAATTTGCATACCAAAACTTTTAAGCCATGTTTTTAGAACTTTTTCTTCAACTTCTTTCACAGTTTCTCTCGGTTCAGGATCAGTTAAGACTACTATTGACCCAGCAAGGCTTTGTAACTCTCCCCACATCTTCAATTTTCTAAGTAAACTGAGGATTTCAACTGGCTCAACAATAAGCAGAAAGTTATCTGGATTTTTTATAACTTCATGACTTAAGCTTATACTCCTTATCGATAATGTAGGAGAAATCTCCAATTCATCGCAAAAATAAATTTTATCGAGAACTTCAGGCCTTAGTTTTCCAACTTCCTCAATAATCCATGTTAATCTACTTGAACCTATGACCAAGTTTTTCTCCATTATCTTTGATAAATCCAAGATCGCAATAAAAGTTTCTAGATCGAGTGGATCTATCGAGATTGAGACAAGGTCATATTCTTTCAAAAGCATTGATAAGTAATTCCTGAATGTAGATGCTGTAACCGAAGCGTAATCTTCGCTGAAGTTTGTTCCCTCAAGTATTGCCACGTCGACTCTATCGACTCCCACCCTCTCAAGGGCTTCGCTCAGTCGAAAACGGATGAAAGAAAGCGGCTCAAACCTTAGGTCGCCGCTATAGAAAATCGTTGCACTCTCCCCAACGTAAAGAAAGGAGTAAGCTGGGTAGCAGCTATGACTCACCGGTACTGGTACCACTTTGTTTTCATCCTCTTTCCAAGGCTCCACCTCTCCGATTTTTGATGAGAAATCTGGGGGAACGTAAGCCAACCAGCTGCTCGATGCCTTGTACCATCTAGCTAACGTTTTTTCTAAAATACTAACGCTAGGGACTTTGATGACCGGTTGAAGGGGAACCATGCTCAGCAACCCCACATGGTCAAGATGAAAGTGTGAAACATACACTGCTGAAGCCTCCTCAAAGGCATCTAACGGCGGAATCGCTCCAACGGAGCGAAGCTCAAACGGTCCAAACGGTTCTATTCTACCACCATAAAACTTTCTGATGATAGAGAACCTAATACCGTTGTCGAAAACTACCTTCCTTTCTCCTTCCTCTATAACGACGCAGTTCCCCCCTATCTCATCGATTCCTCCGTAGACCCTTACTCTTACTCCACCGTAAATAATCTCCCTTTGGTAGCTCATACCGGCTTATACCCTGAAAGCCTATACCGCCTCCGCGTTCTTTCGATAACCTCTACGACAACCTCCCATTGGATGTTCCTAACCGGATCCCTTATCGCTAAGAGCCTCGGCGTTCCCGTAGAGAAACCGTAGATAATGTATAGCCAATAGCTATCTTTCAATTTCTTTGCGTACTCGTACTCTGCCTCGGTCAGCTCAACCGTCACGTCTAGATACCATCGCCCTTTAACCTCGATGTATCTAACCTCTCCCGTTTTAGGATCAACGCTTCTGATATCATAGTGCTCCATCTTGCTTACGTCCTCAGGAAGCCTTCCACTTTCTTTCTCATACTTCATTGCATACTCCATAGCTCTTCTCTCGACTTCTTCTACGGCTTGGGGGGGCGGTGTTCTAACAGTCTCGTCTAGCACCACTATAACGCCTAAGAATCTCGGCTGCCGACTTTCTAATGAGGAAGAGACACCCTCCCGCGGAAGCCAACCGACATGTGAAAAACTAATGTTCTTTTCCGTTTCGGTTAGGTACTTTATGTATTCGTCTTGCATTCTAGAGCGATAATTGTATAAGACAGTATTCTTAGCAGCATCATAAAAATCCTTCCCGCTTAGAAAATAGTCTCCGACGCCAATGATATTACCTAAAAGCCCGTTAAAAGTTTTCAGTAGGTTTAGACCTCTCCTCACCTCAGTTGATCCATCCTCCTTAACGACAACACCGACTACCTCGGAGTAAGAAGGCCTGCCCCCAACGTAGATTGGCACTTCGTATAAGTATATCTCCCTTAAACCAATGTATTCATCCGAAGATGGCTTACTCGCTATCAACGTAACTGGTGTTCTCCCCGTTGCATCTTTCACAATCGATACTATAGCACGGTAGAAGTCTAGCGGAGTCTTTAATCCTGTCAAGTGCGTACCCTTAACGAATAACCCTGACCCCCTTTCTTCAACATCGTAGCCACATATTCTCGCGGTTGTCACTAGCAAGTCCTTGAGAACAGCCTCCCCCTCCTTCCCATAAAGACCTCCAAGCCCTTCGCTTAAGAATTTCTCCACTTTTACCGGTTCCACTCTGCTCAGACCTAAGCGTTGCGCTTGTTCCTTTAACTTGATTAACGCGTTTATTATCCCTTCAACGTACCTTCTTAGGCCTTCTTTGCCATTAGCTATAAATTGCATCCATGCTCTAAACTCGCTATACTGCGGTCTACCTCTCTCACTCGTCAATGGTATCTGGAGTATATCGGATGAAGTCTTATCCTTAGGTAGCATGTCTATCTCAAGCTCTTCACCAATGGGTACCTGCTTTTCGATCCCTGACACAATCCACGAGAGCAGTTTCGCATAGAGTATCTCTAAAGCCGCTAAGTCACTTTCCACCGTGAGAAGTAAACTGTAACTGCAAACATCTTTCTCCTGGCCCAGCCTCCAAACACGCCCTAATCTCTGAACTATTTTCACTGGGCTCCACGTTGGCTCGTAATGAATAACTACGTTAGCCATTTGAAGATTCAGGCCTTCAGAAGCTACATCTGTAGATACTAGAACTTCAACGTCACCGTCTCTAAACCACTTCTTGACATCTTCTATACCATAGCTTCTCCTATACCAGCTGTAAGGCGTTGGCGGCTCAACACCCTTAGACGTTATCAACGCAACCTTATCTGCATGATTTTTCGGAAGACGCCTCTTAAGTTCAGCAAAAATGTACTCAGCAGTATCCCTGAACTCGGTGAAAACAACAACTTTTTCACCATTATCTATATGCTTATGGACAATATTTATTAGAGAATTTAACCTAGAATCTTCATCGCCGGTGATTTCTTTAGCCAGCCCATGGAGCCTTCTAAGCTGTTTAACATCATCTTCACTCAAGAGCACGCTGCACTCTTCAACAAACTCCTCCAGTATCTCGTCAACGCAGGCAGTTTTTCCACTTTCATCCTCATAGAGACCCGTATCCTCGAAAGAGTATCCTAAGATGGTGTCTGCAATCAAGCTCGCTTTCTCGTCAAGATCCCTCTCCAAGCTCGCTCGATTACTCGTATTGAGCAGTTTCACGAGTCGAGCTCTTTTTTGCAGAATTCTATCAAGGGTGATTATCGCCGCTCTCGGGCTTGAGGAAGCTCTCTTAGCTATCAGCGTTAGCATGAGCGGTAGCGCCTTAGGTTCTTCACCTACGGTTCTGTAGTAGTGCAGCAGCTTAGCGCGCAGGAAACCTAGGAGATTCCTATGGAATTCCTCTTCCTTTTCTGAAGCTTTCACTACTCTAGCCTTGAACTTACAGTCCGTGAAGACTCTCCTCTTCTCATAAATACTATTTACGTCCGGCTTTGTGCGTCTGAAAACAATCGAGTTCATGCACAACCTATAGAACCTCTCGTTATCAAGTTCCCTAGGACTAGCCTTGATAAACGGGTCTACGAGCTTAAGCCTCTCAATGTAGTCCTCCGGTTTACCTCTATGTGGGGTAGCCGTTAGCATTACAATGTTGACAGAAGGATCTTTGACAATTTCTTTCACTAGAATAAACCTTTGTGTTTCATCGCCACCGCTCTTGCCAACCCTATGGGCTTCATCTACGACTATAAGATCCCACTTTACATTAAGTATCTTCACCTTGTGCTCATTCCTTTTTATCAGATCGATAGACGCTAGATAGATGCCTTCAGGGAAGCCCAGGGTTTGGTACCCTGCAATTGTATTTCTTTCAAGCTGATGGATATTTGTTAAATTAAACCTCTTAAGCTCTGATAACCATTGTTGCACTAGAACTCTCGGCACTAGAATGAGAATCCTCCTAATTTTCTCTGCCTCAAGAAGGTACTTTATGATCATGATCGCGCTTACGGTTTTCCCAAGACCAATCTCGTCACCTATTAAAACTCTAATTGGTTTCCTCGCAAAAAGCTTCCCCAGTAGCTCGAGTTGATGAGCAAACGGATATATAGGATCCTCCGAAGTTACACTGCTTCTAAGCATAAAAAAGAGCGGATGATACTTAAAAGAGTCAATGATGGATTTAACTAATAACTTGGCTTGGTTGACACACTCAAATCCTGTAGAGGATCCTGATTGATTTAGCAACCCTGTAGACATCCCAGTAACTCCCTCTATCGTAAGCATTAATAAATCTTGAATACCAAAATAGCAGTTCTAGCTCACCCATAGAGTCAACCACCTCGAGAACCTTTTTACCCAATGAACCGTCCACTACCTGCCTAACACCGCTGAAGACTATTATTCTTCTGAATTTCTCGTCTAAACCGTCTCCGTACAATACCAGATAATCACCTTTATCATCGTAACCAACCTTAAAGTGCTCGAGAGCCATCTTTACTACATCTCTGCCTATTCTAGCTTCGAAAAAAGGTTTAATATTTTTTATTGGATAACTTAGGTAAATTTTAATACAATCAGTATAATGTTTATGTATCTTACCTAATTTTTTCCTACTAAAAACAATAACACGAAAGGCATCACTCATTGATAGTCCCCTTCATTGGCGGGTTTGCCAAACAATATACCTTATTCTGTATTCTCCAAGGGCTTTACTTTCTTCTTCGGTAAATTGGGGAATAATAAAATATTCTTTTCTATGAGGTTTCAAATATATATCCAATGATATAGTAGCATTTAAGAGCTGAAATCTATTTAGTATCATAAGCGACAAATCAATTAAATCATCTATTTGAAGATTTTCTATACGGAGCTCAATGCTCGATTTTCCAACATCTTCTCTTTCAATAGATACCTTAAAGTTGCCCTTCGATATAAACGCTGACCCACCAATCCTTTTTCTGAGAATATTCAACGGCTTAATCGACTGCACGTTATCGGCTAAAATCTCCAACCCTTCCAGCTTTGAGCCAGCAGGAGGAAGTCCTTCGCTCCAGCCTACTCTTTCGCCTAGAACTCTAACAGTTATTTTCACAACGTCCAACGTGGAGCCGCTCGAATCGACTACTTCTAGAGTGTAAGTGTAGTCTCCAGGCTCTTCGGGCGCGTTACCCACGTCCCAAACGACTCTTTCTCGTGTAAACTTGTCGCTCACCATGATTGACTCGACATTCACCCTGCCGACCGAAGATTTCAGAACAACTTCACCAGTATATGGACCCACACGCACAACCCAAGCCTCTATAGAGATAGGTTCACTTGGGCTCACTTCGATTAGAGGCTGTTTCACTTCTATCTTCATGGTTGCCGCTTTGACAACTCTAATAATCGGTGAAACCCTGAGCACCTCTAAGTCGAATTTAGTTAAGTTTTGAGCAATCTCCTCCGTCGCAATTTCTCGACCATCAATCCTAACAATGTACTCTTCCACTTTTCTCTCCTTCCCTTCTACAATCTCCCGCCTCTTCAGGGATTTTAACTGCTCCTCGAGGGCTATCCTCCAAGGCAGTATTTCATCGTCTTCATCAACTGTCGGTACACTTTCTCCCTCAGATACCTCGGGAGGTTCCTTTTCATATAATCTCTTGAAATAGATCCTTTGCTTCGACTTAAGCCCTATCCGAAGCTTTCTAACGCCATCCTTTATCGCATCTAAGATCACTTCCCTCTGTACAGCTGGCAGTCTGGGGTTAGAGTAGAAAAAGTCCGTAATCTCCTTGACGGTAAATGTTTTATCTCCTTCAGATATATCAATATTCAACCTCTTCAAGTAGAAGTCTAGTATATCGAAATCCATTTCAGTTTTTATTTTACCTATGCCCATGCTTGCTAAGCTTTTTTCAGCTGCGATAATAATGCTGTCCATTTGAGTGACAAAGTCAACTTCCCTGACAGTGTTGGCAAGTCTCTCTTCATCGTAGTCTGGGTATGCGATTTTATCAAAAATGTATATGACGTTTTGCATAAGGTTTCGTAGAACGCCTGTCTTGTAGTCTTCTAGTTTCCTCTTGTAAATCTCTTTAGCTATCTCAGCCTCTTTGGCCGATAATGCACCGACCAGCTTATCGATTATACCCTCCCTCTCCACTTCCTCACAAGCCACAAGCTTCCTTGCGAACTCCAGCGCGTAGTCAATGCGCCTCCTTACACTTGGGAAGGCTATGTAAATGGTGTTCGCATAGCTCCGTGCTCCTCCACTCTTAGTCTTGTACATGATTTCCTCGAATTTAGCTCTCCTCTCCTCCTTGTCCTCTGGAACCTCCAAACAAGCGAGAAGCACGTACTTCCTGGCGTCCACATTTAGTGGTTCGCATGTTCGGCACGCTTGCGAGAGCTCGACGTCAAAAACCCTTGGTCGAGCGGGCTTAGTTTTAGCAGGGCGCTCCTCCATTAAGCTGCTTGCAGGCTCCCTGAGTAATCGATTAGCATATTCGAGAACCCGGTTGAGAGCTGGCAGATCCTCAATTTTTCGTGCTCTCTCCTCAACATACTTTATTGGCGTAACCCATTTTGTGAACCACAGCCTGCCAGTCTTTTCATCCTTAACTACGTAGATGAGGTTATCACTCATCCAATTTACCGCGTCCACAATGTCCTTTGGAGACCACTGTGCCTGTTGGAATAACGCTGGCTCATAGATCATCTGGGCTAGTTCCTTCTCGTGGGGAAGCACATCGATTTTCGGGATAATTATCCCGCCGCCGTAAACGAAGGTCTTGGCTAGAAGCGCCAAAGCTGCAATTCTAACAAGATCCCGTTTTTCACCGAAGAGCTTTGACCTCTCATTGATATCTTCCTCCACAATCGGCTTAAAGCCCTCATACTCGCCTATGAGCAGGGTGTTTCTTATTGTGTCCTTTGTCACATCTATGTGCCACGGCATGATCAAATCGAAAGCCCTCTTATCGTTCAACACCTCTCTCAAAACCTTCCTACTGATTCTCAACAGATCTCTCGTTTTTTGCAAACCTTCATGCTTCTCCAGGATATCCAATAACGTGCTAATGTAAAGCGGGTGAAACGGGTAAGTTTTCAGTAGCTCTCCTATAGCAGGTGCTTGAACCCCAAAGATTTCCCTGTTTTCCTCATAGATTCTGCGTATAGTCTCGTGGACATCCCTTGCTCTCTTTACGTCTATTTCCTCGAAGAGCCTTGTCCTTAGTAGCGCTGGAATGTTTTGCGGCGCTATAGGCTCTATGTACTCTGAAGAAACCCTCTTCAATGCTTTGAATATGTTCTCTACCGTCTGCCTAACTGAGTGGTAAGTAGTCTCAACAACTACCTGTTGGGCTTTTTCAACCGCTGGCAGCGATATTACAAGAACCGCGTTTCTCGATAACTCCAGCGATAACGCGAGCGCTTCCATGAAGCTCTCTATCGCATGGCTGTACCTCTGTAAGCTTTCATCTGGCGTTTCATGGAATCTCTTGATATAGTGTGCCAGCTCATCTAATAGAATTACAACGCTCCTATTTTTAAACAACTCCAGTAGCCTATCTGCATCAGGAGCTACCTGCCGCTCATCGAAATCCTTCACTATGCTGTAGCTTCCCAACGCGTGTGCTATATACCCCCACAACGTGCGAACCCTATACGTCCTCGCATCAAGCGGGCTAATCGGCGAGGGTGCCAGTTCAGAAAAATAGCCATCAACCACCACCAAATCCGGCTTGCCAACCCTAGCTAGATCCTCAATAAACCTGCTTACACGCCTTCTAAGCTCTTCGTTCTCGAAAGTTGCCTTCAGCATCGCGTGGGGGGTCTTCAGCGCGTGGTATATTGTCAGCAACGTATGCGTCTTTCCTCCGCCGTACAGCGCGTTCAAAACCAGTATCTTCTTGCCCCCTTCACCCTTCAACACGCTTACGATATTTCCAAGAATACTCACCATCTGCTCGGTGAACAACGTCCTTTGAAAGAACTGCTCCGCATCAACGTACATTTCATGCTCTCTCCCGAGAACCACCCCACCCAGCGAAGGAGCCATCCGCTCATCCAGCGCTTCGTCCAAGACATCGCTTCTAACCTTATTATTACCAGTCAACATCGCTCGCACACCCTACATAAACATCTCTAAGGTTCCCTCAACCTTTATCCTTAGTGCTTTTAGCACCTGCTCAGCGAGACCCCTCTCCGGGTCCTCGTTCGCAAGCCCCTCCGCCAGAATCCTCGCCAGATTCACCGCTTCATCGAAAAGCATTGGAGCCTTCATCTTAATCTCGTTTACTTTCTTGTCAAACTCGTCCTTCGGCAGCGTTACAGCGTAGTACTCGAGAAGGTGAAGAACGTCTACCGCCGTCACCAGAGACGGCGCGCGCAAATCCTGCCCCCTAACGTTCAACGCATCCCTTATAGCATCATTCTGATCCCTAGCCCCCCATCGGGGTTCAAGCAGGACATATTCTTCTCCATCCCTTTCGATAACCCTAAACCTCTCTAATCTTTCTAAGTCGCATCTAGTTCCTAACGCAAGTATCACGGATGTCGTTCTATCTAACACCCTCCTAGCCTGCCGTGGCCTTCTCCCGACAAGAACCTTAGCTAGTAGATAGAACATAGATGTCGGGCTCAGCTTAGCCCCAGCGGCTCCATAGGATCTCGCAATAGCTTCGGCAGTAGCCGGGTAGATGTACTTCTCAACAAGCTCACCGATAGTGCTCCTGCTTGTTGCCTTAAGACCTACCAACCGCTCGTATTGAGTGAAAAACGATAAAACCCTGCCCAGCACTGCAACAAACAGATTAACACCATCAAATCCAGCTTTACGGTAGTTTAGTGCATCCTTAGAGCACTCCTCAATAGCTCTAGCATACACCTCGTCCACTAAGGCTTCACCCTTCACACCCTTTCTCCAAACCGCGACAATGGACATGTCTAGTCGGATCTTACCTCTAGCAACAACGCTGTCTTTAGATTCTGTAACAAAGGCATACGCTGCTGTAACCCTCATTTTCGAGTTAAACCAACCGGCTTCAAGCAAAGCCTCCCAAGCCTCAGGGCTAGTGTGAGCATAGTAAGTTATAAGTAAACCATCGTCCGCCAGTCTAGAAGACATTGACTTAAAAGATTCCGTGAGGAGAGATTTAAAGTAGTTAAGTGAGTCCTGTTTGACGTTGAAGTACTTAAGCCGTCCCTTGTTCTCGCTTACCTCACGTAGAGCGAAAGCTCTCCATTGAGTTTCAATCTCATTACTCAATTCATCGAAAAAGGCCTCGCTAAAGAACCTAGGAACAAGCTTCGCGATGCCATAAACCTCGTTAACGTCGCTCAAAGCCCTTTTAAGCCAAACATAGTAGAAGTCACTAAGCTCGACATAAGGTACATCATCTCGATAAGGTGGATCCGTTACGATTAAATCGAACGTACCCTCAACTTTATTAAGGCAGGTAGCATCATCTAGTACCACCCGAATATGGTTAAGATTGCCAAGAGCAGCATTAATGAGGTACTTAAGACTCTTCGATACTACGCTCAAGTTTCTGGTGTAGGATCCTGTCCAATCTATCCAAGGAGCACTCTCATACCAATTCCACATCATCGCTATACCTCTCATAGACAGGGAATTCCTCATGATTAGAGATTGATTCCATCCTGCTGTTAAAGAACCGTAATCAATTTGCTTGGCCAATGCTATTGCGAGGTATGTTGTTACCGCTTTTGCGTACTCGTACGCTTTTTGCCTATCCCACCCCAGCTTAAGCTTCTCCTCCTCTATCTTCTTCCCAGCATCGCGTATGAGCTTAACGAGCTTAACAAATACAAACAGCTGACGTGGATTGAAGAATTTATACCATTTATCAGCGCCTAAAATCGGTGTAATTCTCCTTTGCTCGTATAATGGAACCGTTTCCGTTGGTATATCCGGGTCTCCCCACATTTGCTTAAGCTTTTCTAATGCTTTCAAAAGATTCTCGTTATCTTGCCATGTTGCTGGTTGAAAATCAAAATTGTCTTTAGTGAACCTGACTTTAACTAATAATTTTGGTCTCGCTTTGCTAGAAAACAACTCTTCTAAACTGATTTCGCCTCTGAGGTATCTTTCAAGCGATTCATTATACTCTTGTAATGCTTTCTTGACGTACCATTCCTCGCCTTTTCCGTTTCTTTTTATGATGTTATTGCAGACTAAGCAAGTAGCCGTTTCTCTCCTGGCATCAATGTTGGGTCTCGGTACATTATAGACTCTTCCGGAAACCTCTACGATCCCTCTTCTTGTGTTGACTCTTGCGCGTATTCTTCTGCTGCTGAGCTCCCTGTTCAGATCAACGATCCTTATGCCCACGTTGTTTGCGAGTTTGTACGGCTCCATCCAGACGAGGCGACTGAAATGGCCGCTTCGAGTACCTTCCTCTTCTTCTTCCTCCTCCTCATCGATTTCTCTTGAAGTTCGCGCGAGCCACCAGTTGCCCACTAGGGGCGTGTAGTTCCCGCAGTACGGACATTTCAACTCCCACGAGCCTATATAGACGGCTATATCATCATCATAAAGTTCTTTAATGTCGGGATCCTTGCGCAGATTATCTAGAACCCAATTGCCCCAGCGTTCAACATCTTTTATCAGTCTCTCACCATAGAGCTTTGGGTACTCTAGGATGGCTTTGAGGAAGATGTAGGCTGTGGGTAGTAGTTCGACGGCGACGACTTCACCTAGGCCGAGTCTCATGGCTTCGAGGGGTATGCTACCGAAGCCAGCAAAGGGGTCGAGGAGCCTAAGTTTAGCGAAGAGTTCCTTGAGCTGAGGTTCAACGAGAGGGTTCTCCTTGTGTGGTGTCTTAGTAGAGGATGTCAGTCTGATGAGGCGCATGAACTCGTAAGTGTTAAAGTTAGCTGGGAGGATAGCGCCAGCTATGATAGCTCTGGCGCCTATCAACGGTTTTCTGGTCCACCAGAAGACCATTTCCCAGAAATCGGGCCTTCCCCCGCCTTGTTTCTCTCTCTCAGCCGCTTGGTTGATGAGATTGACAGGGAAGTTAGGGCTCTCGATAAAGCGAGGGTATTGCAAAGATATTTCCATGGTATTGTACTATACACATCAGTTTTTATAGTTAACTTGCAACCTTGGTGAAAGGTTTAGGTTAAACCGCAGGGGTTATGCGTTTTCAGAGTTATGCTCTGCTGACGATTCAGTAAAGTTCCTCTCTACGGCTTCTTTCTCCCCCTAGTGCAATGGCGGTAACTCGCCGTTCCATGCGTCTTTTCCTAAGGTACTTTGTGACGTACCTTAGTACATCCGGTTCCATGAACCCTCTGAGGTGTGAGACGAGGGCTTCCTCCAAATTCACGTAACTTATCTCAGCTACTCTCTGAAGGTCTTCAGCGGTAACGGCCATCCTTCTGATTTCCTTTGTGATGTTTTCCCACGTGTAGAACCTCACCTCTCTTTTGCTGCTGCAGCGGAAGACGACGGGGTAGTATGATTTCGTAAAGATGTACAGCTTGCAAGGGTGAAAGCCTACGAAGGGTATGTCAAGTACATTTACAAAGAATGTGTGCTGTAAGAGCCTATCTATCTTCTGCTCGAGCTCAGGTGTATTACACACTAGTGGCAGCGCGTAAAAGGTAGAGGGGTGTTTACCGAGCATTTTTAACGCAAGGCTAAACAGAGTGAGCAATAGATGCTGGTCGAAGTACCTGTTGTTATTGACTAGGAACATGTATCCTCTGTCGCCGTTCGGGCTGAAGCACATTAGAGGCTTCTTGAACTGCAATGAGAGTAGCTGTGTTTGGGGAGGTGTTTTGATCGTAACATCCAGCCCTACGGCGCCTTCGTACCTCAACGTGTAGCCTTCGATGTAGGCGGGCCTTATCCCCCGTCTTTTCAGGTCTTCGATTATGCAGCTGCAGACGTTGAGTTCCAGCGTCTTCTCAGATATGCTACACCACTTCATGGATTAGACACCGCGTACCTAATCAGGGATCCAGGAAGAATGGTTACAATGGTGAACGCGATTGAGCGGTAGGTGTCTCGGAAGATTTCTGCGAGAAACATGGCTGTAGGTTCGATGGGGGGTGCGACTCTAGCTAGGAGGAGCAGCGAGACTGCTGCTCCTATGGCTTCCGCGATCGCGTTGCCCGGGTATATTAATCCGGAGACGATGTTCCTGAGTAGATCGAGGATCGTGAACGCTAGGACGACATTGGTTAGGAAACCTGTGCTTAGCCACACGTCGCGC
>Ga0105162_1001625_pt1 | contig 12675 bp, 14 predicted proteins | sample JNZ201metaG_FD_81532 | JGI IMG/M metagenome (GOLD analysis project Ga0105162, IMG submission 81532) | Hot spring microbial communities from Jinze hot spring, China to study Microbial Dark Matter (Phase II) - JNZ 20120812A | ecosystem: Environmental > Aquatic > Thermal springs > Hot (42-90C) >...
ATGCATAAGAGAACAAATTCAAGAAAACAGCGATATAGAAATGCCTGAAGCAAGGTGAGAACAAAACCAGCTATAATTCCGGCGATTAATCCCGAGATCAATCCTTCAAGAGTTTTTCCATCTCCTAAAATTCTTTTACCATCGAGGAATAATGTTCCTCCATCAAGCGGATGCGGATTCTTCACTAATCTGACAAATATTACTGGCGCTCCATTTGTAGCATAAGCGGGAAATATGTAGGCCATGATCATCAATGGGTCAAACAAATCTTTCATACATCATCCGATCTCAGAGTAATAAATACCTTGAGTACTACTTAATTCAATGCTTCAATGTTTAACAAATAATCATAAATTGTCCCTAACAATTATGTCTGGCTGGAGATGTATAAGGCAGTCATACTTGACCTTGATGGAACCGTATATGTCGGTACACAACTAACACCTGGAGCGAAAGAAGGTATAGAGGAACTAAGAAGACTTGGGTTCAAAATCATGTTTTTGACCAATAACTCAATGGTCTCGCGCAGAATGATTATTAGAAAACTCGACGAAATGGGCATAGAGGCCAAGGTCGATGAGGTACTAAATTCAGGAGCTGCGACTGCAATTTACTTAAAAAATAGGATGAGGAATGTCAAGGTCTTCGTGGTGGGTGAAATTGGCCTCGTGGAAGAGCTCCTCATTCATGGGCATGAAATTGTAAGTGATTATAGACAAGCTGAGGCAGTAGTCGTGGGTGGTGATAGATATTTGACATATAATAAGCTTCTAGATGCACACCGCGCAATCATTAAAGGAGCGCTATTCGTGGCCACAAATAGGGACCATGCATTAATGGAGGAGGACGGCCCCGTCCCCGGAGCAGGCGCCGTGGTAGCATATCTTGAAACTTCGACAGGAGTCAAGCCGATAGTCATAGGTAAGCCTGAAAGATATATTGCAGACCTCGCCCTCCAACTACTAAATGTCACTCCAGATGAGGCGGTCATGGTCGGCGACAATATCGCAACCGATTTAGAATTAGCAAAAAAGGCCGGCATGAGGGGCATCTTAATTAGGACAGGATTAGGAAAAAACAAAGCTCCTGAATCTATCACCTCTGTTAATAATCTTTTAGAGCTTCCCAGAATTTTGCTTAATAAGCAATAATACAGCTTACATTTCTACCAGTATAGGAAGTCCTATCACTTCCAACAATCCAGACTGTGATAGAATGTATGACTCAACCAATGCAAGTCTAAATCCAGCTAAAACACCAGAACCTATTACTGGACAATTCTCGTAAAATTCGTTGAACCTCGTCGCAAGTAGTCTTGAATGCGTGATGAGTTTCTTGATCAGCATAGTTTCTAAAGTTTCCTCGACGATTAAGGGAAGGTGCGAGATAGCCCTGACCAGTTCTTTCTCGCTCTGCTCAAGTCTTTCTGGTGCTTCTGGATTTTTAGTGATTCCAGCATCAGATGCTTTCTCCAATATTCTAAACGCCCTTGCAACTGAGTATAATATGTATGGACCTGTGTCACCTTCTATTTTTGTTGATTCCTCAAGGTCAAAAATAACACTTTTGTCAGTATCAGCTTTGAGTATCGAGTATCTCAGAGAGGCTATTGCAATTGCCTCAGAGACTTTTTCCAATTTCTCTCTATCCCAATCTGGATGTCTCTTTATCGTCTCAGAGACCGCAAGTTCTTTTAATCTGTCAAGAACTTCGTCTACCTTGAAGTAGATTCCCCTACGACCACTCATGTGTACCTGTTTTGCCTCAGTAGCCATTCCCAGCATCTTTGCAGACCGTGAGCTCAGAGTAACTGGTTCATATGAAAAGTGAATATATCTAGATGGATCTATCCCAATTTTTGAGAGTGCATATTTAATTACTGACTGAGGCCTCTTTTGTCTGGAATCAATGACGGTTATAACTAGCTTGGGACGACCTCTATCAAATGTCCTATCCCCTGTGAGGTCGGTTATCAATATGTCCGTCCCATCTAAGTTCTTGCCCCATGATGAGTATCTGAAGTCTGCTGAGGATTCGCCGAGTTTCCAGATCGCGAATCCTATGTCTCTCGCTACATATGTTGTTCCACCATCACTTTTAACTAGAATTTCGTCTCCCTCTTTTGATAAGACTTCATGCCCAGAGAGGTCTATGCACCAGCATCCCTTCTCTGCTCCCTTCTCAGCTAGGTAGATTGCCCCCGATTCCTTGAGGCGTCGAAAGGCCTCATCCCAAAGATTAAAAGTAATCACATCACTTTCTCTGCATAGTAAGTCATACCTAGCGCCCAGCCTGGCGCACGTTTTTAACTGCTCCTTCAACACCTTGTCAGCGATTATCCTGGCTTTTCTAAAAGCCTCTGAGCCTCTTATCTCTATCTGCCTAGCTAATTCTCGCCGCTTGACATCAATAATGGGGTCTGTTTCTGCTTTTTTGTTAACCTCCACATAGACGATATCTCCGCAATACTCATCGAAGCGCATTCCCGGCGGCGCTTCTTCGCTGTATCCTAGTTCCATGAATCCTAAGAGGAGTTCAGCCATCTGAGCCCCGCTATCATCTATATAGTTAAGGACCGCAACGTTGTATCCTACTTTTGAGTATAGTCTAGCGAGAAGGTCACCTATGCAGACATTTCTGGCATGACCTATGTGGAGAGCCTTATTTGGATTAACGCTTGTATGTTCTATCAGGACCCGATCTCCTTTACCTATATTGGTAAAACCGTACTGCCGTCCCACCCTTAATACTTCATTGATGGTTAAGCTCGCGAATCTTCTCCAGTTGACACGAAAATTAAGATAGCCAGGCGACGCTACCTCTATCGACTCGATCAATTCTGAATGACCTATCTTGGACTTAATACTCTCAGCAAGCTTTAATGGATTTTCTCCACATTTGCTCGCAATCTCAAGTGGTAAAGGCGAATAGGCCTCCCCAAATTCCGAGGATTTAGGAAGACCAACTCTGGCGCCAGGATATCCAGCCCTCTCTAAGAGGGACCTAGCCTCCTCGAATACTCTCTTAATTGTCAAGTATTCAACGTTCCTCCCTGAATACTATCACTGTCTAGTTCCCTATGCTCTGATATAAACCGACAGCGGCATAAATTAAGAGCCTACCCCAAGGATGCGAGTCATAATTTAAAAGTAGCTCCACGCTAGTTAGTCATAGTTAGGTAAAATGCCCACTAACCTTCCAGCCGAAGCGAAAGCAAAGATGGCCGAGTACCAAGCCGCAAAAACAAACGAAGAAAAAATCAGGATACTTACTGAAGCGCTAAGCCTAATACCAGACCATAAGGGAACAGAGAAACTGAGAAGACAGCTACGAAAAAGGCTCGCAGAACTAAGAAGAGAAGAAGAGGAAAGAAGGAGAAAAAGAGTAGGAGGCACATCTGTCTTTTCCGTAAAAAAGGAGGGATGGGCACAGATCTCCCTCATCGGAGCTGCAAACTCAGGAAAATCAAGCATTTTAAACATGCTGACAGGCGCATCATCTCCAGTAGCTAATTATCCCCTGACAACACAGAAGCCATATCTGGGAATGATGATCTACGAGAATGCAGAGATTCAAATAGTCGACCTACCATCCATCCTAACTCAAGAACTAGAAGAGACAAGCTTTGCATCTAAGTCTATAGGGATTGCGAGAAACAGTGATCTTTTAGCAATCGTGGTCGATCCAACTAACAATCCGTCAGAGCAGCTAAAAGCCATCATAAATGTTCTGAAGAATCACGGAATAAGTGTGGAAAAGAAAAAATGCGAGGTAGTTGTGGAAAAGAAAGACAGCGGTGGATTAAGGATAGTAACAATGGGTAAAACCGATTTTTCTTACCTAGAATTGAGGCAATTACTCATAGATCTGGGCTTTAGGTCTGCAGTAATTAAGATATTTGGAGACGCGACTCTTGAGGAAGTTCAAGAACAAATCCTCACTGAGACTACATTTAAAAAAGCGGCTGTCATATTTAACAAATCAGACATGATTTCTATGAGTCAGATAAGGGAAGCCATCAAGCTGGCTGAGACATATGGACTGAGATGGATTCTGACCTCTGCCATCTCGGAGGATAAAAAATACGATTTAATGAAATTCCTATTTGAATCACTAGAAATGATTAGGGTTTATACGCAGAAGGATGGACAGCCATCACCGAAGCCCCTCCTCCTGCCACGCGGAACGACTGTTCAAGAATTAGCCGAGATTATACATAGGGAACTTGCAAAAAACATGAAATATGCAAGGGTCTGGGGCAGCTCTGTTAAGATTCAGGGACAACGCGTAGGCCCGGAATTTATTCTAAGTGATGGTGATCTTGTTGAAATTAAAGGCTGAGTTAGAAAATATGTAAGCTAAATAATATAGTATTTTCTTCAAATAAAATACAAATTTTAATCAATTATTGGGGCAAACAGATATGTTCATATGGTAATCAACAACTATTATATTCTTTGGAAATGGACGTTAAAGTTGCGATTAATGGATTTGGAAGAATTGGCCGCCTATTCTTTAGGGCTGCGTATGAGAAAGACAGAAATTTCCAAATAGTAGCAGTAAATGATGTTGCAGATACAAAGACCCTGGCGCATCTATTGAAATATGACTCAACCCACGGCAAGTTTCCCCACGAGGTCAAGGCAGAAGACGACTACATAATAGTTGACGGTAATAAGATCAGAGTATTCAGTCAACCTGACCCCTCAGCCCTACCATGGCGAGACCTAGATGTATACTTAGTAATCGAGTCAACAGGCAGATTTACTGAGAGGACAGAAGCCTTCAAGCATATTAAAGCCGGCGCCAAAAAAGTAATAATCACTGCACCTGCAAAAGACCCCGACCTAACTATAGTTATAGGAGTAAACCACAAAGAATATGACCCGTCCAAACACCACATAGTATCAAATGCTTCTTGCACAACCAATGCCGTAGCACCAGTAGCAAAGGTTCTTCATGAGAACTTTGGAATTAGAGCTGCATTAATGAATACTGCTCACGCATATACTAATGATCAGAGAATACTTGACCTTGTCCATAAAGATCTACGAAGAGCTAGGGCCGGAGCAACAAACATAATTCCGACCACGACTGGGGCAGCTAGGGCTGCCACGCTGGTCCTCCCAGAGTTAAAGGGCAAGATGGATGGAATAGCCATAAGAGTACCAGTACCAAACGTATCTATCGTTGACCTTACGGCAGTTCTTGAAAAGCCAGCTAATCCAACCGAGATAAACTCAAAGTTTAAGGAGGCCGCTGAGGGAGAACTTAAAGGAATTCTTGCCTACACTGAAGAACCCATCGTCTCTTCTGACGTAAACCACACTACCTATTCCGCCATAGTTGATGGATTATCTACAATGGTGGTTGAGGGAATACTTGCGAAAGTCCTCGCATGGTATGATAATGAATGGGCATTCTCCTGTAGGCTCGTAGAACTTGCAGAGCTGATGATTGAAAAAGCAGGAGTATAGCTGCATAAGAAATGAGACCATTAGGTATCAAAACTCTTGATGACCTAGATGCGAACGATAAGAGGATACTAGTTAGATGCGATTTTAACTCTCCGATCGATCCGAATACAAAACACATAGTTGATGATACGAGGATAAGAATACATGCTGACACGACTATTAGAGAATTAGTCAATAAAGGTGGTAAGATTGTTATAATTGCTCATCAGGGAAGACCAGGCGACCCGGATTTTACGACTATGAAGGAACATGCTGAGATTCTTTCAAGGATACTCAACGTACCAGTAAGGTATGTTGATGATGTGATTGGTGAAAAAGCAATAAATTCAATTAAATCAATCAGGATGGGAGAGATACTTCTGCTTGAGAATGTTAGGACCCTGCCATACGAGACGAAAAGCGGTAAGCCTGAGGAGCACGCAAAGACAGAGTTAGTATCTAAGCTGGCGCCACTATTTGATTGCTTCGTTAATGATGCATTCTCAGCATCTCACAGAGCACATGCCTCAATCGTGGGGTTTACAGCTGTTCTTCCAAGCTATGCCGGCAGAGTCATGGAGAGAGAACTTACCACTCTAATGAGGGTATCAACTAGTTCTGAAAAGCCATGTGTATATGTGCTCGGCGGCGCCAAGGCGGATGACTCACTAGCTATAACAAAGCACGTACTTGATAATAACATCGCTGAATATGTCTTGACAGGTGGACTTGTCGGCCAATTATTTTTACATGCCTCTGGACATGACTTAGGCATGATAAATCAAAAGTTTATCAAAGAGCAAGATTTAGAAAAACTCGAACCAGAGATAACGAATGATTTATCAAGGTACCCAGATAAAATAAAGCTACCTATAGACCTCGCAGTCGACGTGGGTGGAGAAAGGGTAGAAATCTCAATTTATGATTTACCTACAGAATATCAGATAATGGACATCGGAGATAAAACGATTAATGAGTATCGAAAAATACTCTCGGATGCGAGGTCAGTCTTTATAAGCGGACCCATGGGAGTTTTTGAGAGAGAGCAATTCACTAAAGGTACGAAAGAAGTTTTCTCCGCGGCAGCTAGAGAGGATAAATTTACAGTAGCAGGTGGCGGACACACTACTGCAGCCATTGAAAAGTTTGGACTAAAGAATAAGCTAAGCTACATAAGCACCGCTGGAGGTGCATTAGTCGAATATTTGATGGGGCGAAGTCTTCCAGGAGTCGAGGCATTAAAAGAGTCTGCCAAAAGAATGAAGTAAGTTGATTCAACTTTAAAAACAACTATTTACAGAAAAACTAGGGGCCGACAACATTGATGTATCCCGAAATCGAAGCTATACTTTTACTAATCATCATTATATCGGGTATTCTATCGGTAGAAGTGAGAAGTCTCGTTAAGTCCGTCATGTGCCTATTCATATTTACACTAAGCTTGGGATTACTTTTCATTGTCTTTGGCGCATTTCATGTCGGATTATTCCAGATACTTGCATATTCTGGCGGCGCAGTCGCACTATTTTTAATAGTCATAATGCTGACGAGGAGGGTTGAAGAAACTTGAAAACAAGTGAGATTATAGGAACTACGGCTTCAGTAATTTTCGCCGCTATTATCATAATTATTTTTGCGTCTAATCCACCGCTATATATTTACTGGAATGAAAACCTAAATAGGCTTTCTAATCTTGGAATAAATGAATTAGGATCTGTCATTGGAAGATATATATGGATGGAGCTTCTTCCCGCAGTAATTGGATTCTTAATGGTGATAATTGCCTTAATCTTTGGAGCCTCGGCGCTGCTGAGGAGGGAGTAGGACATGGCGCTTCCACCACTAATATACGTTCCTATTTCAGCCTTCTTATTTTCATTAGGCATATACACACTAGCAAGCAAGCGAAACATAATTAAGCAATTGATTGCAGTAGAGATTCTTATTAATGCTGCACATTTAAACTTCGTGGTCTTTGCCGTCAGTAATCCGGCGGGAATCGACCCCTATGCCTTAAGCCTCGTGCTTATATCTCTAGCTGTCGGAGCCTCAATAATCGCTACCGGCATGCTATTGATAGTACATGTCTATAAGACTTATGGCACAATGGACCTCGAGGCTCTAAGAAAACTCAGAAGGTAAAACCGATTTTAGTTAATGATACCACCAGCGATTGGAGGAATTATAACCAACACATCACTATCGTTGAGTAAATAATTTTTAATCGAGTCTCTGCTTATTTTTCGCGCGTTTATAGCTATTGTAATGTTGCTTCTTATCTCTCCTTTTTCATCGAAAACATATTTCCTCATCTGCTCCCCATACTTATCTATTATTAGTTTCAGAACATCGTTTATTGTCGGTCTTTTATCGACCATGATGATCTCAGAAGATTTCCCAGTAATCTCTCTTAGGTATGCGTAATATCTTGCCTCGATCTTAATCAATCTCTCACCACATTAAACAGTCAATCAAGATTTTGCTCAATGCTTCTCCTCTATCCATTTATGAGTCCCGTCTATATAGACTTCTTTTTTAAAGATCGCTGGCTCTGTCTTGTATCTTTCTATTGCTTCTCTAATGCCCTCAAAGACAGCGGCCCGTCTTTTTCCAGAAACCACTACAAGGACTATCGGTTCGCCAGGTACGAATCTTCCAGTCAAATGCCAGATTCCAACAAATGATAAATCATACTTCTCAGCTACTTCACTACATATTCTTGAGATTTCGATATTTGCATTTTCTTCATAAGCCTCTATCTCGACATAACTTACCGCTTTTCCTTCCCTGCTAATGTTTCTAGCGACCCCGACATACGTCGTTACTGCACCGTCTTTCCCACTTGAATAAATAATATCAATCATACCGAGAATTTCTAGGAGGTTTAGTTCGCCTTTTTTATAGATCCCCACATTGGGAAGAATATTTTTATTACTTGTGTCGGTATTCATTTGTTCTCACTCTTTGAAAGTACACTTATTCGGCCAGCCACGTTTTTGGCTATGTGCCTCAATATATTTGCAGCTTCTGAGCTCGGGTGGGCAATTATTACGGGTTCTCCTTCATCACCCCCCAACATGATCTCGGGAAAAAGAGGTAGCTCACCTATTAATGGAACACCTATGTGATCTGCAGCTAATTTTCCTCCCCCATTACCAAATATGTATGCTTTCTCTCCACATTTTTGACACCTGTAATAAGACATATTCTCAATGATGCCGATTATAGGTACCCCAAGTTTCTCAAACATTCTTAGCGCTTTCATAGCGATTGTCACGGCTGCGGCCTGTGGAGTAGTGACTATTATAACGCCTGATAGAGGAATGATCTGCGCGAGTGTAAGTGAAGCATCTCCAGTACCCGGGGGAAGATCGACAATTAGATAATCAAGCTCTCCCCACTCTATTTCTGTGAACATTTGCCTAATTGCATTTGCTACTAATGGACCTCTCCATATGACCGGTGTGTCCTCGCTTATTAACAGTCCAATAGACATCACTTTTAATCCCATTGGACCAATCGCAGGCGCGATTTTATTTCCAGTCACTTGAGGCAGACTGATCTCTCTAAGTAGTTTAGGAATTGTGGGGCCATATATGTCGGCATCTAGAAGACCAGTCTTAGCACCCGCCTCCGCTAGGGCTAAGGCCAAATTTAGAGCAATAGAAGACTTTCCTACTCCTCCCTTACCACTTGCAACCGCGATAATGTTCTTTATCCCAGGCACTCTTATTTGATTTTGCATGGACTTGCTAGTAGCAACAACTCTAGCTGTAACATTAATTTCTACGGATTTGACTCCGGGGATCGATTCAACAGCCTCTCTAACCTGTTTCGTAATCTGCTCATTAAATGGGCAAGCAGGCGTCGTCAATACAAGCGTAAATGAGACATGTCCATCTCTCACTTTTAGGTCTTTTATCATCCCCATTGATACAACGTCAACTCTTAGCTCCGGGTCTACTACCTTTCTTAACGCGTTCAAGACAGAATTTTCTGTTACACTCATCCACCGAATAAATGAGTTACTGAAGTAAAATATGTTTCTAAATTACAGGAGCAAAGTAAATATGAAGCTGATCAAGGTCGTCGATACATATGGTAGATGAGTAATAATCCAGCAATTGTTTTAGCATCAAGGATCTTCCGCTCTTGTATCAGTTTTACGGCCTCATCCATACTTAGGGTTAACACTTTGATGTCTTCGTCAGGCTCGGTTTTCTGTTCGACTCTTTCTCCAATCTTAGCTACATAAAGATTTATGGCCTCGTTACTATAGCCGGGCGATGGATATAGCGTAGTCAAGTACTCAAGCTTTTCCGCAATTCCTCCCGTCTCCTCTCGAAGCTCCCTAACCGCACACTCCTCAGGACTCTCTCCCGGCTTTAGTGTACCAGCAGGTATTTCTAGAAGCTCTGTTCCAGCAGCGTGTCTATACTGACTAATAAGTATGACACTGCCGTCAGCTGTAATTGGTAATACTGCAGATGCCCCTGGATGCTCAACTACTTCCCTAACAACTCTCCTCTCATTAATTCTGACTGTATCGATTCGTAAGCTGACCACGCGGCCCTCATATATCTTTTTACTACTAATCAACTCCTCTTTCATTACATCCACGTTTTTTGGTCTTCCTCAAAAAGCCTCACTCATAGAGAATTTTACGCATATATTTGTCACTATCTATACTTAATAGAGATGAGTAACGTCGCGTTCAGCGGTTATATCGAAGGTATTCAAGCTACAAGAATAGGAAAAGCCATTTCCTTAAAAATCAGGCTTATTACGCCCGGTGGACAGCGGACGGAATTATTTATCCACAACCCGCCTGATTGGCTGAATATTGGAAAGGCAATTAAAGGGACCTATTATGAAGCCGAGACCCCCGACGGCTCCATACATATAATTGATAGCATTCAAGAAGATAAAACTCTAAAATCACCCATTATCCAAGAATTAACATTAGAAAAAATTCTCAGTATCGGACAGGACACAGTAGTCGTTGAGGGGAGACATTCCGACGGCAGAATATTTAGCTATAAATTAAAAGATCCAAAATTTCTGGAATTCAAGCGTAGGCTACCGTTAACATCACTAGGATTATTCATTGAGAGAGGCTCGCTACAAGTCCTCCTAACAATTATAAGTAAAGCTGAGTATAGCATAATCTCGAGGACCTGTGAGATCTCTTCCCATCTCTCAAAAATAGCAATGGAAGAACCAGAGAAAAAATTCCTTGAGGGAGAATAATTTTGTGGAAAATCAATTTTTCAGCAAAAAGTCTAAGCTTTCTATCACCTTAGATCAAAGAAGGATAGATAGCCTCAAAGTTTATCAATTAATTTCAAGATTATCAGGCGCCTATCTGTCTTAGCCTCAGATCAGAAAAACAAATTCCACAGACTCTATGCTCACTTGTTATTCTATTTGAATAGCTTAAAGGAGCCCCGCATACGGGACATCTAAGCCCCGGACGAGACTCATAAAGTTTAGATCCGCATGAGGGACAATCCTTTGTCCCTACTGGTACAGTTGAGCCGCATTTAGCGCAATACGCCTCACTTGATCGACTAATTGCCTCAACGATGATCATTGGAGTTTTAGCATATTGTTGAGGCAATGATTGGAGCGAAATAGCCTTGACGGGATTTGTGACCATCGAGCTATTAGTATAATGTGTCCTAGATTTTTGTTTTATATCTGATTCTTCCCTCGTTGAAGATTCTCTTTCTAAGAGTTTGTCTAACTCGTCTACTTCTTTCTTTTCTGGTTTCTTTAATGCTATGTCAATCCTAGTGATATATGAGCCATAACTTATTCCTAGAGCTGAGCATAACAACATGGATAAAGCTAATATTATTGGATAGCTTAGTGGTTCCGTAAAAAGGACCAGAGATTTTTCTATCAGGAGGAATTGATAAGCTAATATTATGGCTGAGGGCAAGTTAAGTGCTCCTGAATATATTGTCCATATGCCGAGGAAACGAGCATATGAAATGTAGCCTATAGCTTCTGCAAACGTATAGATAGTCCATAATGAAATAATAATCTTGAGGACGTCTTCATCGATACGTGAGAGGACCGCAAGGATTAGAGAATGTGTCTCTAAATAATAACCGAGTCGATTATATAGTGTCAATGTCGAAATTGTGAACCCTAGTATAAGTAAAAGCACTGAAATTATTTTAAAATACATATTGCTTGTCTGTGAGCCTAATCTGAACCAGAAGATTCCCCTAATTACAATGCTCACCGGATAAGCCAATAATACGAAGGGAAAAATTGGCATTTGTCCTAGAAGGGTAATTAGAATTATTATGAGAGACAATGAATAACCAATAGTTCCTAATAGGCCAATTCGCATTTCTGTCCTTATTGCGATGTGGACATTTTTAACTTTTTTTCCTCATCCTGAAAAATATAACCGTTAATTTTTAGGAAATGCTATAATACTACAGGTTTTGTTTATTTAATATGGCAAAGTACATCTTCGTAACGGGCGGCGTTATATCGTCAGTCGGCAAGGGCACAGTAGCGGCATCGATTGGCAAAATACTAGTTTCAAAGGGATACAAAGTTGATTTTTTAAAGATTGACCCATACGTCAATGTAGATGCCGGTACACTGAATCCTTACACTCACGGAGAAGTCTTCGTTACTGATGACGGGGGAGAAACAGATCTTGACCTCGGATGGTACGAGAGATTTTTAGACATTCCAATGAGTAAAATGAACAATATAACAACTGGACAGATCTATATGGAGGTACTGAAAAGGGAAAGGACTGGCGACTATTTAGGCCAATGCGTCCAAGTTATTCCACATGTAACTGATGAGATAAAACGTCGCATAAAGATGATCGCATCTAGGAGGGGGGCCGACATAGTGATAGTTGAGATTGGTGGTACTGCAGGCGACATTGAAGGGCTTCCCTTCTACGAGGCCGCCCGTCAAATGAAGCTAGAAGAATCAACACTCTTCATTCATGTAGCATTAGTAATTTATCTTAAATCTACTGCAGAGTTTAAGACCAAAGCATTACAACATAGCGTAAATGAGTTAAGGAGGATCGGGATACAGCCAGACATAGTAGTTGCACGAAGTGATAGAATGATAGACGAGGCTACACGCTCAAAGATAGCTTTGTTCAGCACCCTACCAAAAGAAGCTGTCTTTTGCTCGTATGACACTGATGTAATTTATGAGGTCCCGTTAATGC
>Ga0105162_1001626_pt1 | contig 12673 bp, 10 predicted proteins | sample JNZ201metaG_FD_81532 | JGI IMG/M metagenome (GOLD analysis project Ga0105162, IMG submission 81532) | Hot spring microbial communities from Jinze hot spring, China to study Microbial Dark Matter (Phase II) - JNZ 20120812A | ecosystem: Environmental > Aquatic > Thermal springs > Hot (42-90C) >...
CGATGAAGGGTGCCCCGAGGTCTGTGAAGCCAAGAGTTGACAACAAACAACATCAACCAATACAAAACCCAAACCCCAGTATGCTTAGTATAGTCTACTATAGGAGTAGCATATTTAATTTATTTCCCAATCTTTTTAATTACTACATCTACTGTCGTGTGATATTTGTGTGGTGCAACACCTCTAATGACATGTCCGCCAATGATCTCAGCAGAAGCTCCGTATTTCTCAATGAACTTCTTTACTGTTTCAGCTGACTTGATAAGAGCCTCTCGCTTATTCCTTGCTTCTATAAATAGATGGGGATGTACTATGCTCTCTTCTTTGACGATCATCATAGCAGCCTCAATAGCTTTTTCAAATAAATCTGGAAATGGCATTAGTATTCTATCAAATTTTCTTTGAAGCGATGGTACTATCAATAATGCATCCCCATGTATAATTTCGTTTAGAAATGCCACCTTATTTAGCTCTGCATTTTCTCTAGCATATTTAACTGCATGTTCATTGATGTCTATAGATAGTACATAGGAGGGCTTTCCATATTTAGAGGCTATTATACTATATGGTCCAAAGCCGGAGAACATATTTAATATTTTTTCGCTTTTCCTAATCTGCTTAGCTATTCTCATGTGATCATAACCCAGAACGGGTGAGATATAGACTTTAGTTACATCAAGTTTGAATATACATCCATGTTCTTTATAGACGGTTTCGCTTCTTTTTTCACCTGCTAAATGTACGTAGCTTCTAGTCCTTTCAATTCCATATACGGGTGTTATAGCAAGCCACACACTCTTAACATAGGATAGGGATTTTAAAAGTTCCTCGCCAATGACTTTAAAAATATCTTCAGATAGATTAAAGGGTTTTCTAATAATAGCAATATCGCCTACAATTTCAATACGTCTCCAAATCAGCTTAGCATAATCAGAGCCTAGAACTTTCTCAGCAATTCTCCTAAGTAAAGGTTCTTCGGACAAATACCTCCCCTACAGTAGCCCCATTCAATAATTCTGAATATTTGTGAAGTCAACTATTATCCGCTTTTTACATTTAAACCAATTGCATTCATCTTCATACTCCAACAAGGGGTTGTGTTGTATCTTCCTATTACAATTATTTGATAGAGGGGTGCCACCTAGAGTTGGAGAGGAGCTAGAATGCTATTTTAGGTCTAAATGGTATCAGATCGGCCATTGTTAATAGACCTGGTTTCTGCTCTCCTATTTTCTCTGCTATATTTAGAATTACAGCAGCTGTTGCCATATCACCTGGTGTTCCTGAGCTTCTCCAAGTTATAGTATAATCTTTACCATCAATTACAATCTCCTCATACTCCTCTGCTGCAACATACGCATAAAACTCTACTCTTATAACCTCTCTATCTCCTATATAAGCTATCCCGTAGCCTCTAATCCCTCTATTCATATTTTTCAAAACTTTCACTCCAGCAGATTCTACATCACGTTCAGCTACCACAACATTCTGTTCCTCAACTACTTTAGTTGGCTGTATACCAGCTGCATCAGCTATTATGAGTGTAGATTCAGCGTATCCTACATGTCCCGTTATTTCGCCTCTTCTAAGCCTTTCCTCAACGTTTCTCGGATCCTCTCCTATACCAATCTTCCTTCTAAACGATTCCCTTCTTTTAGCAGCATCAATACTTCTTATAGCCCTAATCTTTCTCACAATATTGAATGGTGCTGCAAGTACTATTGCTAGGGTATCTAGTAGAAAACCTGGATTTACACCCGTTCCAATTATTGCGATACCCCTAGATTTTGCTATCTCATCCAGTTTTCTAGCCAGTATTGGATAGCGGTAGTAGGGATAGGCTAAGGTCTCACATGTTGATAGAACGTCTATACCCATTTTAGCAACTATAGCAATTTGATCGAAAACTCTATCTAAATAGGAACCTGTAGCGTGGATAACAACATCTGCATTAGCTAAAACTGTAGGGTTGCTAGCAACCTCAATACCAAGCTTTTCACTAAGACCTATAGCTAGACCCACATCCTTTCCAACGAGATTTGGATCGATATCAACTGCGCCAACGATTTCATAATCCCTCTCAATAGCTGCCCTCGCTATAATCCTACCTATAGCACCAAATCCGTAGATACCAATCCTCATAAAATGCACCATAAACAAAAATAATAGTGCTTCTAAAAAATCTTTCTATTTCAATGCTACCCAGACATCTCTAATTACATATAACGAAACAGGATCTCGGTTAACATATCTCTAATGGATAGGAATATGGAATAGTTGCCTACCTAGATTCAACAAACTTAAATAAACGTTAGTCGAATACTGGACTGTATTAGAGGGATGAGATACTTGAGTAGCGGTTCGAATGGTAGTGACAGTGTACATAGCTACTTTATTGAAAAGGGAGAATACTTTAGGATAATAATGGATTCTCATGAAATGATTAGTCGGGGTAAAAAGATTGCTAGAGGTATAGCTAAGCAACTAATGTTGCTTGGAATCGACAAGGGGCGCATTCTCGATGTTGGATGTGGTACCGGGAGGATAGCACTTCCACTAGCCGAACTTGGATACAATGTTATAGGAATAGATATTTCACCAAATTATATTGAAATAGCCAGAGCAAGGATGGTCTCTAAAGGTTTAGAGAATAGAGCCGAGTTTATAGTGTGCGATGCGAGAGAACTGGATCAATGCACATCTAAGTACTCACCATTTAATGCGATACTATTTGTATGGTCCTCCGTCATAGGATACTATGACGAGGATACCGATATAAAGGTATTGACAAATGCCAGAAAGATCGTCGGCGAGAATGGCGTTCTAATAATTGTTGATTCAATAAATAGAGACTACATGCTGATGTTGCACAACATTGTTGGCGAGACGACCTGGTTCTATGACTATCACTTCTATGTTGTAGTTGAAAGGAGTCTATTCAATCCGGTAACAAGTGAAGTTATGATTAAGCACAGCTTCTATAGAAAGGATGGCAAGAATCTGATATTTTTGGACGAAGCGCACTTTAAAATGAGGATATACTCGCTGAATGAGCTGGTATATATAGCTAAAAAAGCTGGCTGGTGTCTTTACAGAGTGTTAAGAGATGTTGCTGGTGAAATTGGGTACTCCTTTACAAAACCTCTTAACATAATATTTAGTACATGTAGATGAAATGTATTAAAGCACTACATGGAAAAGCCGTTACGGTATTGTTGTCAGTAAAGGGAGGATCTAGTAAAAGAGCCCACCATTAAACTTTTTATAAAGAGTAGACCTGCTCTAAACTTTACCATAGAAATTTCAGCTAGGCTAGCAGTTTAAGTCCTTAATTCAAGAAAGCTCGATACTGCTTTTCATGGTATCGATGATATTGTGGACATTTTATAAATACTGTTTATACAAGTATTGACCCAGCTATGTCTAGAAATACATATTGTTAATACTCGCTATAAACGTAAACTGCTATACAATTTCTATAGCTTTAACTAATTTTTGCATCAAGCTCACCATCCTGGAGCATACTTGGTTACGAATGCTATGCATTTTCTTTTGCGCTTTCTCCACCGACAATAGAGCCTGTATTCCAGTATATACACCTTTCTTAGCAAGAACTGATTTTAATTGATTGGATGTAACCATTTTGGTTGGCGCCGCGGCCGGGATTTGAACCCGGGTCACGGGCTCGACAGGCCCGCATAATAGCCGGGCTATACTACCGCGGCTCGTATTTAGAAATATATTGCGTGGAGCTTAAAAGCTTAAATTGGGTACATCTTATGGAGTTCCTGTAGTGTTTGAATGAAATGCGTTGTTTGAAATGGGATGCGGTACTGGTGTTAGCATTGGGCTGTAAGGTTGTAGTGGTTGCTGATTGGGATGTTGATGGTGTTGTTTCAGCTGCACAGATAGTTTATTCACAGGAGGTTGTTGGAAGGTATCCTCTAGATGGTAAGCAGAAGGTGTATTTAGTCCCATCAACTTTGAGAACACTGAGTCAAGTTTTGGATGAGGTTAGCGGTTTGAAGGCATCCCATTTGGTACTACTTGATATTGCCTATAGTAAGGATACCGAGTCCTTTCTAAAAAAGATTAGGGAGTTGAATATGTACAGCATATATGTAGACCATCACATATCATCCCTTATCCATAGTTCCAGTGTAGAGAAGATTGTAGATGAATTCATTGTTGGTAAGGTTCCAACAGCATATCTGGTGTTTCAACTGATGAATTCTCTAAAGATAGCTCTAACTACAAGAATACGAGCTTTTGTTGAAGCTGCTTCTGCTATTGAGGGTAGAAGACAGGGTAGTGTAGATAGGAGATTCATTCAACTAGTTGTAGCAATGTCGAGAACTCTTGCTCATTCTAGAAATAGAGAGCTGTGGGAAAAGCTTGTGAGGTGGCTTAGCTCACCACTACCCCAGTCCTCAATGCCATTTACTGTAGATGTAGGCAGCTTCGTAAAGTTGCAATTAGGTGCTGGAGATGTAAATCTATTTGCAAGAGAGTTGGCTTTAAGAGCTGAAAGAATATTCAATGTTAGATTCATAGATGCTAGAAAGGAAAAGATAGTATACAGACCTTCAGCTGTAGCTTCCGCATTGTATAGAATATTTAGAAGCCCTGTCATACTCCTACTTACTAATAAGGAGGGCAGAAGCTATATCCTAATAAAATCAAGGGATCTAACTGCCTATACAATAGCCATAGAGCTATATAGAAGCGGTATAGCTATAGATATAATGGGCCATCAAACACTCTCATACAGTTTACTGAGGGATGATATCGATATTAATATCGTAAAGAACCTTATTAGAAATATAATCCTAAAAAAGCTTTAGCCAACCATGTAAAGTACTTAAATTAATCTGATCTAGTGGGCCCGCCGGGATTTGAACCCGGGATCACGGGGATCTCCGCCAGAGGTCCCGAGTCGGGCACCCTTAGGGTGTACCCCGCATCCTAGCCAAGCTAGACTACGGGCCCAACTTTCCCATCTCAATATTTAACATATATATTTCTCTCTTACTCTCTTAATGACTCTCAGAAAATTTAAGTTGTAGTTATCATCCTCAAATAGGTTACTTTGTCGAGAGTCGGTTAAGAAACACGGTGGTAGAGCTCGGTATAGTGTATTTTCTGCTCCAATTTAGTAAGATTATAGAAGGGATATCTTCAGAACCTCCTACCTCCTTCCTAAAGATTAAGGGATTCCTTCAAGAAGCTCACAGATCCTCTACATCTATAGAGCAATCAAGAGTCATCTGCTTTCTAGTTGTTTTAGGAGATATAGATTCTATTTCTATTAGATTCTAAATTGTTTAGAGCCCTAGGTCGTTGTAGGAGCTGTGCTTTAAAGTTATTTAGGTTTAAATCTAGATGAGAACCCTATTCCACTAGATTCAACAACCATACATGAACACATAGGATACTGAAATACCTATGGACTAGGTGGAAGTCCTTGAATACAGGTGAACATCAACTAACAAAGACAAACAGATCAAAGCTCTTTCCATTAAGGTTGAAAGCCCCATTTTAATGTCTAGCATAGTTATCGTATCTATACCCCCTCTGGGATGTTTTAAGCTATTCCACTAATCCGTACTACTAATTTATTTTAGTTGAATTGCGTATTCTGTACATCTCTATCTCTAACAATTGATATCAATTCTTAACAGTATCTCTAAACCTTTTGTAGAAGCAATCTATTTCCACATGATGCCCTCTCCAAGAACGGAAGGTAAGCTGGTCTTATTGTTTTTACAGCTCTCTGCGATTTTCAATTAAAACTCCTACAGTTAGATCTCTACGTACTTCTTGATAATTTTTTTGAATTCTTCGGCATCTTTTTTATTTAGTACGTGTATTTCTATCTTTGAATTTGGAACGAGTTTTCTTGCTTTATGTAGTACCTCGAGTCTATCGATATTATCCGGTATTTCTAGAAGCACATCTATATCGCTCAGAGCTATGGCTTCACCTCTGATGTAGGAGCCGAAGACATATAGCTTACCATTGTAGCCTATTGCAAGCTCTTTTAGCATTCTTAAATATCCATCTAGATTATTCTCTAAATCTTTTCTCCGTCTCCTTAGGTACTCTACATATTTAGACATTTGAACATTTCCTCAGTAAATTTCCTTGCCTCACTATACTCTTTCTCTCCATATCTCCTTATAAAATACCTAGAACCTATATATGCATCCTCGAGGATGTCTACAATATACCATTTATCTTCTGATAAGCGATTAAGACACTGATTATCAGCGATCTCGATCAGCTCTCTTAGAGAGTGTATTTTGGGGAAATCGCCTAGGGTATAGAGTAGATATGATTTTATAGCCAGTTGTACAGCTTGTTCAAGATGAAATAGTGCAATATCATATCTACCTAAAGAAACATCGTATTCGCTAATCCTGTAGAAATGCTTGGCTTTTTCAACCATTTCTCTATAGAGTCTACTACTCATGTAGATGCACTTTGCATTGAATCATAGATTTATTGTACTAATTAATAAGCTATTCGTAAAATAGCTGAACATGTATAGCATTAATAATGGGAGGAGGCATTCAATTTTGTAATTATTGTATAAAGTTTTGTAAAACTTTCTCTAAATGAGGTATTGCATCTATCATAAATATTAGGATGCTAAGTATTTTTAAGTGGTTTTAGAGAAATAGAAGGACGAAGATTAGAGGATTGATGTGTATGGCCAGGAGGAGGAGTAAATGGAGGAGAACAACTGCGATAGTTAAGAAAATGATGCAGGAGGCAAGAAAAGCCAGAGCATACGAAAGTTTGAGGCAGTGTCCTGTATGCGGTAATCCACACAGTCTTTCAATAGATGTAAATGAGGATAAAGTAAGTGGACGGAAAAGTGCCTTCATAAGATGTGCCTCATGTGGATTTGAATATACAATGGATAGCCTGCCACCCATTGCTGATGTGTTCTGGGTCTATTCAAAGCTACTCGATAACATCCATGGAGCATCCATCCAGAGCAGGCCGGTACACGAAGGTGTAACAGAGGGTGCTAAGGAAGAAGTAGGCGAAGAAGGAGAGGAATTGAATATAGAGATAGAAAAATATAGTGAATGAATCTTTTTATTTAACCACATTAACCATCTATACACGTTGTTGATGGTTATTTTTGAGATTTAGTTTTGTTAACATTCCAAGAATTCTTAGTACCTTGGACGCTACTGAGTGTGTTGATTTATAACATCTCTTTATAAAAATGTGTATTCGAAATCCTCATAATGCTGCTTCTTAACTTGCGATAGAATGTGTAATGGAAATGCTGTAGAATCTATGGGTATACAGATACATGCTAGCTTTACCCATAGGAAGTCCTCCTATATATGGATATGCTGTAGGAATTGACTGTAGTTTGTATGGTACAGCTCATCATATTTCTTAATAGATTTTTTAATCAATTCTTCAACATTTATTCCATGTAGTGCACTAATTAAAACGATATCACTGTATCCTTGTCCTTCTAACGCCTCTTTGTATTTTAATAGGTATTCTCTAGGTACCTTATCGATTTTATTAAAGACTACTATTACCTTTTCCTTACCTATTAACTGTTCAACTGTTTTAAGTGGAACTAGCTGTCTTTCAAATGTATAGTAGGCTTCTGGTGTAGGATCGAAGAGATATAGAGCTACGGAATTAAGGTGTTTTAGTGCAGCGATGGCCTTTCTTTCTATTTCATTCATCTCATCTATACCTCTATCTAGTAATCCAGGTGTATCAATTACCTGAATTTTAATGTATCCAAGGTCTATATGTCCCAGTATTATATTCTTAGTCGTGAATGGATACGGTGATACGAGTGGTTTAGCTGTTGAAATTCTTCCAACAAGTGTAGACTTGCCTACTTGCGGCATTCCAGAGACTATTATGATAGGATTTTCAAAATCTATACATGGAGTTACTTTAATGGTTTTGACGATATCATCCAAAATATTCAACATCCTCATTTTCCTCCTTATAGTGGAAAGGGTTCTACCCACAAATTCCTGTGCCAATTTTTTTGCCTCAGTTGGTGTGCTATTCAGTATAGCTCTCCTATACCTAGACCATAGATTAGTCAAAATCTTAATACTGATTGATGTGTTTACAATTAGCTCATCATACATATTCTTAGATGCGATATTTATAAGCTCAGCGTAAAAGCCATGCAGATTTTCCGTTTTCGGTAACCTTGCGATATATCCTAGATTTGTTGCGATATACTGGTATATCTTCTCGCACTTCAGTAGATAGACAAGTACTTTGCTCTTACTGGGATCGCCTCTTACAGATCTTGGCACCTCAACTCTTTTAGTAAATATGTTGAGCACCTCCCGCCTAAGACCATCATATGTTACAGCTCTGATCTTTACCAGATTAGATAAACACCTATGTTCACCATACATAATCCATATTACACCTTCTTAGATAATCAGAGGTCATGGTACTGTCATCCAATCCACACCGCGGGACTCATACATCATCTCTATCTATTTTTCTAATACAGTCTTTTTATGTTTATTACCAGAAATTCTGAATTGAGAACAATCAGAATAGCTCTATAGATACTAGATAGAAAACAAAATATGCATGAATATATAATTTGAATGGTTATGTGAAACTGTCATTTATATCACTCTTGTGATTACATATGGAGGTGGTGCTGTTACTGTAGTTGCTATGGGTACGAAGCCATGTCGACGATATCCATCAATACATCTAGGAGTATTCTTCGCAAGCTACTCAAGCTCCTTTCCAAGCCCTGCTATAACTCTGTGGAGGTAGTGCTGTGGGATGGATCCAGCCATGCTCTATAATATAGTCACAGTCCTCCGGGTTCACAATCTTCTACTCAGCAACTTGCAAGATTAATAGCATCAGAACCGCTGAGCTTCTCATAGCTTCAATGTTGCACTTTAATGGATGTCCACGGATCCATACAGTGGTCAGCGATAAATATACCTAATATAGCTAGGGCGAAGTCCACCTATATTATGCTGTAGGTGATCTCTTAACAGGATCTAGCCTAATTGTATCTATAATAAGTTTTCTCTATCTCTATATACAATTCCGCATTCTCGGTAAGCCTGTAACTACACGTTTGATATCCATCACATGCAATATACCATTATATGTGTTTTAAAAGAGTTGAGGACATTGTATTGTTTGGTGCCGCGGCCGGGATTTGAACCCGGGTCACGGGCTCGAAAGGCCCGCATACTTGACCGGGCTATACTACCGCGGCGCTGAAAAGGTTCTGTTTAGTCAAAGCTAAAAGCTTATATTATCATCGCTAATCATTTGAACCTTTTTATTGAGATTCTGTACGGAGTTTGAATTGTTAGAATTGGTAGTTGTATATACAAGATGTGCTGTTTACAATTCACCTTAATTGCTGTAGCTAGATTTTATTATCTATTGTGTTTTAGTATTTTTATTAATTTGTTTACGAAGTTCTTATCATAGTATTTTTCCAGATCTAGCATATTCATTACACTCTCTATATTTCCTAGCCTTTTTGAAAGCTCCTTCACAACTTCACCCACTTCCCATGGAAATACTATCCAGCTATTCGTTTCACCTACATAGTAATCAGGCATAGTTATTGACCACGGCTTTATGTATAGCGTTGCTGTTTTAATATGTCTAGCACCGTGTAGTTTTACTACATCCATTGCTACCTGCAGCGTCCGCCCACTATCTGCTACATCATCTACTATAAGCACGTTTTTACCTCGTAGATCGTGTGTTATTGGACTTGATACCACAGGCTTTTCACCCCTTTCACCAATTCCCTTATAGAATTTTATCTCAATTGTCGATATATCATCTACGGCTAGGTAGTCGCCTACAAGTTTAGCAACAATGTATCCACCCCTCAATATTGCTACAATAACCTCTGGTACATATCCAGAGTCTCTAATCCTAATACAGAGCTCCATGGACAATTCAACAATGTCTTTCCAAGTCAATACAAGGAAATTCTGATCCATGCTACATCTACCTCTGAACTTCTTATTTAAAGTACCTATGTAGAATAAATTTAAGCTTGTTTCAGAGTCTATCAATTTCTTGTAATTTGCACTAGTTTAAAATGATGAATCGATGGTCGTATGTATCCTGAAAGAAATTCGCTAAATCGAGTAAAGGTGATGGAATTAGGAAAGAAAACACTAGATATTCCCATCACGTACAGTAGATGTTTAAGTGGTTAAATATTCTTGAACTGAGGTGTGATTACAGATTCAAACATCTTTAGAAAACCTCGTGGAACTGTTTCGATTTTTGTATTGTTTTATGTAGATTGATATTAATCTTTAGTTATCACTATTGCTCATACTTTTTCTTCTTTTCACGTGGCCGTCTCACTTTCTCCATACCGTCTTTCGGCAGTTAGATAAGATGGAAGCTTCATGTCTACTTAATGTAATATTTTTAAACTCTATAGATTGTATGTATGATAGGTGAATCGAAATGGAGAGATTAGGTATAGGTATACTTGGGGCAGGATTTGTAGCAAGATTCCATCTAAGAGCATTTGCAAACATTAGGAATATTGATGTGGTCGCCATATATTCTAGAACGTATGAAAAATCGAAAGAACTTGCACTCTATTCCGAACAACTTGGTCTTGGGAGACCTAGGGTATACGATAATTTATGGGATTTATTGAAGGATCCAAAGGTTAATGCCATATGGATTTTAACTCCAAACGATACTCATGTAATGTATGCCAAGTATGTAGCTGAAGAGGCTAGGCAGGGAAAGGGTAATCTAGTGGGAGTTGTTATTGAGAAACCCCTTGCTAGGAATATTAGAGAAGCTAAGGAGATGTTGGATGCTATCAAGAAAGCAAACCTTCTACATGGATATCTAGAGAATCAGGTTTTCATGCCTTCCGTAATACGAGGGAAGGAGGTTATATGGAGTATAGGTGCGCGATACTCTGGTAGACCATATTTAGCAAGAGCTGCAGAAGAGCACGCAGGTCCTCACAATGCATGGTTCTGGAGACCGTCTATATCAGGTGGAGGGGTGCTCCTAGATATGATGTGCCATAGCCTAGAAGCTGCAAGGCACTTCCTCTACGATCCTAAGAAGAGTAAAGATAGCTTAAAGCCAAAGTATGTATATGGGGAAACGGCAATTCTAAAGTGGCTTAGAAAAGAGTATGTTGATGATCTTAGGAAACGCTTTGGAATAGACTTTTCGAAGGAACCTGCTGAAGACTATGCATTAGCGGTAGTAACATATGAAGATGATGAGGGCAATCTCGTATTATCGGAAACTAGAACATCATGGTCATTCGTAGGAGCAGGTCTAAGACTATCGTTTGAGGTATTGGGTCCTGAATACAGTCTCTACATAAATACACTGCAACCAGAGCTCTTTACATTTATTAGTAGAAATATAAAGATTCCACCATCTGAAGAATTCATTGAAAAACAAAATGCTGAACAAGGGCTGATGCCAATAATACCAGATGAAGCCATAACATATGGTTACCATGCTGAGGATAAGCATATGGTAGAATCATTCCTAGCAGGGAAAATGCCTACAGAGAACTGGTATGATGGATACCTAGTTGTAGAACTAATGATGCATACTTATTTATCTGCAGAAAAGGGAGTTAAAATAAGATTTGATCCTACACAAGTAGAGGACTACATACCTCCATATGCCAGAGGAAAAAGTTAGCAAATCCTGTAACTTGCTTGTATACTACACCTCAGGCAACTCTATTTTTACCTCCCTACCTATAGTTGAAGAGGTGTATACCGCATCTATTATTGTATGCAATATTATACTCTGATACCCTGTTACAGGTGGTTCGTGATCCTCAGTAATGCTATGTATAAATGATTTGACCATTTCGAAAGCCATATCGGCAGATCTTAAAATTGGTTTCGCATCGTATAGAAACCTCTCTGATCTACTGTGGAACGATATATCCTTCATAGCTTCATCACCCTTAGCTTCAATACCACCCTTATCACCAAGGATTTTCATGTAACCAACCTCTCCTACATGTGATACATTTGCAGCCCATGCGACTTCAAAAACCATTGTAAGTCCTCCCTCAAATCTTACAAAACCAGTAGCAAAATCATCTAATTTAAATTTTGAAGGATCCCAACTACCCCAATTGAATTTGATTTCATCAGCAACATTACCAAATTTGGTATAGACCGCACCAGTAACATACAGCGGCTTCCTATACCCTGTTGCCGCAAGGAGATTGTCAATTATATAGCATCCTATATCAAGCAGGGCGCCTCTACCGCCTGATAGTGTTTTATCGATGAACGTTGGTGATCCTGGGATACCACGTCTTCTAATGAGGTAGCCATAGGCATAGTAGGGATCTCCAAGAAGACCTCCACTATAGATATCGATTGCGTACTGCAATGCTGGTGAGAATCTACTCCAATATCCAACCATAATCTTTCTATTCATCTTTTTAGCCATTTTAACGACTTCGACAACTTCGTTTACGTTTACTCCAAGGGGCTTATCAACAAGTACATGAATACCATTCTTTAGCATATCTATAGCTATAGTTGCATGTAGACCTGTGGGGGTAACGATACTCGCAGCATCTACTTCCTCTTTACTAATCATATCCATATAATCTGTATAACACTTTGTATTA
>Ga0105162_1001630_pt1 | contig 12654 bp, 19 predicted proteins | sample JNZ201metaG_FD_81532 | JGI IMG/M metagenome (GOLD analysis project Ga0105162, IMG submission 81532) | Hot spring microbial communities from Jinze hot spring, China to study Microbial Dark Matter (Phase II) - JNZ 20120812A | ecosystem: Environmental > Aquatic > Thermal springs > Hot (42-90C) >...
CCCATTCTATGGAGCGTTGTATACCCCTAGTTATAATGTTACGTGAAATTTTAGGCTTTGCAAAGACAAGGAAAGAAGCTAAGATAATAGTTGCTCAGGGTAAGGTTTACGTTGATGGGAGAGTTAGACGTGATGATCGTTTCCCTGTAGGTTTAATGGATGTTGTTTCAATACCTGATATGGATAAAACTTTCAGGGTCCTACCCCATAAAAAGGGGTTAACCTTATTCCCAATAAGTAAGGATGAAGCTGACTTTAAGCTCTGCAGAATAGAGAATAAAACGACGGTGAAGGGCGGGCATATACAACTTAACCTTCATGATGGATCAAATATTCTCATTAAAGTAGCTGATGCCAAGAATCCCCAGGAAGACGTCTATAAAACCTTTGATACCCTAAAAGTAAGCCTCCCTGAAAGAAAAATTTTAAGTCATATACCCATGAGAGAAGGAGTTTACGCAATAATTACCGGTGGAAAAAACCAAGGAGTTTTCGGTAGAGTAGTTGAAATAGAGAAAGCTGAGGGTAAGCGGCGCAAGGACCTCCTTGTAACTATAGAAGATGATGCTGGAAATCGTTACCAAACGATATTAGACTTCGTCTTCGCGATAGGCGAATCTCAACCACTAATATCATTGCCAAAAGCTACGGAGGTAATGCAAAGTGTCTGAGGAAGAGATTATCCAACTATGGGAAACTAACCCTATGCTTAAGCCGAGAATTGAAAAAGTAGTTGTTAATATGTGTGTTGGAAAATCTGGCGAAATCCTGGAGAAAGCCTCTAAAGTTTTGGAGGAATTAACCGGTCAAAAACCCTGTAAGAGAAAAGCTAAACGGACAATAAGAGATTTTGGCATAAGAAGGGGTGAGCCTATCGCTTGTGTAGTCACCCTCAGGAAAGAGAGAGCTGTAGAATTCCTTAAAAAAGCGTTGTATGTTGTTGGATATAAACTCCCCAAAAGTTGTTTTGACAAGTTTGGCAACTTTGCCTTTGGCATCAAGGAACATATAGAGATTCCAGGCGTGAAGTATGATCCTGAGGTTGGGATATTTGGGATGGATGTATGTGTTTCCCTTTGTCGTGCTGGCTGGCGGGTTAAATACAGGCGGAGGGCGCGATCCAAAATTGGTTCAAGACACTTATTAACTCGCGATGAAGCTATGATCTTCATGAAGAACTTTTTAGGAGTTGAGATATCCTAGGAGGTGGAGTGTTGGCTAAACAGAAACCTAAAAAGGAACGAAAATTCGGTAAGGGTTCTAGACCTTGTATAAGATGTGGATCATACGGCCCAATAATTAGGCGATACAAACTGTACATTTGTAGGCACTGCTTTAGGGAAGTCGCAAAGAAATTAGGCTTTCGTAAATATGAGTGAGCGGGGGAAATTATGGACGTATTAGCAAATGGGTTAACTGCCATATTTAATAGTGAGATGAGGAATAAACGTGAGTGTGTAATTAGCCCAGCGTCTAAGCTGTTGGGTAAAGTTCTTCGTGTTATGCAGCTTCACGGCTACATTGGAGAGTTCGAGTTTATAGACGATGGGCGTTCAGGTAAATTTAAGGTTCAACTTCTTGGCAGAATAAATAAGTGCGGAGCAATCAAGCCACGTTTTCCAGTGAGTGTAGATGAAATAGAAGATTGGGAGAAAAAATTCCTACCATCTCGGGATATGGGTATCCTAATAGTCTCAACCTCTCATGGAGTGATGTCCCATAGGGAAGCGAAGGCAAAGGGTATAGGCGGTAGGCTTCTAGCTTTCGTTTATTAGGGAGATGAATAATGGTGCAAGCCATAAAAGTTTCACGGATCATTGAAGTTCCAGATGACGTAGAGGTGCATTTAGAGGGGAAAAAAGTTATAGTAAAGGGATCAAAGGGAACCCTAACAAGGGACTTCTCTAAGGAACCTGTCTCTATAGAGCTTATTGAAGGTGGTAAAAAGGTTCATGTATGGGCAAACTGGCCAAGAAGAAGAGAAAGCGCTCTCGTGGGAACAATTGCTGCACATATAAAAAATATGATAGTTGGAGTTCAGAAGGGCTTTACTTATAAGCTTAAAATAGTTTTCTCTCACTTTCCGATATCCGTTAAAGTTCAAGATAAAGTGGTTCTAATAGAGAACTTCGTTGGTGAGAGAGCTCCAAGGAAAGCGAGGATAGTTGGAGATGTTAAAGTTAAGGTTTCCGGAGACGATGTAATAGTGCAAGGCATCGACCTAGAGGCTGTTAGTCAAACAGCAGCAAACATAGAGCAGGCAACAAAGATTAGGAATAAAGATCCAAGGGTCTTTCTTGACGGTATATATTTATATGAGCGGAGTGAGGGTATGGATTAGCCATGAAAAAAATGGAACAAGCTGATCTAGAAAAGGCCCTACGCCTTAGAGAGCAAATAAAGAGAAAGCGACCTGACTTTGTTAGGCAGGAGAGTTGGCGTTATGATAGGCTTAAGGAGAACTGGCGCAGGCCTAAGGGTATAGATAATAAGATGCGGCAGAAGAAAAAGGGATGGCCTCCAACGGTTAATGTAGGATATCGTGGGCCAAAGACCACAAGAGGGTTGCACCCATCTGGATATGAGGAAGTTCTAGTCCATAACGTTGATGAGGTCGCTAAAGTTAACCCTGAAACTCAAGCTATTCGTATAGCTCATACCGTTGGAAAAAAGACAAGGATGCTAATCATAGCGGAAGCTAAAAAGATGAATATAAAAATCCTGAATCTCAGGGAGTCTGAAGAATTTAAATCCGAATCAGTAAGTGCAGAAGAAACTAAGGGAGAACAGTCAGAAATCGGGAAGGAAAAGGCCTCTTTAAATGCTGATAAAAGCTCTGAAGAGGTGAAGTCGTATGGTGAATCTTAGAACTCAGCGTCGATTAGCTGCCAAGATATTAAAAGTTGGGGAAAATAGGGTTTGGATAGATCCTAATAGAATAGAAGATGTTGAGGCAGCTATAACTCGTGAAGAAATTAAAAAGCTTATTCATGAAGGGGTTATTAAGCCACTACAGGAAAAAGGTGTAAGTAGGGCTAGAGCGAGAGTTATCCATGAGAAAAAGAAAAAAGGACTACGCCGGGGTCCTGGAAGTAGAAGTGGAAGTGCCGGGGCGATAATATCAAAGAAAGAGGTTTGGATGAAGAGGATTCGAGCATTAAGAAAGAGACTTAGAGAGCTGAAGGAGAAGAAGCTAATTGATCAAAGCACCTATCGTGATCTGTATAGCATGGCTAAGAGTGGACGCTTCAAGTCTGTAGCGGATATGGAGCGTTATATCGAAAGCCATAACCTATGGAGGAAGCGTTGAATGGCTAAAGATGCACGTTATTGCGTTCCATATCGTAGAAGAAGAGAGGGAAAAACAAATTATAGAAAGCGGAAAGCCCTGATTGTTTCGGGCAAACCGCGTTTGGTTGTTCGCGGATCCCTAAAGAATATAATTGCTCAAATCATAGTAGCTAAGCCTCATGGAGATGAAGTTATAGTTTCAGCCCATAGCAGGGAACTTATAAAGTATGGTTGGCGTGCCCCTAGGGGTAATGTACCCGCAGCTTATCTCACTGGCTTCTTATGCGCCTTAAAAGCTAAATCAATGGGTGTGAAGGAGGCTTTGCTTGATATTGGCCTACACACACCATCCAAGGGTTCACGAGTTTTTGCAGCATTAAAAGGAGCTATTGATGCTGGGCTTGCTATACCCCATAGCGAGGAAATACTTCCTGATGATAGTAGGGTTGTAGGCGAGCACATTGCAAATTATGCGAAAATGCTATCTGCAAATTATGAGAAATATGCTTCAACTTTCTCACAATACATTAAAAATAGCATTTCGCCCGAGAATCTTCCACAACATGTTGCAGAGGTAAAAGAGGCGATAATTACAGCTTTAAGTGGAGGAAAGTGAAAATGTCTATCGAAAAGTCTAGTAGCTTAGAAGGGTGGATACCTAGAACGCGTTTAGGAAAACTAGTTCAGGAAGGCAAGATCACCTCTATTGAAGAGGTTTTTATGGAAGGCTACTCGATACGTGAGCCCCAAATAGTTGATGCTCTACTTCCAGATCTCCAAGAGGAAGTTATTAACATAAGTCTCGTTCAGAAGCAGACAGATGCGGGGGAAAGATCTAGGTTTAAGGCCATAGTTGCTGTGGGAAATCGAGATGGTTATATAGGATTAGGCTCTGGGAAAGCCAGTCAGGTGCGAACAGCTATAGAGAAAGCTGCAGCAGCTGCTAGACTAAATATAGTGCCCGTAAGGCGTGGATGCGGTAGTTGGGAGTGCGGTTGTGGGAAACCTCACTCAGTTCCATTTAGGGTTGAGGGTAAATGTGGTAGTGTAAGGATCGTGGTTATACCTGGCCCCAGGGGCCTCGGCCTTGTTGCAAGCGAGGTCGCAAAGGTGATATTAGGTCTTGCTGGGATTCATGACTGTTGGACTAGAAGTTATGGATCGACGAGAACCATTCCATCCTTCGCGTTCGCAGTTTTTGATGCTCTGAAAAAGACTTACGCTCTGGTCACTCCAACAGACTGGGTGAGGTAGTTGTCTGAGTTCATGGAAAAGCGAAAGTGTATTGCAGCGATTAAAATCCGTGGAACTATACGGGCGCCGCTAGAGGTAAGGGAAACCCTCAGAATGCTTAATCTAAAACGAACAAACTACGCCATTCTAATCGATGATAGACCATCTTTCATCGGAATGCTTAGAACAGCCCAGAACTATGTAACCTGGGGGGAGATCTCAAAGGATACAATCGCCCTCCTGATTGAGAAGCGTGGGCGTCTTGCTGGAAATAAAAAGATAACCGAAGAATACCTGCAGGAAATAGGATACAAATCAATTGATGAACTGGCTGAAGATATATTCAATTGCAAAGTTGAGTACTGGAAACTTCCTGGGATTCAACCCTACTTCAGGCTACATCCACCTACCAAGGGCTTCAGAGGTAAAATAAAGAAGAGCTATTCTATGGGTGGAGAACTTGGATATCGAGGAGAAACCATTAACGAGCTTATACGGCGAATGATTTAAAATCATACGCTTTGGCGATACCTTTTATAGTCAGTTTAGGAATGCCATTGTGTTAGTGGGGAATGTCCATGGGGCGAAAAAAGAAGCTTAAGCGTCACAGTTGGCCAAAGAAAAACAAAAGATTCAATGGGGACACATTTAGGATGAAATATGTTAAAATTGGGGGTTCCCAACCACATAAATACGGCGTCTTAAAAACCTTCACTAAAAAAATGATGAAGGAACCTGCTCCATTAATAGACGTGTTTCAAAATGGGGATTATATAACAGTAGTTGCTGAGCTTAAAGGTTTTCGACGTGAGAATATAAAGGTAGAAGTTGAGGGTCAACGTTTAACATTGTCTGCTAAAGCTTCTAACCGTAAATTCTATAAGGTTTTAAGTCTTCCAAACAAAGTGTTGCCTGAAAGTCTTCGCACAAACTACAAGAATGGTGTACTTGAGATACGCTTAAAAAAAGCTTTAGTGCAAAAAATAAACAAAGTGGCTGGTTAAAATGCCTCATAGGCTCAGGAAGATTAGGAAGAAGCGTGGTACTCGTACAGTTGGCTATGGCCGCGTAGGTCAGCATAGAAAAACAGGCTCTAAGGGCGAGCGGAGAGCAGGGCGACATAAGCATGGTTGGACCTACGTACTTAGATATGAACCAGATTACTTTGGCAAGAGAGGCTTTACTTCACCTGCAAGTTTAAGGCGCATTGAAAATATTATAAATGTTGGGGAACTTGAAGAAATGGCGGAAAAAATAGGCGCTACTGAAAAAGATGGCAAGATATTCCTTGACCTAACGAGCCTAGGATATACAAAGCTATTGGGAAGAGGAAGAGTTAAAAAAGCCTTCATAATAAAAGTTCCATCGACTTCGGAGGCTGCTGCTGAGAAAATAAAAGAAGCTGGAGGAGAAGTTATAGCTGAAATTGAAACTGGAGCGTAATCTCTAACCTATGGCTGGGAGATTCCTAAATTTCTTTAAGCCCCTTGCGCGTTTCATCCCCGAGGTTAAAGCTCCAACAAAGAAGGTAAGTTTTAATGAGAAGCTTTTCTGGACTGCAATAGCCCTAATTATATATCTCATAATGGCGAGCGACGCTGGACGGTTGTATGGTATTCCAAAAGAAGCTGAGGAATCCCTCGCCCCCCTTAGAGTAATTTTTGCATCATCCCGCGGCACACTTATGGAGTTAGGTATAGGTCCAATTGTCACAGCTGGTTTGATACTACAACTCCTTGTAGGCTCAGGAATGGTGGAATGCGACATGTCGAAGGCTGAGGATAGAGCTCTATTCACAGCTGCGAGTAAAGTTTTAGCGGTGATACTAACCGGCGTACAAGCTTCAGCCTATATAATAAGCGGCATGTACGGCGCCCTACCGGGGACAACGGCAATAATAGTTTTCCTTCAACTATTAGCTGCAGGCATGATTGTAATGCTACTAGATGAACTCATACAGAAGGGGTGGGGATTTGGCAGCGGTATAAGCCTATTCATAATGGCTGGAGTTGCTCAGCAAATATTTCTACATTGTTTCTATATAACCCCCCCAGTTGACGAGTACGGTAGCTTTGGGTTGTTCGTTGCTCTTGCTCAAACGATAGGTAGTGGAAAACCCATAACGGGGCTACTGCTTAGGGGGAATTACCCATCCATAATAGGCTTTATAGCGACAATAGCCGCCTTTCTAGTGATAATTTACCTTGAGGGGGTTCGCGTTGAGCTTCCCCTTTCGTACGCCCGTTTCAGAGGTTTTAGAAGCCGCTATCCAATAAAGCTACTGTACGTCTCAAACCTCCCAGTGATATTCACGTCAGCATTATTTGCTAACATATACTTCTTCTCATATATACTGTGGAATCAACCATGGGGAAGAAATAACTTCTTGATAAACCTTCTAGGCAAATTCGAGTACGTGGACGGGCGGTTAGTACCTACAGGAGGTTTAGTATATTACGTAACCTCACCAAATAATTTATCAAACGTTATAGCTGAGCCTGTGAGGGCGTTAGTGTATCTCGCAATACTAGTAGGGTTCTGTGTTCTTTTCTCGCTTACATGGCTAGAGGTGGGGGGTTTAGGTCCTTCAAAAATAGCTAAACAGCTTGTAGATGCCGGTATGCAAATACCTGGCTATAGACGCTCACAACATGCCGTAGAGCAAATTCTAAAGAAGTATATCCCTGCAGTCACAGTGTTGGGTGGGGTAATAGTGGGGTTGATCGCAGGCCTATCAGACTTCTTTGGCGTATATGGCTCTGGAACAGGAATCCTACTTTCGGTGGGAATAATATACCAGTACTATGAAATATTGATACGGGAAAGAGTAGCTGAAATGTATCCAGCTTTCAGAAGGATATTTGGAGAGTAAATCTAGCTAGAAATCATTAATGTTTCGGCGAAAGTGTTAAAAATTTGAATAAATCCTTTCCCTTAAGCTCAATAAGGTGGATTTATCATGGATGTGTTGCCGGCGTTAATCGTAATGGGTATAGCTGCATCGATTACCTTTGCGGTGACGCTTATCAACCGTTTAATGATTAATCCTGAGCAGTATCATGCCTGGAGGAGAGAGATAATGGAATGGAATGCTCAATTACGTAGAGCACAAAAAGCCGGTGATAAGAAACAGATAGAGAAGCTTATGAAGAAACAACAGTACATTCTTCAATTGAGTTCTAAAATGAGTTTACAATCAATTAAAGTTTCCCTCTTAATGTTTATACCCCTCCTAATTGTGTGGCAATTCCTTGGAAGAATGTATGGTGCTGTGGACATGGTTTTCCTGCCTGGTTTTGGATATAGGCTTTCTATACCCCCTATTGGAGCTATTTCCCCACTATACTGGTGGTACCCGTTATGCGCCTTACTCTTCGGCAGGATATTCTCCCAGTTGTTTGGAATAACAAGTGTGGAGTGATGCTGTATGCCTAGGCCAGCTTTACGTACTCGGAGCAGAAAACGTGTCTATAAGGCTTTACCTGGAGGAAAAACAACAATTCATTATAAAAGTGAAATACCAGCACCAGCTAAATGTAGAATCTGCAATAAACCATTGAGTGGATTTTCAAGACTAAATCCATCAGAAATAAGTAAACTGAATAAATCTAGGAGAAGAGTTTCTAGGATCTATGGAGGCAGCCTGTGTTCAGAATGTCTAAAGAAAGGTCTTAAGGAAGCCGTTAGGGTATCAAGCAGTTCATGAGGTTCGGTAAATGCCCAGTGAACCGCTAGTTATATGTATTTGTGGCATGGCTGGAAGTGGTAAGAGCACACAAGCTAAACGAATCGCTGAACAATACAATCTCAAATACTACTCCGGCGGAGAAGCTTTAAAACAGTTGGCTCTTGAGATGGGCTATAAACCATTTGAGAGAGGCTGGTGGGAAAGCCGCGAAGGCCTCGCTTTTCTCGAGATGAGAGAGCAAAATCCTGAATTTGATAGGATCGTTGATGAAAAACTTTTGGAAGTAGCAAAAGAAGGAAACGTTATACTTGATAGTTGGACAATGCCGTGGCTTCTTAAGGGCGGATTTAAGATATGGTTGGAAGCTTCACTAGAAAAAAGAGCTGAAAGAGTTGCAAAAAGGGATGGAATAAGTATTGAGCGTGCTTTAGAGGCATTAAAAATTAAAGAGGCTAAGACTAAAGCAATATATAAGAAGCTTTATGGATTTAATCTAGGCGAGGACCTTAGTCCATTCCACTTTATATTGGACACAGACCCATTGACTACTGATGAAGTTTTTCAGATTTTAAGTGTTGTTTTAGATAGGCTGGTTTTTGAAAAGAGAAAGTATAAAGCATGAAAAATTTTAAAAACATTAAGAGTGTTATTAATAATGTGCTTAACGTTTAAAGGAGAGCAATAGAATCTGCCAAACTAGCAGATTCTACTGGGGCCTTTAATTGTAGCAAGATTTTTGATTATATATCATCAGGCTTTTAACTCTCTTCTTAGCGTTTCTATAATATTTCTTGTTTTTAACGGGCTTTTCATCACTACATTATTTCCCATAAAAGGTTCTTTAGAGCGAAAAATTTTCCTTCTAATTTTCGGTAACTTTCTGGGCTGTTTGTTAAATTACGCAATCAATCATCTAGCATACTTCACTCAATTTGGAGAGGCTGTATTGTAGTTCTTACATTTTTAAACTCCTTCCTTAATATACTGTGGTTCGTTTCCTGCCAGATATTGAATTCTAGAAGCTTCTCAAATTACTTATTTAGTCCATTTTCCTTACATTATGTAGTGTATGGACCCATGTTTTCAGTAAGATGTCTCGTATGCGGCTCAATTTCCCAGATGCAAATAGAAAGTATGAGGTGCACTTTATGCGGCGGCTTAGTAGAATGCGTTATAGATGTAGAAGGGCTTAGAAGCAGTCGATTCACAGGACCTTTCTCTTTTTGGCGTTACAAAACTATGCTCCCGAAAGTTAAAAATACTCTATCCCTCGGCGAGGGTGGGACTCCCCTTCATAAAGCAAGGAGATTAGCTAAGCAGCTAGGTATCAGTAACTTATACCTTAAAGACGAAACCCGTAACCCAACGAATTCTTTTAGGGATAGATGCGCCGCTTTAATGGTTTCCCACGCCCTTGACTTGGGTGCAAAGGCGATTGTATGCGCTACTAATGGAAATTTAGGCGCATCCCTGGCGGCTTACTCCGCTAAATTTGGAATTCCATGCCATATTTTAGTCCCTAAAAATGTGGATTTAGGAAAGCTTGCTCAAATGATAATCTATGATGCTACAATCGAAGAATATGGTGAAATTGTAGACGATTCACTTGCAAAAGCTGAAGAAATAGCTAAGGAAACAGGTTGGTATCAAGGTTCAGCTGAACTTAACCCTCTGGCCATAGAAGCCCTCAAGACTATTGCATATGAGGTTTATGAGCAATTTGGCGTTCCAGACTGGTTCATTATCCCAATGGGAAGCGGCGGGACCCTGTACGCCATTTGGAAGGGTTTTAAGGAGCTTCAAGCAGCAGGTATGGTGAAGGAGACTCCAAGGATGGTAGGCGTCCAAGCAGAGGGTTGCTCCCCGATTGTTAATGCTTATATACAGAATACAGCCGACCCCTTCCTGAAAGCAAAACCCTTTACTCATGCCCTTGCAATATTGGTTAGAAACCCATCCCATGGGAGAGCAGCCCTTAAAGCTATTAAAGAATCCGGAGGATTAGCAACTTCAGTCTCTGATGAAGAAATAATTCAAGCAGAGCAGGAAATTGCTCGATTTGAGGGTCTTTTTTCTGAGCCAGCTAGTGCGGCGACGATTGCTGCTTTAAATAAGCTAATAAAACAGAGTATAGTGGACAGCCACAGTAGCGTTGTTTGCTTAATTACCGGAAGCGGGCTTAAAGCCACCGATATACTTCAAGCTTTAACAAAAAAGAGGAAAGCTACCCTCATAGGCCTTGAATTTAGCACGAAAGAGAAAATCCTCAGAATCCTCAGTGAAGGAGATACTTATGGTTATGACTTATGGAAGAAGCTTGGGAGAACCATGACCCGTGGAGCCATATACCAGCATTTAAATGAGCTCTCAAATAAGGGGCTAATATCAAGCTATGAGGTTAAGGGGAAGAAATTCTTTAAGATTACAAGTCGCGGACGTAGAGTTTTAGCAGCTATTGATGAACTAAAAATTCTAATTTAGCGATAAACTAAAATAGTATAGTTACAACTATACTAACTTGTGGGAGCATGTTAAAAGCCAAAGACATAGCGGTTACATGTATTTTCACAGCTTTAGTCTGCATTGCTACAATAAGCTTCACAATTTATGTTCCAAGTACTAGAGGATACTTCAACATCGGAGAAACCATGATTTATGTAGCTGCGCTCCTCTTTGGCCCATTGATTGGAGGAGTTTCTGGAGGCCTGGGCTCTATGTTTGCCGACCTCCTTTTAGGCTATTATCACTATGCTCCTGCCACACTAGTGATAAAAGCTATCGAGGGCTTTGTTGTAGGCTTCATAAGTAGAAAGGGCATAACTTTAGCTAGTAAAGGAAACAAACGTTCATGGCAAGCATTTAGCATAGCCAGCGGAATTCTAACAGGGAGCTTGATAGTGATAGTAGGTTCAGTTTACTACAGCGGATACACGGAACTTTACTCCAGCATAATTTCAGCTGAAACCCCTACCATGGTCATAAATATACCAATCGAATTTTGGCTTGGTTTAGGAATAACCACCGCACTTTTAATATCTATTTTCGCACTAACATTCGAGCCTAAGTTTGGATTAACCATAATTTCATGTATTTCGGGAGGCCTACTAATGGTTCTCGGCTACTTCCTGTATGAGCAATTTTTCCTAGGCGTTTTCGCCCTTGCAGAGGTCCCCATAAACATGGGGCAGATGATTATAGGACTTATAGTGGCAACTCCCATCGTGAAAATTGTAGGGAAGGCTATTCCACACGTTGGGAGCTGCGATAGGATTAAAAAAGAGGTTCAGCTTTGAAGCTTCCATCAGGGAAGGTTCCCATAGAAGTACTTACGGGAATAGTTTTTCAATATCTTGGAGCTAAACGTGAAGAAGTCGCTCTAGGGCCTTCTGCTGGAATTGATGGTGCTGTTATTGATTTAGGAGATAACTCCATAATTGTATCCATGGATCCAATAACGGGTGCTATCGATAGAATTGGCTGGCTGGCTGTACATGTAAATGCCAATGATATTGCAACTTTTGGTGTAAAGCCAGCTTTCTTCTCATCATGTATCCTGCTTCCTGAAGGTGTTGATGAAAACACTGTGCAGGTTATATGCTCGCAAATGAATGATGCAGCTTTAACCCTCGAAGTTTCCATTATTGGAGGTCATTGTGAAGTTACTCCAGGGCTTAATTCCCCAATATTAATTGGGTGCATGATGGGTTTCACAATGAAGGGTAATTACGTTACCGCAGCTGGCGCTAAACCCGGTGATAAAGTAATATTAACAAAAAGTGCTGGTATAGAAGGTACAGCGATTCTTGCAACAGACCGTTTTAATGACCTTAAGAGATTAGGCGTTAGCGAGGAGCTACTTAATTCTGCACAAGGTTTTTTCAAAAAAATTAGTGTGGTGGAGGAAGGTGTTACCGCCTTCCAAACCGGCGGGGTGCACGCCATGCATGATCCTACCGAAGGAGGTGTAATAGGCGGTTTACACGAAATGGCTGATGCCTCAAAATTAGGGTTTATTATTTTCGAGGATAAAATCCCAGTGGCTGAGGAAACTAGGCATATATGTGATGTACTAGGGATAAATCCTTTAATGCTAATAAGCTCGGGAGCTATGCTTATAGCAGCAGATAGTTGCCATGCAGAGGAAATAATTAAGAAACTTCGAGAAAGGAGTATTCCATCCTCCATAATAGGCGAATTTGTTGAACCATTTGAGAAAAGGATTATCGTTCGTAGGGATGGGCGCGCTGAGAGAATTCTCCGTCCTAAATGTGACCACTTATGGCTAGCCCTAAGTAAATTAGATGGAAAGCCTAAAATTCACGATTGATTTTGATTAACAGCATCAATAGTGAGTTGATGGATAATGGTTGAAAAAGAGGATCCAGTTAAGCTTCATAAAGAAGGAAATCGTCTATACGAATTGGGCAAATATGCTGAGGCAA
>Ga0105162_1001633_pt1 | contig 12644 bp, 13 predicted proteins | sample JNZ201metaG_FD_81532 | JGI IMG/M metagenome (GOLD analysis project Ga0105162, IMG submission 81532) | Hot spring microbial communities from Jinze hot spring, China to study Microbial Dark Matter (Phase II) - JNZ 20120812A | ecosystem: Environmental > Aquatic > Thermal springs > Hot (42-90C) >...
AACTGAATTATAACAATGAAGTTGTCAGAGCCATGCTGAATATATTGAATAGTGTTAAAACGATTTAGTACATCGTTATTATTTCTTTGTAAATGCAAACAGATCCCGGTCTTTTTTAGAGCCTTTATTTAAGTTATCCTTTTGAATATCAATTTGGTCTCTTTCTGTAGGTCTAGAGTGTTTGAACTGATTTTGTGATATTATATTTTTCTTCAATTCTCTATAATATTCTAAAACAGCGTTCTTATTGGCTCCTGCAAGATATTCAACGATCTTTTCACTAAGTCCTAGGCTTAGAGCTATTTTAGCGGCCTTTAAAGGATTCACAGTAAAAATTGTCTTTAGAAGTGGTATAATCTCATTTTTAGCTGTAGATGTGGATATGTGAAGATGTTGTGCCAATACTTGTGCAAGGTCATCTCTAATATTTCGCATTTCCTTTAATCTACTTGCTAGTAAAATTCTTTGTGGAAAACTATACTTAATCCATCTATACTTATCCTTAGTATTGTTCTTTGCTGCTACTGCTATTCCTGCGGTCATTAGATCCATTGCATATGTTAGCAAGTCCCAATCACCAGATTTCACTATTCTTCCAATGTATAAATCTGCTTTACTTAGAAATTCGTAAGCCCTTTTCAAATCTTCTAGATCCGTATACTGTAACGGTATATTTTCCTCTAGCCACATTTTTAGTTGTTCATGGTCTAGCTGTGTTTGGTTTGCAACAGTTTTAGCTTGCCATGCATAGTTTGCTGCGAATATGCTTCGTAGAGTCTCAAAGGGATCTTTCTCCTTATCACGTGGTCTTAGTAATAGTTTAGCTCTTTCTAACGTTACTTCCGAAAATCCCTCACCTATTGACTGCAAATCGTTTATAGCTGCTCTCAAATCTCCCTCCGACTTTTCTATTATATAATCTATAGCATCTTCATTGCACACAATCTTTTCAACTCTACATATTTTCATGAGCACGTTCTTCATAACAGATTTTGTCAATTTTTTGAATTGAACAAATTCTGCTAGATCCCTTAAAATCCTCAAATTTTGATCCCACGGATTATTAGCCGTCATAATTATAGGTACACTGGTCTTCTCTACCAATTCTTGAACTGCTTCTAGAGCTCCTTCATCTTCCTTTGATGAAATACCGTCGATTTCATCAAGCAATATTATCTTTCTGCTAAATCCAAAAAGGCTTTGGGATGTAGATGCTCTTAACGCTATTCTTTCTATATCTGTTTTTCTTCTAAAATCACTTGCATTCATTTCTATAAGTTCGTAGCCATATTCATTAGCTATAGCCTCAACAAGTGATGTTTTGCCACATCCAGGTGGCCCATAAAGTAAAAGAGCCTTTTTTGGCACATTAGGCCATTTATTGAGCCATTCCAGTACCTTGGACTTAGCCTCTTCCTGGTCGGCTATTTCCATTAGGTTTTTAGGTCTATATTTTATAACCCATGGAATTCTTTGGTCATGACTCAATTCTTAATCCCTATATTATTTGTGTTCTCAAAATCATTTTTTACTGAGCAATGCAATTCTAGCCAACAAAGCTGTAAGCTGTATTTCATCATCAGCACCTTCTATAATCCTGAAGTGAATTTCGCCAATATAGTCAGCTAGAATCACTCTAACTTCTTCAGAGAGCTTTACATCTGCTGAGAATATCTCACGATGCATTTGTTTAATAACATCTGTGCCACTTAAACCGTATACAACCATTAGATCTCTCAGCTTATCTCTAGCTTCAATAAATTTACCTGATAGTGCAAGATTTATTATCTCTCTAATCTCTCTTGGATGAGCCAGTCCTACAACTTTATAAACATTACCAACATTTATTTCTCCTAACGCAGCAGTTGATTGAAGAAGATTTATTGCTTTTCTCATATCACCTCCACTAATTTCATATATAACTTCTAGACCATCATTTAAACACTTGATACTTTCCTGCTTGCATATCCACTGTAATCTTCCTATGACATCGTCCTTTTTCAATGGGGCAAATCTAAAGGAGGCACATCTAGATTGTATGGGATCTATGATCTTACTTGCATAGTTTGCTATCAATATAAATCTGGTAGTTTCTACGTACATTTCCATTATTCTTCTAAGGGCCTGTTGAGCATCAGCAGTCATATTATCTGCCTCATCTAGTATTACTATCTTAAATGGAACATCACCAGGTAATTTACTTCGTGCAAATTCTTTAACCTTATTTCTTATTACAGTAATGCCCCTCTCGTCGCTAGCATTAAGCTCCAGTACATATCTCCTCAATTCATTACCATAAAGATCGTATGCTAAAGCCAAGGCAGCAGTAGTTTTTCCGGTACCTGGTGGTCCAGCAAAAAGAAGATGGGGCATGTTTCTCTCCTCTACAAATTTTAATAGTCTTTTAACAATTTCCTCTTGATTTACAATATCCTTTAGCGATCTTGGTCTATATTTTTCAGCCCATAGGAGCTCTATAAATTTCTCACTCAAAGTATCACCTAAATTTTCCTATACTCTACTGATATCTCCTATAAAAGGCTAAGAACCTTTCGCCACAATATGACCACGGAGTTATGCTACAACTATTTTAAACTCCAATTTTATATATTATATTTAGAGATTTGGTGAGGTGAGCACATGACATTAGTTGATACGGAATTGCTCGACCTCCTATACAGTATAGCACCAGTAAGGGCTATGGTGTTGAGGCCTATAGGAGAGATACCTTTGCTCGTTTCACCACTTTATAAAGGTTCTGAAGCTGTATTACCTCGATGGCTAGCCGAAATCCTTGAAAAGAAAAACTATGTTGAAATTTTAGACGACTCTCTTACACCTCAAGACTTAGCTAGGCTACGTTTTATGCACACCCAGCAAAGGGGTCGACTATCAAAACTTGACGAATACTTCTTTATTAAAGCAAGGGTGAATATAGAAACGCTAGAACTGGAAGCAAAGCGATTAGGTGATATAGTTCTATTAAAATCTATAGAGAGAATGAAGGAGGATTTCACTGAAATCACCAATATAAGACTTTCTACTATTTTTAAAGCTATACAATTAAAAGGAGTTGATATGATAGAAAAGGAATTAACAATTGAAGAGAAAGTACTTATAAATAAATTTAGGAAAATATTATCTCATTGGCTACAAAAATTTGCTGAGGTAAGATAACAAGTATGGCTAGTAGTAGTACCGATGCGCTAGTGGTACATGATTATTTTAGTGAGATAGAAGATTTTCTATTAAATTATAGGGATGGTTCTGGGAGATATAAATATAGGGAGCTAATAAGGAAGATGATTTTAGAGGACAGATATGATATTGAAATTAGTTTTATAGATATCGTTAACTATAATCCAAAGTTGGCAGAGGAATACATAGTTAAAGAACCTGAAACAGCTATAGTAAAATTTGCTGAAGTAGTAAGACATATAATAGAAATAGAGTATCCTGAGTATTTAGATAGAGTTCCTAGAATAGTTCCACGCTTTAGGGAGGTACCTCTACTCTATAAAATAAGAGATATAAGAAGCTCATTGATAGGCAAGCTGGTAGCGGTAGAGGGTATAGTGGTAAGAGCAACGCCTCCAAAACAGAAAATGACTGAAGCTTTATTTATCCATGAATGTGGTGGAGAAGTGTATGTTCCTGTAGCTGGTGATGTTATAGATAAGCCTATGTTATGCCCCATATGTCAGAGATCTAGTGGTAATTGGAGACTTATTGAGGAAAGATCCAAATACCGCGATTTTCAGAGAATAGTCATTCAAGAAAAGCCTGAGGAGATGCCAGCTGGTAGGATGCCTAGATCACTAGAAGTAGACGTATACGATGTTCTTGTAGATGTTGCAAGACCTGGTGATAGAGTCGTTGTGGTAGGTGTATTAAAACTTAGAGGGGGTGGAACTAAGAGAGTTAAGAGTCTATACGATGTATTTCTTGAAGCTAACAATGTCATCGTTTCTCAGCGTATGTTAGAAGAAATAGAGATTACTAAAGAGGACGAAGAAAAAATCAAAGAACTTGCTAGGGATCCCTTGATAAGAAGGAAGATTATAGCATCTATAGCTCCAGCTATACATGGATTATGGGATCTAAAGGAGGCTATTGCACTACTCCTGTTTGGTGGTAATCAAAAGGTATTACAGGATGGAACTAAAATTCGAGGCGATATACACGTTCTCATTATAGGTGATCCAGGAACGGCAAAGTCACAACTTCTTCAATACGTCTCACGCATAGCTCCAAGAGCTATCTATACCACTGGCAAGGGAGCCACAGCAGCAGGATTAACTGCTGCTGTAATAAGAGAGAAGCAGAGTGGAGAATACTATCTTGAAGCAGGAGCACTGGTATTAGCAGATGGAGGTGTTGCTTGTATAGATGAAATTGATAAGATGAGAGAAGAAGATAGGGTCGCCATTCATGAAGCTATGGAGCAGCAAACAATATCCATAGCTAAAGCAGGAATTGTAGCAAGATTAAATGCTAGGACGTCAGTTTTAGCTGCTGGAAATCCAAGATATGGAAGGTATCTTCCTAGTAGATCTATAACTGAAAATGTAAACCTACCACCTACAATATTATCAAGATTCGACTTGATATTTGTAATAAAGGACATTCCTAATCCTGAAAAAGATGCCAGATTGGCACGACATATTTCATCGGTTCATAGCTATAGCGAGGTGGTGAAACCATTCATAGATATTGAAACATTGCGAAAGTATATTGCATATGCGAGAAAATACATCAAGCCAGTATTAACTGAAGAAGCGAGGAAAATGTTAGAAAGCTTCTTTATTGAAATGAGGAGGAGAAGTCTTGAAACACCAGAGTCGCCAATTGCCATAACGGCACGGCAATATGAAGCATTAATACGTCTTGCCGAAGCCCATAGTAAGATGGCGTTGAAAAATGAAGTAACAGAAGAGGATGCAGCTGAAGCTATAAGGCTTATGAAAAGTATGCTTGAAAGTGTTGGCATAGATGTTGAAAGCGGTGAGATTGACATAGATACCATTATGACGGGTAAACCAAAATCTCAGCGTGAAAAAATGCTTATAATAGAAGAAGCAATTCGCAGTCTGACAGCAACGGAAGGATGCGCTAAGATAAAAAGTATCATAGCCAAAACTCGTGAACAAAACATTGATGATAGGTTTGTTGAGGAAGCTCTAAATAAAATGAGAAAGGAAGGTCTAATCTATCAAGTTAGAGAAGGATGCTATGCTCCAGTGACATGAAGTAATAATAATAACTTTTATACCTCTAAGTGAAATCATATTAATAAAGTCAAAAGAAGGTATCAACAATGTCAGTATGTTTTAAATATGTAATAAAGGTGGGTGATAAAGAAATAGAAGTAGATGATAAGGTTGTAAAAATATTAAACATATATGCAAAGACAGAAATGAATTTAGAAAAATTAGCAGAGGAGCTTAAACTTAGTGACTGGATGGAAGCATACGAATTTATAAAGAAGGTGCCAGCTTGGATCATGTGGACACCATCATTAATCTGGAGAAGAGAACTGGAGCAATGTAGTGTAGCTAAAGAAATAAAAGTAATTAAAATATAGAATATTTTAAAGAGGACAAATATGTGCACGTATAGTAGGGCGATATAGCACTGCGTGGGGCCGTCGTCTAGCCTGGCTAGGATGCCAGCCTGGGGTGTATCCCGCCCGGATCGCTGGTGGTCCCGGGTTCAAATCCCGGCGGCCCCACTAATTAATTACAACTTCTGGTAAGAATTGACATAGGATACCTTTCTATATTTATGAGTGCTTTATAAAGTTTTTGTGAAGTAATACCAAAATAAATTTATATAAACTTTTTCACTTCTAGTATAACTAATTCTTTGTTGAATAGTACATACATGATGTAAAGTATTACTTATGGATAACTCTACTAGTGTATAAGAAGTACAAATATTTTCGCTAGAGGGTGTATGAGATGCCCATAGTATATAGATGCCATAAGTGTAATAGTGTAGTTTTTGCATTCATTAGGGCTGGACAAGATTATTATGGAGTTCCATCACCTTCGGAACTTACAGTAAGGATTGGTGGTATTTGCCCGAATTGTGGCAGAAGTATCGAATCCAGGGTAAGTCTAAGTAATATCGTCATTGCATTATCAAAGTAGTTCAATAATACTTTTGAATATTTTTCTATCTAAAAACTGCTTAAACCATCGTCTAAAATCGGCATTATATAGGGGTAGAGCATCTATGGACTCTACATATCTTACGATTTTTAGTGATGATAAAATTAAGTCTCTAAGGGCTAGTGCAACTATTTCTGACGGTCTATATCTACGCTTTTTAATACAATATAGTATCCCATCATCGTCGAGCCAGGGTCCTGCAAGAGCATCCTTATTTTTAACGATGAAGTTTACTGCCTCATCAGTAATGTAACTAGGGGGGCCTTTTCTGAATTCATAGTTGATATTACAGTTAAATACTTCAATCATTATTATTGCTCTTCTAAATTCGTTATCAATCCAAGTATCTATGTATATCGATTTGATTCCGTGTGATTTGAAAACATTCTTAATAATTCGTTCTATCCTATTTAATTGACCCCAAACTATGTCAGGTATTGGTTTAGTTATCTCTAACTCGATTCCAACCAAACAACTTTCAGTAGATCTTATTCTCTCTTTTGCATAATTACTAATATAATCTATATCTAAAAATATTTCCTCCTGCTTTTTATCGAAGAACTTTTGCGATGGCTTCTCAAGAAAGAGTTTAGCTAATAGTTTAAAAATAGAAAACGTTTTCAATGATACAGCAGCCGCCACATTTCTCTTAGGGTCGATAGGGTCTACAACTACTAATACATCATTTCTAAACATTCTTAGACATTCTTTTTCATCCTTATAATGCCTCTCGATATCTATACAGACCTTATAAGCCTTCCATTTTTGGGATTCTTTTAAAAGATTTAGAAAGCCACCATATTTCAGTATAAGAAGCTCTGTTAAATAACCAGAAAAGCCTTGAATGTTTATTTCAGCACCATATAAATTCCATACCGCTAGAAAATACTTTAGAATTCTTATCTCATCCTTTAGAGTGTCATTTAATTTTGAGATTATGTACTTGGTATGAAAAGGAGTTCTATCAACAGCAGATATGATGTTATTTGGCGATTCTATGTTGTAAGCTGGAACTATGTTAATTTCAACATCATTTACATATGCTGTTACATATGGATGAGAAGCATATTTTACCACTAGCTTATAATCATTTTGAAGACACCCTAGAATTAACGATATAAATGTTTTGTTGATCCATTCATTGTCTACCTCAAAGGGTTGAAACAGTACGAATATATCTATATCAACATGTCCCTTAATGAAGGTGTCTTTTGCTAGTGAACCTTGGAGTGTTATATTGAAACTTTTATTAGTATTGAGAAGGCAGGCTTCTAAATTTCTCCTAATCTTATTAAAGAGTTCATAAAGGTATTTTCGTTCATTTTCATCAGGTTTTATCATCCGAAGAATATTTCTAAATATGTCCTCTACATTTATAGTCATCATATTTAACCTTTGTTAAAGGTATACCTATCAATTTTATGCTATATTCTTATGTAATATATGTCTTTATATATTGGACCTTGAGGTGTTAGTATACTCTGTTTAAGTTTGATTAGCGATACCGGCGATGTTCCAAATAAGTAATCCTGATATCCGTTATAGAATTCTTTGAATTTTTCAATATTTTTAAAACTCTTTATGCGTGCTAATGTTATATGTGGTGAAAAATCATGCTGGTCTCTGTGTACTTCGTTCAGCTTCATTCTAGCTATCTCTCTGTCGATATAGTTCCTTATTAGTGTCAATTTATCTGCACCGTCTACTATACCCACCCATATTACTCTAGGTCTCGATATACTGGGAAACGCACCTATACCCTTTACTGTTATTGAAAAGCTTTTTATAATTGAAGGGATGGACGACAGTATCTTTTTGATTCCTTCTATTGTATGGCTAGAAATCTCTCCTAGAAATCTCATGGTAATATGGAGATTCTCGTCTTCAACAGGTTTTATATCTAGCCCCAGATTCACTAACGCATCTCTAATCCTTATAATGTTTATTAACGTATCTTTATCCTCTATTTCAACTGCTATAAATGCTCGCATACTCATGACCATCTCCTTGTGAAATTATAAGCATGAAGTTCTGCTCAAAAACTATTTACGGCAATTGCAATAATAAATGTAACGCTAAAGTTTATTTACCCTAACTCTACGAGGATTGATAAGGGTTATATAGAATCTATTTACAACAAAATCTAAACACGGCTAGGTGAAGAAACTCATGGTATGTAAGAATACTGTAAATTTAAAGGATCCCATACAGCATACTATTGTTACCCAAGCACCTGAGAAGGTATATATAATAAGGAATCATTTAGGAAAATACATCAAGATAGGTCTTTTTATGAATTCAAAGACAGGACAGAAATTTAGAGCATTGTTACCATCTGATTATAAATGTCAGTAACCATGGATAGTATACACTGTCTTGATGAACGATATGTAAATAGCTAATAAAGCATTATGCTTTTATAATGGTGAACGTAAAATATGATTTATTAATTTAAATATCATTTTCAGCCACCTCCTCTGGAGGTAAAGGAGCCTCCTTCATACGCTCCTCGACTTCTTCAGCTAATGCTGATAGGAGTATCCTTATTTCTTTAATTGTAGGCTTGGTTATCTTCTTTACGCCACGTTGACCAGGTAAATAAACTGGTCTGACTATGTTAGCCTCTTCGAGACGTTTTACATGTGTACTTATGTTGGCTTTACTCTGGCTTAATCTGGAGGCGAGATCTTCGATACCCATATCTTCTTTAAATGCTAGTCCAAGAATTCTTAGGCGAGTTATGGATGCCAACGCACTTGCAACTTTTTCTATGAATTCTTCACCTGCTACGTACATTGTATCGCCTTCTATCCAGATACCTCTTCTCAGCTTACTTGGCAAGGGCTCGGCTTTTTCATTTCTGAACGCCATCTCTATTCCCTAGGTAATATCCTTGTACAGATAAGATATTAATAAATATTTTGGTAGTTGGCTAAAGTGGTAATTGTAGTATTTTTACATAGCGTACAGTATGCGTTTCCTCAATTCTTTATCATTATCAATCAAGCTTTTAAACTCCTTTAGACATGCATCCTTTCTAAATCCCTTAAATTTGCATTTACATTTAATTTTGTACTTTCTATCTTCTTTGAATTCCTTTATAATATTGCATGCAATCCTAATTATATCATCCACATTCTTTCTATTCATACTTCTATATGTATTGCCTTCTAATAACTTTGATTGACTATACAGCCTACTTTTATCCCCAAATAATATTCTGTTAGCTAGTATAGTAATTAGAACAAAAGCAAGTACTATAAAATATAGAATAAAAGTGCCGGGGGAGTATTCATCAATATATAATAATAGAACAGAAATGTATCTCGATGGATTTAGTAATATACTGAGAATAGTTTCCGGACCGTAGCCCAGTTCCATTAATTCCTCTATCGTAGCTAATCTCATTCTATATTTTGTAGAATCTATATATATAGTGATATCATTGCTAGCATTACATATAGATAGTACAACATATTTTGAGAGGATAACATAGGGATTCAAAACGGATTCGTATATGAGTACAGAATTGGTTACAATTGAACCATCGCCCATTACCAAGAATCTCTTACCACCTATATTACATGTGGCACCGACAACGGTATCCTTGATAAACGCTATCGCCTTACATGTATTTTCATCATAAATAGTTATTGGTGAAACATATGCAAAAAGTAGTGAAATTGTCGTATTGTTTAATAATACTTTACCTTGGACTATTGGTGAACCACTGACACTCTTAATATAATTGTAGCCTCTAATAAATACAGGTACGTTTAAATACGATAATAATTCGCTTGAGTAGGGTCCCTCGTCAAAGATGACGATACTATAACCCTCCTCATATACAAGTTTATATATGATAAACTTTTCTAGAAGTGAGTACCTCTTTTCTGGAGAGACTATTAGCAGAATATTACAGGAATCCTTATTATGTCTTCCTAGGTATAGGGAAAGCCAGTTATCAATAATTACAACATTTCCATACGATTCACGATAGACTTTTAGTAGCAATGCTGTACCATCCCAGTTGCTATTATAAGGAGACGCACCTGTATATGTTAGACCACGGCACTCTTTTTCAAGAGCTTGAAAGAAGATTATAACAATGATTATTAATAATATGAAGGTCTTTAATTTCATTTTCCTTCACTTCGTATCTCACTTACAAACGATATTAGTACAAGACCTGAGAGTATTGCAAACACCGCAGCTACGTATCTCTGTAGCGTAGCTAATACAACTGAGCTAATGAATAAAATTATCGTAACTATTATCAGTATGTTAAAGATTCTCTCATTCAACTCCATGTGCAAGACCCTCTATGAATTCAAAGTAATCATTTAATCTACTAAAGGAATAGGTGCTAAGGTATCCAAAGAGATATAAAATCATGAACAGGCTTAGTAATGCGGTATATCTGTGTATTCTTTTTATTGGCGTCTTTGATGCTACTTTATATATAATAAAAAGTAGCATCAACAATAGTAGATATTGCCATAGAGGAACACTAAAAATCTCCATTATAACATTGGATAATATACTCCATATGGAGAATTCCACGGCCTTCATATAGAAATCATTATTGAACCCAATTTTTATTATAGGGAGTTTCACGATCGACAAGCTTGATGGAATATCTAATTTGATACTAAACCAAATATAAAATAGCATATACATTACTATAAACCAAACTATATATAGAATAATCAATTCAACTGGATTTCGATCCAGTATTATTATAATAGATGAAAACAAAAGCGAGGCTAGGACTGTATAGAGTAACGGTTTGTATATCATTGTTAGCACCCATCTATTCAATTTCTATCAGATTGATCTTCCGCAATCAATGGAAAGTTCTCTATAGTAGATAGATTTTTTGCCAATTCCTCTAATAATTCATCGTTCTCTATGTTGCCGTACCTTAGCACTTCGTAAAGGTACGTTATACGTTCTAATAGTACTCTTATTCTATTTACACCAATTACGCCAATAAGTTTCTGTTTGATCTCTCTATGAGTATACGAATCTTCAATTTTTAGATTGAACTCTTTTGCAAATCTGCACATAGTGTTCCAGAACTCTGCAAATATTCTTACTTTAATACTATCAGATTTTATATTCATTACCTTACTTCTAGAAGAATCTCTTGGTATGCGAATTAATTGTCCAAAAAAGGATTTTATTTTTACATTGATCAATATTGTTGAAAGTATTGACCCTATGACTATTAATACAATGATAAATAGCAATGTATGTAATTCTCTACTCAAGACTGTTATGTTGGAGAGAGATTGTCGAGCTACAATGGGGGAGGTATATATAATTTTTGTGTTCAATATTTCAAGGCTAGGCTTATTAGAATATTCAATTACCTCTTTTATGAAATCTTTTTTAAGCAACTCCGTTAAAGATTGGCTACTTATAATAGAAGGCTCATTTATATTTAATACTTTGTCTATATTTATCAAGGGTTCTCCGAACTCACCGTATTGCGTTAACATTGCATCACTTGCATAATTATACCAAAATGTTTCTGTGTAATACACTTGGTTATCAATGTAAATTTCATTAGACTGAATATATGATGTATCATGTACCTGGATGTGCGATTCGTACGTAGCATTTTTACTAGTAGCATCTATTATGCTATCTACATTCTCTATAATAATAGAATATTCCTTTATATTGATACTCATTAAAGTATCTATTAAACTAAATATATCCAAGTTTTCAATATTAATGCCTTCCTCTTTAAGTTTTTTAATAATTAGTAAAGCCTTTGCTAATAGTTCTGCTAGATCTGTATGATCACTGTTTACAGTATTTATAATGGTAGAAAAAGTAGTTGGAGTAACAGTCTCAAATACTCTATCCACCGGCTTACGGTCCGTAATTTTCAAATTATAACCATGTATAAACGTATTCATAAATAAAGCTGTCACAAGTGAGTATTTTATGGAGATCTCTTCTATTATACTACTTAGTAGCCGTCTATCTATACTACCACTTCCTGCTGCAATTCTAAGAATGTATAGATATTTAATGATACTTACGATTCTTTCATTTACATTTAAATTGGGACTCTCTAAACCTAGATCTAGAATATATTTAGCATAGAGCTCTAGGTCTCCAATATCCCATTTACACATAGGGGCTGTAGCTTCGTTGCTACTGGAAGTGTAGATTGTATAGACAATGAATTTGATTAAAACGTTATCACAGCGAGCCTTATTTAATGTTATATTACTACCCCTTATTATAGCCGTAATTAGGTTTGCGATATCCGATTCATTGATAATAGGTTCTAATCCGGCATATTTTTTTAACATTCTCAAATGTATCCCTCCTACAAACATCGCAATTTTGCCATCATTAAATATTCTATCAAGTACGCTATGGGCCTTTTCTCTATCTATTAATGATAGACCATCTTCCAATGGATTCTCTATGATATTTATATATAGGAGT
>Ga0105162_1001635_pt1 | contig 12634 bp, 12 predicted proteins | sample JNZ201metaG_FD_81532 | JGI IMG/M metagenome (GOLD analysis project Ga0105162, IMG submission 81532) | Hot spring microbial communities from Jinze hot spring, China to study Microbial Dark Matter (Phase II) - JNZ 20120812A | ecosystem: Environmental > Aquatic > Thermal springs > Hot (42-90C) >...
CTCCAGCAGCTGCGGCAGCCCCCTGAAGTCCTCGAGAGCCTCCGCCACCTCCTCGAGCTTCGCCTCCCGGGATAGCGTCACCGTCAGGGCCGCCAGGTGCCCCACCAGAGTGGGCACCCTCGTGCAGGTGGCGTCGATCGGGACCTCAGCCGGCCTGAAACCTCCGTCCTCGAAGGACCCGAGTATCTTCCTCGGCTCGAGCTCCACCTTCTCCTCCTCCCCCGGGATGTAGGGGATGACGTTCCCGAGGATCGCCATCGAAGGGACGCCGTTGTAGCCAGCGCCCGAGACGGCCTGCATCGTGACCACGTTGACGTGCCTCAGCCCGAACTCGTCGAGGAGCGGCTTCAGGGGCATGACGAAGGCCGTCGTGGTGCAGTTCGGGGTCGTCACGATGAACCCGTCCCACTTCCTCCGCCTCCTCTGTACCTCTATCGCGTCGAGATGCTCCGGGTTGATCTCGGGAACGATCAGCGGCACGTCCTCGTGGTACCTGTTCGCCGAGGCGTCGGAGACAACCGGGAACCCGGCCTCCGCGAATTTGTGCTCCAGCTCCCGGGCCGCCTTGGTGGGGAGGCAGCTGAAGACCAGGTCGGCGTCGACCTTCGCAGGGTCCGAGGGAAGGACCTCCAGGTCCCAGTACTTCCTAGGCACGTCGCCCTTCCCCGCATAGGCCTCGACCAGCTTCTTCCCGACGGTCGTGTTCCCCGTGACCGCGCTCACCTCGAACCACGGGTGGTCCGCGAGCATCTGCAGGTAGATCTGCCCGACCATTCCTGTGGCTCCCAGAACGCACACCCTCAACTTCCTTCCCATACGAGACACCTCCACAAACGAAGCCTGAGCGGAGGGGGCAAGGATGGAGGGAATTCCATTATCCCTCCCAGAAATAGAAGTAGGTATAGGCCGTGAAGGCGAACCCGAGCAGGTTAACACGGCCCATACCTACCCCCTCCGCTCGCACCTCGCGGCAAACCCCATAATATAAACGTTCGAAGCAAGGGTTCGGAGAGCAGAGCGACGCGTCGAGCGATCACGAGATCCGGCCGCCATCGCCCTGCGCCAGCTTCATGCGCCTCTCCAGGACCTTCCTCCTGGGAGCGTGGTCCCTCTTCCAGACCATTACCGTCCTCCTGAACTCGACGACCGGCACGTTGTCCTGGTTGTATCCGACGGTCCTGACCTTGACGATCCCCATTCCGGGCCTTGATCGGGACTCGCGCTTCTCGAGGACCTCGCTCTGGGCGTACAGCGTGTCGCCGGCGTAGACGGGGTGGAGGAACCTCACCTCCTCGAACCCCAGGTTGATGGCGTTCTGGCTCACGTCCATCACGCTCAGCCCCAGCACAACGGCCAGCGTAAGGGCACTGTTGACCAGCGGTCTGCCCCACTCAGTCTCTGCGCAGTAATCGGCGTTGACGTGGATCTCGTTCGGGTTCATCGTGAGCAGCGTGAACCAGACATTGTCTGCCTCGGTCACCGTCCTCCCGTAGGGATGAACGTAGACGTCTCCCAGCTCGAAGTCCTCGAAGTACCTGCCCTCCCAGCCCCTGAAGACCCTCCCCTTCACGTCGCTCGTTCTGGAAGGAGGGCTACAAATCCTCTACGAGGTGCGGGGGGTGGGATTCGAACCCACGAACCCTTCCGCCCGGGTCTGGCCTGCGGGACCGGGTATCCCTTCAAGGGGGACCTTAAGCCCGGCGCCTTTGTCCTGGCTTGGCTACCCCCGCCCCGGAACGCATCGGCGTCCGGAGGATTTAGCTGTGGTGAGGTTGAGCTCCCCGGTACGTAAATTACATCGGCGGTCGGGCGTGAGCGTGTTCAGGGTCTCGGTGATCAGGGGCGACGGGATAGGGCCGGTGGTGGTGAGGGAGGCGATCAGGGTCCTCGAGGCGGTCGGCGACCGCTTCGGTCTCTCCTTCCAGTTCGTGGACGCTCCGGCCGGCGACGCTGTCCAGGCGGAGACCGGTGAGGCCCTTCCGAGGGAATCCCTCCAGAGGATAAGGGGTTCGGACGCCTGCCTCAAGGGCCCCGTGGGGGAGACGGCCCGTGACGTGATCGTGCTCCTCAGGAGGGAGCTGGACCTCTACGCCAACCTCAGACCCGCGAAGACCATGAAGGGCATACCCTCGAGGTACGGGAACGTTGACCTGCTCATCGTGCGGGAGAACGTCGAGGACGTTTACAGGGGCGTCGAGGACGTCGGCCGGGACCACGCCGTGTCGCTCGCGGTCTACACCAGGCACGGAACCGAACGGATCGCTAGGGTAGCGTGCAGAGAGGCCCTGAAGAGGAGGAGGAAGGTGACGGTCGTGGACAAGGCCAACGTGCTCCTCTCCCACAGGTTCTTCAGGGAGGTGGCGTCGGAGGTGATCAGGTCCCACGGAGGGATCCAGCTCGAGTTCATGTACGTCGATAACGCCGCGTACCAGCTCGTCGTCAGGCCGGAGAGGTTCGACGTGATCCTGACCACGAACATGTTCGGCGACATACTGAGCGACGAGGCGGCCGGCGTCTGCGGGACACTCGGCGTGGCACCGTCCGCCAACGTTGGGGACGCCTTCGGCCTCTTCGAGCCTGTGCACGGCTCCGCTCCCGACATAGATCCGGAGAGGGCAAACCCCACGGCGATGGTCCTAGCGGGTGCTATGATGCTGAGGTGGCTCGGCGAGACGAAGGGGGTCGAGGCGGCTCTGAGGGCAGCTGGTGCGGTGGAGAGGGCGGTGGAGCTCGTCCTGGCAGAGGGGAAGGTCAGGACGGTGGACCTGGGAGGGGGATCGATCGCGAGGGAGTTCTGCGACGCGGTGATCGCCAGGCTACAGGACTGACCTCAGCCAGACGGCCCAGGCGAGGTAACCGCGCCCTTGCTCGCGGACTGGACGAGCGCCGCGTACTTCGCGAGCAGCCCTGTTCTGGCCCTCGGCGGCCTCGGCTTCCACCCCTTCATCCTCCTCTCCAGCTCGGCCCGGTCCACGAGCAGCTCGATCCTCCCCTCCCTCGCATCGATGAGCACCCTGTCCCCCTCCTCCACCACCGCTATGGGCCCTCCGGCCGCGGCCTCGGGGGCCACGTGTCCCACCATCATCCCGCGGGTGGCACCGCTGAAGCGACCGTCCGTCACCATCGCGACCGAGTCTCCGAGTCCAGCTCCGACGATGGCCGCCGTCACCCTGAGCATCTCCGGCATCCCAGGCGCTCCCTTCGGCCCGACGTACCTGATCACGACCACGTCGCCCGGTTGGATCTCGTTGCGCCGGATCGCCTCGAACGCCGAGTCCTCGTCGTCGAAGGGCCTCGCCCTCCCCTCGAACCGCTCGATTCCCGTGGCGGCGACCTTCAGCACGGCTCCCTCCGGTGCGAGGCTCCCCCAGAGTATCCTGATCCCTCCGGTGGGCTTGATGGGGTTCGCGGGGTCCTTCACCACGTGGTCGTGCGGTACGTCGACGAACCTGTACTCCCTCAGGCTCTCCGCCAGGGTCTTCCCCGTGACGGTGAGCGCCTCGCCCCTCAGGTAGCCGCGCTCGAGGAGCTTCCTCAGCACCAGCGGCACCCCTCCCACAGCGTCGAGGTCTGCCATCACGTACTGCCCTGCGGGTCTCATGCTCACTATGTAGGGGACCTTCCTAGAGATCTCGTCGATGTCGCGGAGCGTGAAGCTGACGCCGGCCTCGTGGGCTATCGCCAGCAGGTGGAGGATGCCGTTGGTGGAGCCACCCATCGCCATCAGCAGCACCGTCGCGTTGTAGAGGGCGTCGTAGGTCACTATGTCCCTCGCCTTGATGCCAGTCTCTATCAGGTGGCCCAGCGCCTTCCCCGAGAGGTAGCAGTACATCGCCCTCCTCGAGGAGGTCGCCACAGGAGTCGACGATCCCAGAAGCGCGATGCCCAACGCCTCCGAGAGGGAGGCCATCGTGTTAGCGGTGAAGAGGCCCGCGCATGTCCCGACCGTCGGGTGGGCGTGCCTCTCTATCTCCATCAGCTCCTCCTCGGATATCTTGCCGCTAACGTAGGCGCCGATCGACTCGTAGACGTCCTCTATCGTGAGCTTCCTCTCTCCCAGGTATCCCGGCTCCGCGGAGCCCCCATAGACGTAGACTGAAGGCAGGTTGAGCCTGACCATCGCCATCATGATTCCTGGCTGAGTCTTGTCGCAACCGCCGATCCCCACGAGGCCGTCGAACGCGTGGGCCTGGACCTGGGCCTCTATCGTGTCAGCGATCAGGTCCCTGCTGACCAGGCTGTACCTCATCCCTTCGGTGCCCATGCTGATGTTGTCGTTCACCACCAGCGTCGGCACCGCGAGACCCGTGACGCCAGCGGCCTCCATCCCGGCCTTGACGTGTCCTACCAGACCGAGCGTGTGGAAGTTGCACGGCCCGGCCTCGCTCCAGGAGACGACCACGCAGCCGAGCGGCCTGTCGATCGCCGCGTCGGAGAGACCGATGGCCCTGAGGAAGGCCCGGTGGCTCGCGTTGAGTACGCCGTGGTACCTCGCCCTGCTAGGGAGGCCCTCCTTCAGCTCCCTGACCTCCGACATCACCGCCTGAGGCTCCTACCCCCATATAAGCAGAAGTCAGGCCTCAGGGTCCGGAGGCGGACGGCCCCACCCCACATGTGCGGATCACGTTTTTCACGAGGAAGTGGGGGAGCAGACCGGATGGCGCAGGCGCTGAGGGTCGACCCGTACAAGACGGTCTTCGTCGGGAAGAGGAAGGAGGCGGTCGCGAGGCTGAAGGTCGAGCGCGGCCAGGGGAGGGTGATGATAAACGGGATGCCCGTTGAGCTGATCGGGAACTGGGTGGTCCGCGAGAAGATTCTGGTGCCCCTGCGGCTCGCGGAGGAGGTGTGGAGGACGCACAACTTCTACATCAACGTCCAAGGAGGCGGCATCATGGGTCAGGCGGACGCCTGTGCTATTGCGATAGCGAGGGCGATCGTCGCCATCGATCCGGACCTGAAGCCCGTCATCGAGCGGTACGATTACCACCTGCTCTCCGGAGACCCGAGGAGGACGGAGCCGAAGAAGCCCAACAGGAGGTCCGCGAGGCGCTTCAAGCAGAAGTCCTACAGGTGAGCCCACGGGCCCGTCACCGGCGGGTTCATAGTTTTTACGCGGCTATGGGTTGCTGAGGGGGAATGCTGTTCCCGATAAGGTGCTTCAGCTGCGGCGCGCCGATCGGTCACCTCTGGGACAGATACAGGCAGATGGTCGAGTCCGGGAGGAGGCCGGGAGAGGTGCTGGACGAGCTGGGGGTGAAGAGGTACTGCTGCAGGAGGATGTTCATCACGCACGTGGAGTACATCGACGAGTTGCTCGAGTTCCACATGCAGCGCGTCCAGCAGCTCCGCAAGTCCGGAGAGAGGTGAGAGATTGGAGAGCAGGCGGATCGAGAAACTGAGGGCGAGGGTCGTCTTCGACAGCAGGGGGGACAAGACGGTGGAGGTCGAGGTGACCGTTGACGGGTTCACCGCGAGGGCCGCCGCGCCCTCGGGGAAGAGCAGGGGTAAGAGGGAGGTCCAGCCCTTCGCGGAGGGAGGGGCAGAGGGCTCGGTCAGGGCGCTGACGGAGGCGTCGCGGAGGATCATCGGCGCGACCATGGACGACCCCCTTGCGGTCGACGTACTGCTCAGGGAGATCGACGGGACCGAGGACTTCTCCCGCATCGGAGGGAACGCTGCCCTCGCCACCTCAGTGGCCGCGGCGATGGCATACGCCGGTTCCGGGGGCGTGCCGCTCTACCTGGCCCTCTCCAGGCACCTGGGGGTCGAACCCGGGATACCGCTGCCGCTCTCAAACGTTCTGGGCGGAGGCGCGCACGCCGGATCTGGGGCTCCCGAGTTCCAGGAGTACCTGCTGGTGCCGGTGGGCGCGAGGAGCGCGATGCAGGCCATCGAGGCCAACGTGTTCGCCTACAGGAAGCTGGGCAGGCTCCTCTCCCAGGAGGTGCGCGGCTACCCGCTCGGGAAGGGCGACGAGGGAGGGTACGCTCCGCCGATCAGCAACAGGAAGGCGCTGGAGCTGGTGGCCAGGGCCGCACAGGAGGCCTCCGACGAGACCGGGGTCCGGATAGCCGTAGGGCTCGACGTGGCCGGAAGCAACGTCCTCGACCCCAAATCCGGAAGGTACGCGCTCAGGTCCGACGGCCTCTACCTCACCGGCGAGGAGATGGTCTCCTTCATCGGAGAGCTCGTGGACAGGTACGGGATCGTCTACGTCGAGGACCCCTTCGCCGAGGACTCGCCAGAGCTCTTCGCGGATCTCCAGAGGTCCGTGCCGCGCGCCTTCGTCTGCGGTGACGACCTCGTGGTGACCAGACCGGACCTGATACGTTCTGCGATGGAGAGGGGAGTGATAAGGGCTGCCATCATCAAGCCGAACCAGGTGGGCCTTCTATCCGTCGCTGCCGAGTCGGCCCGGGTCTGCCACGAGCTCTCGGGCCTGCCCGTCGCGTCCCACAGGTCGGGCGAGACCACCGACGCTTACCTCTCCCACTTCGCCGTCGGGACCTGGTGTAGATTAATAAAATGCGGGCTGATCGGGGGAGAGCGAATGGCGAAGCTCAACGAGCTGCTGAGGATCGGCGAGGAGTTGGGTGGTGGGAGGATGAGGGGGTTGAGCGGGTGATGTCGGACCTCGCGATCACGCCTGAGATGGAGGTCGCGGAGATTCTGGTGAGGTGCAACGCCCACATCGGCGCCAAGATCAAGGTGGCCCACATGGCGCGGTTCGTCTACAGGCAGCGATCCGACGGTGTCCACCTCTTCGAGGTCAGGAGGATCCTCGAGCGGCTCAACCTCGCCGCGCGGCTCATCTCGCTCTACCCGCCGGAGAAGACGCTGGCGGTCTCCACGCACGTCTACGGCACCAGGGCAGTTCTCAGGTTCGCGGAGGTGACGGGGGCACGCGCGGTGGCCGGCAAGATACCGGCAGGGATGCTGACGAACAGGGAGCTCCGCTACTACGTCGAGCCGGAGATCGTGGTCGTCTCGGACCCGAGGTTCGATGCCCAGATCGTGAACGAGGCCAAGATCGCGAAGATCCCCGTGATAGCGATGTGCAGCACCGACAACACAACATCGAACGTCGACCTGGTTATCCCGATCAACAACAGGGGCAGGCACTCGCTGCCCTTCGCCTTCTGGTACCTGGCGAGGAGGGTCCTGATAGAGCGCGGTCAGGCGACGCCGGAGCTGCTCTCCTCGATCACGCTCGATCAGTTCGTGACCCACGGCGCGACCGAGGAGGCAACCGAGGAGTGAGCACAAGGTACGGGACCGCCCAGACTGCCAGCGATAGCGCGACGATGGCGTAGAGGCCGTCGGAGGTCGTCAGGACGGCCCCGTTCTCCCAGGGCTCCAGAACCGCCGAACCGCCTGGAACGAGGATCGCCTTTTCGCGATCGCCCACAACCGTGAGCTCGGCAACCCCGTCCCATCCCGTGACGGAGTAGGACTCGACGACGCCTGCATCGTTGACCAGCCTGACATCCACACCCGGTGCGGGTAGGCCCAGAGCGTCCCTCACCAGCACCCTGACGGTCCTGACCCGCAGGGGAACGAGGTAGTCTCCGCCGCCGAGCGGTGTCACCTGAACGTCTCCCTCCGTCTGGAGCGATCCCCTCCAGCTGACGCCCCTCACCTTCCAGACCTCTGGTAGGAGCACCTGGGAGCCCTGAGCGACCTCGATCCTCAACCCGTTGGCCTCCACGACCACCGAGGAATCTGCCGGCCCGTCCACCGAGAGCCTCGCCCTCTCGAGGAGCAGCACGCTCCCGGCCTCCACCTTCACAGGCCCTCTGACGACCACGCGCATTACCTCGGTTCCGAGCGAGACCAGCGCAAGCCTCCCGTCGGACTCCACGATCGCCTCCCGCGGAACGATCAGGAGCTCTCCGTCCCTCACCCAGAGCTCCCTGCTCCCCAGAGGCCCCATCTCGAGGAGGACCCTGTGCTGCAGAAGCCAGTTGGCCGACGCGACCAGCGGCCGCTCCACCTGGACCCGCAGGGTGCGCTCATCGGAGGCGACGTCACCGGACCAGCCGACGAAGACGTACCTCGATCCCTCGGAGGCCTCGTGGTGTTCGGGGACCGAGAGGGTGACGACCGAGCCGGCGTCCGCCCACAGTTCACCGGAGTAGGCCGTGACCTCCGACCTGACCTCGACCAGGTACTGGACGGCGTACCGTGCCAGAGCCGTCAGGGGCCGATCCACCCTAACGACCGTGACCGGCGATGAGGGGGCGACGTCACCAGCCCACGACCTGAACGCCAACCTGGTCCTGTTGCCGAGGTCCACCAGCTCCTCCGCCCTCAGCTCCAGCTCCGAGCCCTCCTCAGCCCAGAGCTCGGTGACCTTCCCGATGGGTTCGCGAACCACCCTCACCAGGTGCTCCCTCGCCCACACCAGCCGGAGCTCCATCGGCCCGCTCACCTCGACGGACTCGACCGGTTGGCCGCCGACGTCGAAGCCCCTGGCGCTGAGCCTCGTTCCGTTTCCGAAGTCGACGACCGTCCTCCCAACGACCTCGCGGTAGCTCACCCTGCTGCCCTCGTCGATCCAAAGGGAGAGCTCATCGTCGAGCGCCGCGATCCTGAGGAGGTGCTGCCTCACGTAGACCGCCTGAGCCGAGATCGGGGAGTCCACGACGATCTCGACCGACCCGTCCACCACGTTCCCCGGGCCATCCCACCTGACGAACCGGAGCCGTGTGCCGTTGTTGAAGTCGATCACCTCGTCAATCCGGACCGAGATCCTCGTGCCCCTGTCGAACCAGCCCGAGACCGGGTCGACGGGCCGCTCCACCCTCACGAAGAACTGCGTGACGTACCTCTGAACCACCGTTACGTGGTCTTTCGGCCTCAGGGTGGTCCTCGCATCGCCCGATATCCTCCTCCCCGACTCGTCCCACCAGCCCTCGAACCTGAACCTGATTCCGGCCGCGTCGGTGGGGTAGATCAGCCCTTCCGCGGTGAGCTCGACGCTCCCACCGGCCTCTACCAGGATCGTCCTCAGCGTGACGGGAGGGCCGTCGTCGATCTGTCTGAGTATCGTCACCCTCATCCTGATCGGCAGGCCGTTGACGTCGAGCAGGTAACGGTACGGGATCGAGGCCGGAAGCTCGACCGATGATGGCACGTCTCCGGTGCCGCCGCGGAGCCAGGAGTAGGCCACGGCCAGCGCGTAAAGGTTCAGCGTGGAGGGCCTGGAACCCCTGACGACGTAGGGATACATCAGGTCCTGGGAGTTGTCGGTGTGGTCGAGGCCAAGAGCGTGGCCGAACTCGTGCGACGAGACCACCCTCACCAGCTCCATGTCGGAACCGACGCACCGGAGCGATATCTGGACCCTCGCCGAGACGATCTCGTCCCCGTCTCCGTTCAGGTAGGTGACGCCGCAGATCCTGCTGCCGAGGTCGCCGGCGAAGGAGACCGTTATGTCGCCGGAGGTCCCGTTGACGCCCCTGATCAGCGTGACGATCGAGAGCCTGTCGAGGTGTTCGTTGCCGTAGAGCGCCGTGAAGACGCGTATCGCCCTTCCCCACCACCTTATCCCCTCGAGGGCGTTGAGGTTGTGGGCGTCGGACGTGTGGGGCTCGAGCAACACGGTGAGCGTCGACTTCCTCCAGGAGCCGATCAGGTCTATGCGTGACGTCGAAGAGGCCTCGAGCTGGACCTGGGCCCCTTCCTCGTAGAGGACCCTCACCGCCGTCCACGGACTCCCCTGCGGGCGCTCCCCTGACGCGAGGGCCGGCAACGGGACCGTCAGGATCAGCAGCACCAGCAACGCCAACCTACGGCCCAAGCTCACCCACCGGCCCAACACCCGGGTGATAAGCGATTCCGCTGCTGACGCTTCGAGGTCCTGTGGCGGGCTCAGCTGAACGGTTATCCGGTAGGCCTCCGGCTCGGCCTGGAGGGGATTGCGGCTCGCGGTCTCGTGGAGCACCGGCAAGGACAGCGCCATGGCGCTCCACAGAGTCCTCTCATCGGGGAGGCATCGGGTCGTCTGTCTGCTGACGACGCTGACCGAGGGCTACGGTAGGGTCACGATGCACGGCGTGAGGCGGGAGCTGCTCCACGCGCAGGCCTCCTCCCTGGGCCTCGAGGTCTTCGAGGTCTGGATACCTCCGAACGCTCCGAACGAGGTCTACGAGGAGAGGATGGGCAGGGCCCTCGCCGAGCTCTCGCGCAGGTACGGAGTTGAGGGCGTCGTCTTCGGCGACATATGGCTGGAGGACGTCAGGAGGTACCGGGAGGAGAGGATGCGGGACACGGGGATCGAGCCCCTCTTCCCCCTATGGGGAGAGGACCCGCTCGGGTTGGTGGAGGAGTTCCTTCGGCTCGGATACAGGGCGTTGGTCGCCGTGGTCGATGCGGATCGACTGGACCCATCGAGGTTCCTGGGAAGGACGCTCACGCTGGAGCTCCTCGAGGAGCTGAGGGAGGTCTCTGACCCCGCAGGGGAGAGGGGAGAGTACCACACCTTCGTCTTCGACGGCCCGGTCTTCTCCCAACCCGTCGCGTTCAGGACAGGCGAGGTCGTTGTCCGGGACGGGCGATTTCACTTCATCGATCTGCTTCCAGCCTGATCCCTCCTCTCCTCAGGTCGGCCGCGTACTTCCTTCCGTGCCACTCGACCCTCGCCTTCCCCCTCACCGTCCACGCGGTGACCCTGATGAGGGCCGACAGGATGACGAGGTGGGCCACCGGTGCAGCCAGCGCGTAGACCGCCCTCTCACCGATGCGCCTCAGGTACACCGCCTGAGCTACCAGCGAGGCGAGGATGGGGGAGAGGCACAGGCCGACCGTCACCGGATGGGATGCCAGGACCACCGCCATCAACGGGAGCGCCGTCGGCCCTCCGAGGAAGACCAGCCCTCCGGCGAGGTACTTGGAGAGCCTACCGACGGGCCTACCGTTCCTCGAGGCCTCGTCCAGCGCGTACTGCGTGAAGAGCCTGATCAGGCCCCCGAAGTGGTCCCTGAGGCCTCCGGCGAACTCCGCCTCGTATCTGTCCGATGCGTCGAGCAGCGCGGTCCTCCTGCCCTTCGACTTCAGCAGCTCCCCCAACGCCTTGTCGTCCAGCAGCTCGCCCCTCACCGCCGCGTGACCTCCCACCGACTCGTAGGCCTCCCTCCTGACGGCGATGAACGCTCCGAAGAAGAAGGCCAGCCTCTCCCTCGGATCGTTCGACTTGCTGGGAGGAGCCAGGAGGTACATCAGCATCAGCAGCGCAGGGAGCATCACCTTCGACGCGAGGGTACGGGTGCTGAGCCTCGGTATCAGCGAGAGCGCGTCGAGGCCCTCTGAGGAGGCCGCGTCGAGGGCGTTCTGCAGCAGCCTCCGGTCCTTCAGCCTCACGTCGGCGTCGAGGAAGACCAGCCAGTCCCCGCGTGAGTTCAGGTATCCCACGTGGCACGCCCACGTCTTCCCCATCCAGCCCTCCGGCGTCCTGGGAGGGAGCACGTAAACAACGCCGCTTCGCAGGTACCGCGAGACGATTCGCTCCGTCCCGTCGGTCGAGTGGTCGTCCACCACGATCAGCTCCATCGCGACGCCCTCCTGAGCCAGCAGCGATTCGAGCGTCTTTCCGAGCACGCTGGCCTCGTTCCGCGCCGGGACGATCACCGAGACCGTCGTGCTTTTCGAGCCGTCGCCTGAACCGGTGAGTTTCGGGACCCGGCCGAGGTTCCTCAGGGAGAGGGCCAGAGCTCCCGCCCATGCGATCGCCACCAGCAGCGAGAACGCGGCCAATGCCAGCTCCTCCGCCCTCATCCGGCCCCACGCCCGGAGGCCCGGATTTTGAGGTGAGCCGAGGCCCAAAGGCAATGTGCTCCATACGTTCATATCCGCCGAAGGGGTCCGCGAGGCGGTGCTGAGGATACACGGCAGGGGCCTCAGGGTGGGCGTGGTGCTGAGGGACCCCGCGACCGCCAGCAGGGTCATCGAGGCCGCGCGATCCCACGGCTTCAGGCCCTTCTGGGCGCTCTCGCCAGAGGAGCTGCCCCTGGACGTCGAGGTGGTCCTGCACGACGGCTCCTACCCGGCACAGCGGAGCATCGCCTCCCTGGAGCTGCGGGGAGGTGAGGACCCGGAGGAGGCCCTGCTCAGGGCCCTCTCGCTCTACGCGTCCCGCAGGCCCGGAGGGCTTGAGGTCGCCGTGGATCCGGGAATCAGGACGGGTGCGGTCTTCGTGAAGGGCGGCTTCCTCCTCTGCTCAGGCGTCTTCAGCGGCCCGGGCGAGCTGCTGGACGCCATCAGGTCCGTCTCAAGGGCTGTCGGTGAGGAGCCCCGGGCGATCTACGTCGGCATGACCTCCGCACCGCCGCCGTTGGAGCTTGTCGAGGAGCTGAAGCGCGCCTTCCCCCGAGCGAGGATCGAGATGGTCCCCGAGGGGCCGATGAGGGACCTGAGGGTGCCTGAAGACCTGAAGGGCGACGAGCTGGACGCCTACTTCATCTACCTCAGGGCGGTCACGTGGGGAGCCCAGACCGAGCCCTGATCAGGGCGGCTTGATCCCGTCCCTCATGCGCCTGCCGATGGAGGACTCGACGCCGTAGACGGCCTGGTAGTGTCCCCTGAGCTCAGAGGTCAACTCGTCCGGCGGAACTATCGAGACCCGCACTATCAGGTC